>ERZ857629.3190-NODE-3190-length-14124-cov-7.640628_pt1 | contig 14124 bp, 9 predicted proteins | sample MGYA00519700_ERZ857629 | MGnify/ENA primary metagenome ERZ857629 (study PRJEB31778, sample SAMEA3449351) | human gut metagenome | biome: human gut; feature: human-associated habitat; material: faeces | place: United Kingdom | collected 2010/2012 ... | reverse complement strand
GAGCCGCTGGGCTTGGCATAGTGGTTTACATAAAAAGAACCGTGCCTTGCGGCACGGTTCTTTTTATGTGTTTCGCTTGCAGCCGTCACGCCAGAATGTCCGTCAGGTCGTTCAGACCCATGGACTGGGCGATGACCAGCACATGGTCGCCCTCCTCGATGGTGGTCAGGCCGCCGGGAATGATGGTCACGCCCTCCCGGACGATGGCGGCCAGCAGCACGCCGCTGCGCAGGTCCAGATCCTTCAGCGGAACGTGCAGCAGGCGGTCGGAGGGTCCGGTGGCCAGAAATTCCAGCGCCTCCACCTGCCCGCCCAGCAGCTTGTACAGCGACTCCACGGTCATGCCCTCGGAATTGGCCAGCGCACGGACATAGCGGGTGATCTGGTTGGCGATGATGTCCTTGGGGCTGATGATGCTGCCCAGACCGGTGTCCTGCAGCAGCTCCATGTAGTTGGGGCGGGTCATCTTGGCCAGCACCTTCCGCACACCGGCACGGCGGGCGGACATGGCCATCAGCAGGTTCTCCTCGTCGCGGCCGGTCAGGGACACGAAGGCATCGGCGCCGAAGATGTTCTCCGCCTGAATGAGATCGTTGTCCGTGCCGTCGCCCTCGATGATCATGGCATCCGGCAGGTGCTGGGACAGGGTCAGGCACTTCTCATGATCCTGCTCCACGATGCGGACATGGGTGCCGGTGTGCGCCAGCTCCCAGTACAGGTACATACTGATGCGGCTGCCGCCCAGCATCGCCACTGTCTTGACCCGGTGCAGCGTGCGGCCCATGGCCTTGAGCATTTTTTGCAGCTCCGTCTTGGTACCCACCATATACAGCCGGTCGTCGACCTGCGGCACAAAGGAGCCGTTGGGGATGATGCACTCGTCGCCCCGCTGGACAGCGCAGATCAGCACATTGGCCTTGCGGTCGCCGTGGGATTCCCCCAGACTGCGGCCCACAAGGAAATCCCCCTGCTGCGCCTGTAAGCCGATCATGTCGATGAGGCCGCCGGCAAACGGCTCCACGGAGATGGCAGCGGGGAAGCTGAGGATACGGGCGATCTCCTGCGCCGCCGCCAGATCGGGATTGATGACCATATCCAGTCCGATCTCCCGCTTGAGGATATCCGCATCCCGGCGGTACTCGGTGTTGCGGACACGAGCGATGGTATGGCGGGCGCCCAGACTCTTTGCCATCAGGCAGCAGACCATATTGGTGTCGTCCACGCCGGTGACGGCGATGACCAGATCCGCCGAACGGACACCGGCATCCATCAGTACGCTGATGGACGCGCCGCTGCCGTGGATGCACATGACATCCAGCGTGTTGTCCGCCTTGGCCAGATGGGCGATCTCGTTGTCCACCATGACGATGTCATGCTTTTCCTGCTCCATCTGGCGTGCAATGGCGTATCCCACCTTACCGCAGCCTACGATAATGATCTTCATGCTTCCTCCTCACCGCCCGACGGGGGCGCGGCGTTTTTCTTTTGATGGGCCAGAGCTGCCGACAGCTCCGCGCCCAAAATCAGTACCTGCCCGGACATATACAGCCACAGCAGCACCACCACGATGGTGGCGATAGAGCCGTAAAGCCGCGCATATTGGGCCACGTTCTCCACATAATAGGAAAATGCCATACTCAGCAGCATCCACGCGGCAAGGGAACTGCCCACACCGGGCAGCACCTCCCGCAGGGGACGGCGCTGGCCCAGCGCCAGCTGATACAGAAGTCCCAGCGAGATGGCCATGACGAGGGCCAGGATCACAAAGCGCAGATAGCCCCACACGCTGATGAATGTCTCCGACAGAGGCAGCAGGTGGGACAAAAAGTGCAGGGCGCGGCGGCCCATCACCACCAGCAGCAGCGTCAGACCGATGACGACGATCATCCAGATGGTGAACAGCAGGTTCCGCAGCTGTCCCAGCAGGATATTCTCCGGCGAGCTGCGGTGAAACGCCTTACGCAGCGAGTGCATCAGACAGCCGGTGGAGCGCATGGGAAACCAGATGGAAAAAACCAGACTGAACCACAGCAGCTGGCGGCTCTGGTTGGCGGCCACGTACTCCAGATAGGAGCGCACCACACCCACCACGTCGGATGGCAGCAGAGGCGCCAGCACCGCCGTGATACTGTCGATATCCAGCTCCAGAATACCCAGCAGCGTGCTGACGAAGATCAGCAGCGGAAACAGGGCAAACAGCAGATAGTATGTCAGGGCCGCGCTGTCCCGGGCCACATCGTGGGCGTAGTACCGGCGGATCATATCCTCCGCCAATCGTCCCACGCGGGTCTTCGGCGTATAGAGTGTCGGTGTTTTCATAAACAGAGTTCCCTCCGAATTTTTATTGTAACACAGTGCGCTGCAAATTAAAAGGGGCATTTACGGCATCCAAATCCCGCATTTGAAGCATCCGTTTTCCGCTATGCACGGCTTCTGTATAAATTCCAGTTTACATTTTATTATTTTTTTGTGAATTTTCACTTTTCCTATTGGCTTATGCGGAAATCCGTGCTATACTTATTACATAGCAATTGGAAATTCTTTACAGAAAAGTGAGGTTCTGATATGGATAATCTTACAAAGCTGGTCCGGGATGAGATCACACGGCAGTACCGGAGCGTGCGGCAGTTCGCCTTCGCGGTGGACATCCCCCTGTCCACCATCAACAGCGCCCTGCACAACGGCGTTGGCGGTTCCTCCTTTGATACGGTGATGCGCATCTGCAAGATCCTGGGCATCAAGGCCATGTCCAACGATGCAGCCCTGTACCTGACGGACGACACCGAGAAGCTGCTGACCCAGTATGCCAAGCTGGATGACTACGGCCGACATACCATATCCTCCGTGATGCAGGTGGAGTACGACCGCTGCAAGGATAAGGAATAGCAGCCGCCGGATAGATATTCAATTTTTATTAGGCACAAGCGCCGTGAGCCGCCGCCCATTTGGGCGGCGGCTCTTTTGCTGCCACAAGGCAGATGTTTACATAATGCCGGATTTTTCCTTGCTGGCGGCGATGGCCGCGTTCAGCTTGCGGGCCGGATAGTAGACCAACAGGCCGAAGACGGTGAACAGCACGCACATCCCCAGCAGGAGCAGCGCGCAGTGCAGATATGTCTGGCCGTACATACCGCCGATGGTCTCGCGGATCATGTCCATGCCGTAATGGAAGGGCATAAAGGGATACAGGCTTCGGAACAGCGCAGGCAGCACGTCGATGGGGTAGGAGCCGCCGGAGCCGGCCACCTGTAATACCATGATGATGACAGAGAGGGCAAGACCCACGTTATCCAGCGAGTAGACCAGCGCATAGTTCATAAAGGAAAAGTTCAGGGAACAGATGCAGCAGGCCAGCACGAACAGGGCGGGCTCCGCCGCCTCCATGCCCACAAAATGCAGACAGCCGAAGGCCGTCACCAGCGCTTGGGCGATCGCCATGAAGAAGAAGATCATGAAGCGCCCGAAATACCGCTCCACAGCGCGGCACTGCTGGAACTTTGCTTGTGTCACCGGCACCTTTACCATCACCGCCGTCAGGAGGCTGCCCACAAACAGGGCCAGCATCACATAGTACGGGGACATGGCGGCGCCGTAGTCCTTGATCTCGTAGATGATCTGGGTGTTCATCTGCACCGGGGAGGCCAGATACGCCGCCATGCTGTCGGAATCGCTGGCCATCAGCTCCACAAAGCGCTTGAAGGCGGCGCTGTCGGTGATGCGGCGGACGTCCTCCTCTATATCGGCCAGATAGCCGGAGACGCTCTCCGCCAGCGTGACGCTGGCGGCCAGCGTGGGCTGGGCAGCGGAAACCGCGTTGGAGTAGGAGCGCAGAGTACTGGACACACCGCCCAGCGCGCCGGAGGAGGCGGTCAGGATCTCCTGCACGGAGCCGAGGGTGGACTGCGCCCGCTCCCCGGCCCTGTGGATGTAGGCGTTGACCTGCTGATTGGTCTTGACGGCGGCGGTGCGCAGCAGCTCGCGCACCTCTCCGATCACCTGTCGCAGCTCGTCCTGCACATGGGACAGCCCGGACTGCTCCACGGCGCTTTTCAGCGTCTCCAGTTGATCGATGGCGGCCTCCAGCCGATCCACCAGCACGGCGTCGTCCGTTCTGCTGCAGACCCTTTGCAGCGCGGCGATCACCTTATCGATCTGGGCGATGGCCTTTTCATGGGCGATATCCTCGGCAGGGGTCAAGTCCACGCCGTTGAGCATATCCTCCAGCTCGGAGAGGACGGCGTCGGCGGTGTTCAGCACCTGCAGCAGGTCGTCGGAGGTATCGTCCGCCGCGTCGAGCCCGGTGTCGATGAGCTGCACGGTGCTGCCGACGGCAGCGGAGGTGCTGTTCATGGTGCTCTGCGCGTCGCTGATGGTGATGGCGGAGGCAGCCAGCAGACTGCTGGCGCCCTCCATCACATTTTGCAGAGAGCGGAACACCTCCGCCATCTGATCCATATCCTGCTGGGCAGCGGACAGCTTCTCCAGCAGGTCGTCGGCAACGTCCTGCCCGTCAAGCCCCATGGCCTTGAACACAGAACCGGCGGTGGTCAGGGCATCGGCCACCTTCTCCAGAATGGTGGTGTTGATCTCCTCCTGCACGGCGGTTTTGGCCTTGCCGGTGATCTTGGGGGCGATGGCGTTCTTTTTCTCGTTTTCGTAGTACTGGATTTCCGGATGGCGCAGGTCGCCCTCCAGAATGCTGACGAAGTCGCCGGTAAACTCCGGCGGCAGGATCAGCGCAGCGTAGTAGTCGCCGGCATTCACGCCGTCCAGCGCCGTCTGGGCGTCGTCCACAAAGACCCAGCCCATCTGGTCATTGGTCTCCAACCCCTGCAGCACCAGCTCGCCGATGTTCAGGTGGAGCCCCAACACCTCGTAGCCGTCGTCCTCGCTGGCTACCGCCACCTTGATGCGGCCGGTGGAGGCGGGGCCGTAGGGATCCCAGTTGGACAGAATGTTGAACCACGCGTACAGGCAGGGTACCAAACACAGGCCCAGCATGACCACCACCGCCACCACGCTGGCAGTCAGGCGTTTCCAATCGGCGCAGAAAATACGCCAGATATTCCTCATCTGTCCACCTCCTCCTGCTGCGCCGCGGCGCGGCGCAGATCGTCAGACAGTCCCTGCAGCGCACGGGTCAGCAGCTCCAGATCGCCCGCCAGCTTCTGCGGGTCGCGCAGCAGCCCCTCCAGCAGCTGCGCGCTGTCAACAGCGCCGCCCTGCGGCATTTTCTGCACGTTCTGCGCTTTCTGCGTCTCCTGACGCTTCTGCGCTTCCTGCGGCTTCTGCTGCTGCGGCGTCTGTCCGTGTACCTCCTGCAAAATATCCTCCACGGAGTAGCTCTCCTCCGCCAGCGGTTCCTGCGCGTCCTCGGCGGAGACAGGCTCGGACTCGATCACGATATTCGCCGTCGTCTCCTCCCGGCGGCCGTGATACCGCCGGTCAGGCAGACGCGGCATACGGGGCAGCTCCGGCAGCTCCAGCAGCGTCCCCATGCTCTCCAGCTCCATCTGGGTGATCTGCTCCAGCTTCTTTTGCAGCTCGTAATCTGCGTACTCCACGGCGATCAGATATGCCGCCACGGCGAACATGGAGAAGATCCACAGCATCAGGGTGAACACCTTGTTGCCCTGCGCCAGAAACATCAGCAGCATCAGTCCCACCGTCACCACCAGCAGCATCCGCATACCGTTGCGGATGCGCCGCCGGTTGTTCTTGTGCAGCGTTCTCACCTCATCCAGCAGGCGATCGTACAGCTCCTGATATTCTCTTTCCGTTGTCATGGTACATCCGCCTCCTTTCACAGCAGCTCCGTCTCCTCCAGCTTCTCCTCCATAAAGTGGTTCAGCCCCATGAGCGGGCGACGCACCAGCAGTCCGATGAGCAGCGCGGCAACGGCGAACAGCAGCAGGAACGCAAGCTGCGTTATGTAGTAGTCGCCGTACAGGCCGCAGATACACTCGCGCATGGCGTCAATGGCATAGGGGAACGGGAAGAAGCGGTAGATTTTCTGATAGATCTCCGGCAGCAGCTCGATGGGGAACGTGCCGGAGGAGCCTGCGATCTGCATGACCATGATGACCACCACCACGGCCTTGCCCACGTCGCCGAAGGCGATGGCAAGGGAGTAGATCAGCAGGCTGAAGGTAAAGGCCGTCAGGGATGCCGTCAGGTACAGCAGCCCCGGGTTCAGGCATTGTATCTTCAGCAGGTACAGGTCGCCGGTGACGATCACCGCCGCCTGTATCTGGCTGATGAGGAAGAAGAACAGGTACCGGCCGAAGTACAGCTCCGCCGGCTTGGGGTCAATGAGCCCGTCGGTGCGGGCGTGGATCTTCACGAGGGACGACAGGATGACGCCGCCCACCCAGATAGCCAGCGTGGTGTAGAACGGCGCCATGGCGGAGCCGTAGTTCTCAATGGGATAGACCTTGTTTACCGTGGTCTGCACCATCTCCGGGAAATACTGGCTGTACGCGGCGGGGTCGCCGCCCAGTATGGCCAGCAGCATATCGGTGTACTCGCTGGTGGTGGCACCCTCCAGCTTGTCGATGGTGTCGGACAGCGATGTGACCATCCGCTCCGCCGCCGGACGCAGCAGCTCCATGGTGGTGCTCAGCGCCTGCGTGGTGTTGGCCATCGCTCCACGCAGGGCCTTGACATCGTTGGACAGCGCCTTCACGCCCTCCATGGCGTCGGACACATCCGTCACCACCGTATCCAGCTGATCCCGCAGCTCATGCTCTGTAACGGGGATCTGGGCAGTCATCTGGCGGATGGCGGCCACCAGCGCGTCGCATTCGCTTTGCAGGCCGCTGATATCGCTGGCGGCGGCCAGCTCGTTCAGCTTCTTCTGCAGGGCGGTGCAGCGGTCAGCCAGCTCGCGGAGTTGCTGGACCTGCGCGGTGACCAGATGGGTGCCGGAGATAGCGGTGGACTCCAGCCGGTCGGCCAGCGCAGTGAGCCGTGCGCTGAGCTTGCCCATCTCGGCGGCGGCCTCCTCCAGCTGCTTCTGGATCTCCGGCAGATGGATGTCATCCTGCTTTTGCTCCAGACGATCCAGCGCACGCTCCACCTTCTCCAGTGCCGTGTACAGCGCGTGCTGTATGGCGGCGGTGTCCGCCACCTCCTCGCCGTCCGGCAGGTTCTGGTTGATATGGGCGATGGCGGCAGACAGCGCCTCGGCATCGGCGGCGGAGATGCCGCCGGAGCCACCGGCGGCGCGGAAGGCGTCCATCATATGGCTGCACCCGGACAGCACATCCTGGGTCTGGTACAGCAGACCCTTCACCGCGGTCTCCGGGTCGGTCTCCGTCAGATCGGCGGCCAGCAGATTGCTCTGCTCCATGATGCCGCTGATGACCACCTCCAGATAGTTCTCGCTGATGGAGCGCTTCAGCGTCTCCACCGCCGTGTCGGTGATCTTGGTGGCCACGGCGTTCTTCTTGGCATTTTCATAGTAGGTGATGGCGGGCTGGCCGGTCCAGTCCGTGAACATCCGGTACATCTTCCGGGAGAAGTCCTCGTCGATGACCACGGCGGCGTAGTAGTCGCCGGCGTACACGCCGTCCACCGCCTCCTGCTCCGTGTCCACGATGACCCAGTTGATGGAGGTGGAGGTCTTCAGATCCTCCTGCACGTCCCGGCCCTTATTGACGTACTCGCCGTTGTCGGTGTAGCCCCGGTCCAGCGACGCCACGGCGATGGAAATGCCGCCGGTGTTGCCGTAGGGGTCCCAGTTGGAGTAGATGTTCAGCCATGCGTACAGGCTGGGCAGCAGGGCAATGGCCACTACCACCACGCTGGCAAAAAAGCACTTGCTCAGCGTGCGGATGTCCGTTTTGAATATCTTCCAGATATTTCGCATATGTCCTCCGTCAGCGGCGCGGGAGCTCTCCACGCCGCACATCACATAGTTCCGATCCTAAAGCGTCCGCAAAAAGGGACATTTTCCATTATACAGAATGTGACACAGAAAAAACCAAACACTTTTCCGTTTTTGCCCGAATTTTGTACAGTCGCAGCGGATGGACGAGGCAAAACACCCCGCCGCGGGCGTACCCGCAGCGGGATGTTCGTATAGATGTTATTCTAGCACCATCAGAAGCTCCTTGGCCTTGACGGGCTGCCCCTCCTTGACGCGGACGGTTTTCACCGTACCGGCAGCCCGGGCGGTGATGGCGGTCTCCATCTTCATGGCCTCGATGATGGCCAGCACCTGATCCTTCTCCACATGGTCGCCCTGCTTGACGGAGAGCTTGGACACCATGCCGGGGATGGAGGTGCCGACCTGCATGGGATCGGACTCGTCGGCCAGCGTGGCCTGCCGTGTCTCCTCGGAGGCGTGGGGATCGCGGACGGTGACCTCGCGGCGCATACCGTTCAGCTCGAACTGGACGTTGATGGTACCGTCGTTGTTGCGGTCGCCCAGACCCAGATACTTGATGACCAGCGTCTTGCCGTCCTCGATGTTGATCTTGTTCGTCTCGCCCAGCGCCATGCCGTTGAAGAACACATGGCTGCCCATGCGGGTGATGTAGCCGTACTCCTTGCGGTGACGGCAAAAATCCTCATAGACCTTGGGATACATGGCGTAGGAGATGAGATCCTTCTTCTCCGGGTCGTCGCGGAACTGCTCCACCTCATGGCGCAGCTTGTCGAAGTCCACGGGGGGCAGCAGCTTGCCGGGACGGCAGGTGATGGGCTCCTCGCCCTTGAGCACCACTTTTTGCAGCTCCTTCGGGAAGCCCCACGCGGGCTGACCCATCATGCCCTTGAAGTAGGACACCACGGAATCGGGGAAGGCCAGCGCCTCGCCGCGGCGGACGATATTCTCCGGCGTCAGATCGTTCTGCACCATGAAGATGGCCAGATCACCCACCACCTTGGACGAGGGCGTCACCTTCACCGGGTCGCCCAGCATATCGTTGACGGTCTTGTACATCTCCTTGACCTCCTCGAACCGGTCGCCGAGGCCCAGAGACTCCACCTGCGGGCGGAGGTTGGTGTACTGACCGCCGGGGATCTCGTAGCGGTAGATGTCGGTGGTGGAGGATCTCAGACCGTGGTCGAAGCTCTCGTACCGCAGGCGCACGTCCTCCCAGTAGTTGCTCAGCTCCTGCACCCGGCGCAGGTCAAGGCCGGTGTCTCGCTCCGTGCCGTGGAGAGCCGCCACCACCGCGTCCAGAGACGGCTGGCTGGTGAGCCCCGCCAGCGGCGCGCACGCCACATCCACCACGTCCACGCCCGCCTCCGCTGCCAGCAGGAGAGCCGCCACCTGATTGCCGGTGGTGTCGTGGGTGTGCAGGTGGATGGGCAGACCCACCTCCTGCTTCAGAGTGGACACCAGCTTCTTGGCGGCGTAGGGCTTCAGCAAACCGGACATATCCTTGATCGCCAGCATGTGGGCACCGCGCTTTTCCAGCTCTTTGGCGAGGTTGACATAATACTTGAGGGTGTATTTGTCCTTCGTCTCGTCCAGAATGTCGCCGGTGTAGCACATGGTGGCCTCCAGCAGCTTGTTCTGGCGGAGCACCTCCTCCATGGCGATCTCCATGCTGGGCAGCCAGTTCAGAGAGTCAAAGACGCGGAACACGTCGATGCCCCGCTGGGCGGCCTCCTCCACGAAGGCGCGCACCAGATTGTCGGGATAGTTGGCGTAGCCCACCAGATTGGAGCCGCGCAGCAGCATCTGGAAGGGGATGTTGGGGATCTTCTCGCGGAGCAGGCGGAGACGCTCCCACGGGGACTCGTGGAGGAAGCGGTACGCCACGTCGAAGGTGGCACCGCCCCACATCTCCAGAGAGAAGCAGTCCCGGAGGATGTCCGCCACGCCGTCGGCTCCCTTGACCATGTCGCGGGTACGCATACGGGTGGACAGGAGGCTCTGGTGGGCGTCGCGCATGGTGGTGTCGGTAAGCAGCAGCTTCTTCTGCTCCAGCACCCAATGCTTCACCGCGTCGGGACCCTCCGCGTCCAGCAGCTGCTTGAGGCCGGGACCCAGAGGCTCCTTCGCCTCCGGGAAGCGGGGGATGTCGTACTGGTGACGCTCGGCGTTGGGGTTTGCCACCTGAATTTCGGAGATGTACCGCAGGACGCGGGTGGCGCGGTCGCGGGAGTCCATCAGCTCGAACAGCTCCGGCGTTTCGTCGATAAACTTGGTGTGGCACTGGCCGTTGATGAAAACGGGGTGCGCCAGAATGTTGGTGACGAAGGGGATGTTGGTCTTGACGCCCCGGACGCGCACCTCGTTGATGGCGCGGGCGGACTTGCGGCAGGCGGCGGCAAAGGTGCTGTCCCAGCTGGTGACCTTCACCAGCAGGGAGTCGTAGTAGGGGGAGATGACGGTGCCCACGCCCACGTTGCCGCCGTCCAGACGGACGCCGAAGCCGCCGGGGGAGTGGTACGCCGTGACCTTGCCGTTGTCGGGGGCGAAGTTATTGGAGGGATCCTCCGTGGTGACGCGGCACTGGATGGCGTAGCCGTTGAAGTGGACGTCCTCCTGCTTCGTCAGACCGATCTCCGGGCAGCTGAGGGGATAGCCGGCGGCGATGAGCAGCTGGGCGCGGACGATGTCCACGCCGGTGATCATCTCGGTGACGGTGTGCTCCACCTGAATACGGGGGTTCATCTCGATGAAGTAGTAGCTGCCGTCCCTGTCCACCAGAAATTCCACGGTGCCGGCACTGACGTAGCCCACGTGCTGGGCGATCTTCACCGCGTCGCGGCGGAGAGCTTCCACCGTCTCGTGGGGCACCGACCATGCCGGGGCGAACTCCACCACCTTCTGATACCGGCGTTGGAGAGAGCAGTCGCGCTCGCCCAGATGGTAGACATTGCCGTATTTGTCCGCCAAAATCTGCACCTCGATGTGCTTGGGCTCCACGAGGAATTTTTCCATGAAGATGTCGCCGCAGCCGAAGGATTTCTCCGCCTCACTGTGCACCAGCTCGTAGGCGGTCTTGACCTCCTCCGGGCGGTCGCAGCGGCGCATACCGCGCCCACCGCCGCCGGCGGCGGCCTTCAGGATCACGGGGAAGCCGAAGCTGACCGCCTTTTCCAGCGCGTCGTCGGCGTCCCGCAGCGGCTCGGTGCAGCCGGGAATGGTGGGGACGCCGCACTCCAGCGCGATCTCCTTGGCACTGAGCTTGTCGCCCATTTTCGCCAGAACGTCGGCAGAGGGACCCACAAACAGGATGCCGTTTGCCTCGCAGGCGCGGGCGAAGTCAGCGTTCTCGGACAGGAAGCCGTAGCCGGGGTGGATGGCGGTGACGCCCCGCCGGCGGGCAAGGCTGATGATGCCGGGGATGTCCAGATACGCACCCAGCGGCGATTTCTTCTCGCCCACCAGGTACGCCTCGTCCGCCTTGGTGCGGAAGATGGAGTAGGTGTCCTCGTTGGAGTAGATTGCGACGGTGTGTAGCCCTAAGTCGTAGCAGGCGCGGAAGATCCGCACGGCGATCTCGCCGCGGTTTGCCACCAGCACCTTGTTGAGCTGTGTGATCTGCATTTGTGCCTCCCTCCTCCGTGCTGGGCACGGATGTTTCTTTTTGTTCCACTATACATTATACACGGTTCCGGCGGGGCGTGCCAGACGGAAAAATGTGCAAATACACAGGCTGTGGGGACGGGATTTTGGCTGTTCTGTTGGGAAATGAGGAGATTTGGGGGGTAAAAAAGCAGCACCCCCGGTGGGGGTGCTGCTTTTGGAGCTTGTGGCCGGACTCGAACCGGCGACCTGCTCATTACGAGTGAGCTGCTCTACCAACTGAGCCACACAAGCATATTGCGCCGAACGGTAGTATAGCATATTCTGGCGTCGCCGTCAACTGCTTTTCTTCGGGATCCTGCGGGTTTTTGAAACGGTTGGCTCCGGGGTTCCGAAGCGGTTGGCTTCGGGAGTCTGGGAGCGGCGGAGCTGCGGCGTACCCACCGGGGAGGTAGGCAGGTGCCGGAAAGAAATATACATAATGTAATCGGAGGTTTACAGTGGAGGGCGACCCGGCGGAAAAGTTGGAAAACCTCCGGAGGGCGTTTCCGGGGGAAAGCGACACGGTTCGGCGAAAGGGGAGAGGATGCGGCGGTTTTAGAGGGAATTACACACAAAAAACCATGGCGGAGACAATGCGAAGGGCTTTACAATCGTTTGACATAATTCTACATCACATAAATTTTACAAATAGTTATCCACAGTTTCCACCACTTTTTCCACAGCGGGGAAAACCGCGCAGCTACGCGGAAAAATCAAAAAACGTGGGAAAATAGGGGGCGCAAAAACGGCACTTTCGCCCGCGAAACACAGGTTATTCACTTTACATAACGTCGTTTTCTGACGGCGGCGGACGAAATGGTGCACCCCGGAGGCGGAAACGGAGGTTTTACGTAAAGTTGACAAAAGCCTCCCTCCGTTTTTTACGGAGGGAGGCGGGGTCAAAGGGTGGGGTTGCCCAGATCCATGGTGGCGTAGGCGTTCAGGTCGAGACCGGCGGTGCGCCCGGCGCAATACTCATAGTACCCTTGGGCACCGATCATCGCGCCGTTATCACCGCACCACTTCAAGGGCGGCAGGAACAGCCGGACATCGGCTTTGCCGCAGGCTTCCAGCAGATCGCCGCGGATGACGGAGTTGGCCGCCACGCCGCCGGCTGCCACCAGCGTCTTGCGTCCGGTAAGCTCCAACGCCCGCATGGCGCGGGGCACCAGCTCCCCGGACACGGCGCGGGCGAAATCCCGCGCCAGCGCAGGGGCGTCCAGCTCCTCGCCCTTCTGCCGGGCGTTGTGCGCCAGATTCACCACCGCCGTTTTCAGCCCGGAGAAGCTCATATCCAGCTCCGCGCCAGCCACGTGGGCACTGGGCAGGTCGTATTTGCCACCTTGGGACTGCTGCGCCAGCTCGTCCATGGGCTTGCCGCCGGGGTAGGGGAGCCCCAGCACCCGCGCCGCCTTGTCGAAGCACTCCCCCGCCGCGTCGTCGCGGGTGGAGCCGAGGACGGTCATGTGGGTGTAGTCCGCCACGTCCACCAGCAGGGTGTTGCCGCCGGAGATGGCCAGTGCCACGAAGGGCGGCTCCAGCTCCGGGAACGCCAGATAGTTGGCGGCGATATGACCCCGCACGTGGTGGACGGGGATCAGCGGCACGCCCAGCGCGTAGGCGGCGGATTTTGCGAAGCTGACGCCCACCAGCACCGCGCCGATAAGACCGGGTGCGTAGGTGACCGCCACGGCGTCCACGTCCTTTTTCGTGAGACCGGCGTCGGAGAGGGCTTTGTCCGTCAGGGCGGCGATCGCCTCTACGTGCTTGCGGGAGGCGATCTCCGGCACCACGCCGCCGTACAGGGCGTGCATATCCGCCTGAGAGAGAATGGCGTCGGACAGCACCTGCCGTCCGTCCCGCACCACCGCCACCGCCGTCTCGTCACAGGAGGACTCAAAGGCGAGGATGTTCATTGTGCCGCCTCCTCCGTGTAGTATTTGGTGAGGATGAGGGCATCCTCCTTGGGCAGATCGTAGTAGTTCCTGCGCCGTCCTACCTGGCGGAAGCCGAAGCCCTCATACAGTGCAATAGCCGCCGCGTTGGAGGGGCGCACCTCCAGCGTCAGGAACGCCAGACGGCTGCCCCGGGCGAAGCTGTCGAACACCTGCAACAGCTGCTGCGCCACGCCTTGACGGCGGCGGGAGGGGTCCACCGCCACGTTGGTGATATATCCCTCGTCGGCGGCGACCAGCAGCCCGGCATAGCCGATGACCTTCTCCGTCTCCGGCTCCACCGCCACCAGAAAGGCGGCGCACTGGTTGTCCAGCTCCTCGGCAAGCATCTGCCGCGACCAGGGGCGGGAGAAGCACGCCAGCTCCAAAGCCGCCACCTCGTTGATATGCTCGGCGGACATGGGTACGATACGTATTGTTTTCATAGCATTTATCCCTTCGCTTCCAGCCAGTTTTTGCCCCAGTGCGCGTCCACGGTCAGGGGGACGGACAGGGTGGCGGCGTGCTCCATCTCCTCCGTGAGTATCTGCGCCACCTGCTCACGCTCCGCCTCCGGGCACTCCACGATCAGCTCGTCGTGTACCTGCATCAGCAGCCGGGCGCGGAGACCCTCCCGGTGCAGGCGGTCATGGACGC
>ERZ857629.3187-NODE-3187-length-14137-cov-2.807627_pt1 | contig 14137 bp, 14 predicted proteins | sample MGYA00519700_ERZ857629 | MGnify/ENA primary metagenome ERZ857629 (study PRJEB31778, sample SAMEA3449351) | human gut metagenome | biome: human gut; feature: human-associated habitat; material: faeces | place: United Kingdom | collected 2010/2012 ... | reverse complement strand
TCCATCATCTGCTTTTTAAACAAAGCCTTAGTCATATTTAACCCTCCAGCTCAAGGAAGACACTTTCAAGTGAGCTGTCTCCCCTGACCTCTTCCATTGTGCCCGATTTGATGAGACGGCCCTGCTTGATGATGGCCACCTTGTCGCAAAGCTTTTCGGCAACTTCAAGAACGTGGGTGGAAAAGAATATGGCGCAGCCTTTGTTGCACATTTCCCGCATTATCTGCTTGACAATGTGGGACGCCTTAGGATCAAGTCCCACAAAGGGTTCATCCATAATTATAAGCTTTGGACTGTGTATCAGTGCCGAGATAATGGCAAGCTTTTGCTTCATACCGTGGGAATAGGCCGAAAGAGGCTGAGAAAGGTCGTTTGTCAGCTCAAACTTTTCGGAATATTCGGCAATTTTCTGTTGCCGCGTCTCCTTATCAACCTCAAAAATGTCGGCTGCAAAATTTAAAAACTGCATACCGGTCATATAATCGTATAAATCAGGATTGTCGGGAATGTAGGCGATAATTTTTTTGCAGGCAATAGGATCCTTTTTGACCGATTTTCCGTCGATAAAAATTTCTCCCTGCTCAAAGCCTAAAATTCCGCAAACCGCTTTTATTGTGGTTGTTTTTCCGGCGCCGTTGTGGCCGATGAAGCCGTATATTTCCCCGGCCTTTATTTCGAGGGAAAGGTCGTCCACCGCCCTTTTGTCGCCGTATATTTTTGTTAAGTGCTCAATTTTCAGCATAACGATACTCCTTTTGTTCTTCTCTCAAAATGTCACTGCTTAAGTAAAAAGCGCTGCAGCAAACTACTTATTTATCACTCAAAAAGTGTGTTGATCGACAGTTTTTTTCTCTGCTGAAAAATCAAGATTGGGATTGATCACCTGATACATAATCGATTTAAATTCAAATGCAAGCATCCTCTCGATCTTTTCAGCGGGGAAATTACACACTCCCGTAGCGCAAAACACGGCAATTCCGAAGGTGTATACAAAGAGATTGTCAAACACCTTTCTCGCCTGCTGCTCATTTATTCCGTGCTCGGTCATTATCGAATCGACGCATATGTCCACCGTCTTTCCCAGGCGCCCGTAAAGCTGAGAAAATTCTTCGCTTTTCACATCGATTTCCGACATAAAAAGCAGCTGATAGAGCCGCGGGTGCTTGATGGCAAAGGCCACCATTCTCATCCCCACATTTCTGAAAAACGGCCCGGGCTTATGGTCCGACAACACAAAACTGTCATACTTTTCCCTCGCGGCCAAAAAGACCTCCGAGCAAAGCTCATCCATATTTTTAAACACCGTAAAAATCGGACGTGCGGAACTTCCCATTTCCTTTCCCAGCTCCCGCGCCGTAAGCGCCTTAATACCGTCTCTTTCAACGATATTAAGGGCATATCCGATTATCTGTTCCCTTGTGAATTTAGGTTTTGGCGGCATTTTCTTTTCTCTCCAGTATTCTAAATCAATTTAAAACATTCGTTTTATTACGATTTATATTATAACCATATATATCTTCTTTGTCAACGGCAGAAATAGCAAAAATCCCCTGCGGCAACGGTAAAGGTAACCGACCGCAGGGGAATAATTAAATTTATTTATGCAATCAATTTAAAGGCATTAGACCATCCCGTTAAAGCAACGGTTTTAAAAAGGACAAAACAAGCAGCCTTTCTGTGCTTATTTTTTTAGAGCAATGGCCGCCTTGGCCTTGGCAACAATGTTTTCGGGGCAGAGACCGTACTTTTTAAGCACCTCTCCCGCAGGGCCGGAAGTGCCGAATTTATCCTCAACGCCCACTCTGATAACAGGTGTGGGAAGGCTTTCGCTAAGGGTTTCGCAAACGGCCGAGCCGAGTCCGCCGATTATCGAAGCCTCCTCGCAGGTAACCACCGCCCCGGTCTGTTTTGCGGCATTTATGACAAGCTCCTTGTCAAGAGGTTTAATGGTGTGGATGTTTATAACGCGGGCGTTAATTCCCTCGTTTTCAAGGCTTTTTGCCGCCTCAAGAGCCATTCCGGTCATAAGACCCGTTGCGATTATCGTAACATCATTGCCGTCTTTAAGTGTAACGCCCTTGCCGATCTCGATTTTATAATCAGGCTCGAAAATAAAGGGCACGGCCATTCTGCCGAAACGCAGATAGGTGGGTCCAACATATTCAGCCGCCGCACGCACGCACGCCTTGGCTTCGTATCCGTCGGCAGGGCTTAAAATGGTCATACCCGGGATAACGCGCATAAGAGCGATGTCCTCGTTGCACTGATGTGTTGCGCCGTCCTCTCCCACCGAAAGACCTGCGTGGGTTGCGGCTATTTTAACATTAAGGTGGGTATAACCTACGGCGTTTCTGACCTGCTCAAAGGCGCGTCCCGCCGCAAACATAGCAAAAGAGCTGCAAAAGACCAGTTTTCCGGCTGCGGTAAGGCCGGTTGCAACACCGATAAGGTTTTGCTCGGCAATTCCGCAGTTAAAAAATCTGTCGGGAAATTCTTTTTTGAAGGTGGATGTCTTGGTGGCGCCCGAAAGGTCGGCGTCAAGCACAACAAGATTATCGTATTTATGTCCGATTTCGGCCAGCGCCTCGCCGTATGCCTCGCGGGTGGCCTGTTTTTTGATTTCTGCCATTTTTGTTTTCTCCCCTCTCTTATTTCTCAAGCTCGCAAAGAGCCGCTTTAAGCTCGCTCATGGCGATATTATACTGTTCTTCGTTGGGAGCGGCGCCGTGCCAGGAAGCCTTGTTTTCCATAAAGGAAACGCCCTTGCCCTTGATGGTTTTCATAATGATGGCGGTGGGCTGACCCTTGGTTTTTCTCGCCTCGTTAAAGGCGGCCTCGATTTGGTCGAAGTCGTTTCCGTCGATCTCGACCGTGTGCCAGTTGAAGGCTCTGAACTTTTCGGGAATGGGATAGGGAGAATTGACATTTTCAAGCTCGCCGTCTATCTGAAGGTTGTTGTTGTCGACAATGGCGGTAAGTGTGTCAAGCTTTTTGTGAGAAGCAAACATTGCTGCCTCCCATACCTGACCTTCCTCAAGCTCGCCGTCTCCGAGGATGGAATACACATGGAAACGGTCGCCGTCGAGCTTTGAAGCAAGGGCCATTCCGCAGGCCACCGATATTCCCTGACCGAGAGAGCCCGAACTCATATCAACGCCGGGAGTGCCCTTCATATCCGGATGTCCCTCAAGGAAGGAATCGGTTTTTCTCAAGGTTTTAAGGTATTCAACCGGGAAATATCCGCGGTTTGCAAGAGCCGAGTAAAGGCCGGGAGCGGTGTGACCCTTGGAAAGCACCATGCGGTCTCTGTCCTCCCATTTGGGATTTTCGGGGTTGATGTTCATTTCCTTAAAGTAAAGATAGGTAAGCACATCGGCTATGGAAAGGGATCCGCCCGGATGGCCGGATTTAGCATTATACACCCCTTCGATTATGCCCATTCTGATTTTTGCTGCCGTGATCTGAAGCCTTTTCTTTTCGTTTTTGTCCAAAGCTTATACACTCCTTATTAAAGGTAAATTTATTTGTCTGAAAGTTATGCTAAAGGCTTGTTTTGCCTTTGTTTTCTTAGTTTCTGATCAAAAATATCGAAGAAGTATCAATCGTTCCAAAGCAGCCGTTTTTGCAAAGCTTTAAAAAGTGCTTGCTGTTACCTCTGCTTTGTTATTCTTCTCTCGATATAATCGATGAAGTCGGCCACAGCCCCCTCATTGCAGGGGCAGGAAACGTAATCGGCAATGTCAATTATTTCTTTTGGCGCACCGAAAACGGCGCAGGAGCACCCTGCCGCTTCAAGCATTGTAGCGTCGTTGTAATAGTCCCCTATTGCATAGATGTTTTCGATAGGTATGCCGTACATTTCCGATATTTCCTTAACGGCGATGCCCTTTTTTGCGCCCTTTGGCAGCAGCTCGAAAAGACCGGGCTCGCTTCTTAAAAAATAGTAGTCGTTTTCATCGCTGTTTCTGCGCAAAAAATCGGCCGAAAGCCGGTCGATATCGCTGCTATTCCCCGTAAAAAGTACCTTTTTATACTTTCCCTTAGGAAGCTCACTCATATCATAAAGCTTAAATTCGCTGTTTTCGGTTAAAATGTGCCGGCTGGAGCGATCGGAATATTTAACGCAGTAAAGCACATTGTCCACATTGACCTCAAGCCCCACATCAGGGTATTTTTCGAAAATTTCGTTCACAAACGGGGCTACATCAATGGGAAGGCTGCTGTCCTTAATATATTCGTCCTTTGAATAGTCGTATATTCCGCCGCCGTTAAAAATAATGGCGGGGAAATTGAGAATGGACACATCCACCGCCCTTCTCAGCGACAGCGCCGAGCGGCCGGTGCAGATAGAAAACTTTCCGCCCAAAAGTTTAAAGCGGTTTATGGCGTCGAGATTTCTTTTCGGGATTTTTTTGTCGTAGGTACACAGCGTACCGTCTATGTCCGAAAAAAGAACAATGTTTTCAAAAATCAAATCATTCATTTCGCAGTTTCTCTAAAAATTTTGTGAAATACTCGGGAAGCGGAGAGGTAAATTCCATATACTTTCCGGTGGTTGGATGTATAAATCCTATCTTTCTCGCGTGGAGGCACTGTCCGCCCTCCATAATCCTTTCGGCATTTCTGCCGCCGTATACCCCGTCCCCTGCAAGAGGATGCCCGAGATAGGCCATATGCACCCTGATCTGGTGGGTACGGCCGGTTTCAAGCCGCAGGCGCACATATGAAAAGCCGGGATATTCCTCCAGCACCTCATAACGGGTAACGGCGTTTTTGGAATTAAGCTCGGTGACCGCCATTTTCTTTCGGTCGTTTTTGCTGCGGCCGATGGGCGCGTCAATACTGCCCTTTTGTTCCTTAAGGTGGCCGATAATGACCGCCTCATATTCCCTCGTAAAGGAATGCTCCTTAATCTGTTCCGACAGTTTTAAATGAGCGGTATCGTTTTTAGCAACCATCAAAAGGCCGCTTGTGTCCTTGTCGATTCGGTGGACGATGCCGGGACGCACCACTCCGCCGATGCCCGAAAGGCTGTCCCCGCAATGGTAAAGCAGGGCGTTAACAAGGGTTCCGTCCGGATTTCCCGCCGCAGGATGCACAACCATTCCCTTAGGCTTATTGACCACCAAAAGATCATCGTCCTCGTAAATTATATCGAGGGGTATGTCCTGGGGCACAGCCTCTGATGACACCGGCTCGGGATAGGTAATTTCGACAATGTCGCCGATTTTGACCTTGTCGCTTTTTGAAGCGGTTTTGCCGTTTAGTGTGACGCCTCCCGATTCGGTAAGGCGCACGGCTGCCGCTCTTGTAAGAGTATCATCCAGCGTGCAAAGGGCCTTGTCGAGCCTCGTTTTGTCAAGTTCAAATTCAATCTGAAAGGTTTTCTTTTCCATCTTTTTTATCCGATTTATCCGACCTGAAAATGTCGATTATTAGATAAATTATCATCATTGCTGCACCGATGGTAACGGCGCAATCGGCAATGTTAAAGGAATAATTGAAAAAGCTTACGGGGAATCTTATGAAATCAACCACATATCCGAATCTTATCCTATCTATGAGATTGCCTATTCCCCCGCCCGCCACAAGGCTCAGGGCCCACATAAGGAAGGGAGATTTTATTTTTCCCGAAAACTCGAAGAAAAGTATGGCGATTATCATAACGGCCGGAAGAGCGATAAGAAAGACCCTGTTTCCCGAAAGCATTCCCATAGCTGCGCCGTCGTTGCGAAGGTAGCAAAATTCAAGCAGTCCCTTGATGATGGGAGTGGTATAAAACAGCTCAAAATTTGCCGCAACAAGGTATTTTACAAGCTGGTCGGCGATCAAAATGACCGCCGATGCAGCAAGAGAAATAATTCTGTGTTTTTTTATGCTCATATTATTTCTGTTCTTTAGTTTTTGTTATTGTTTCGAAACGACCTTGGCGCATCTTGCGCAAATGTCGGGATGTGCGGGATCTGCTCCGATGTCCTCGGTGTATTTCCAGCAGCGCTCGCACTTGTGTCCGCCTGCCTTCTCGACATTAACGGTCACGCCCTCAAGGCTGCCCTTAAAGGAACCTTCGCCCTCACTTTTAAGCTCGACGGCCGAAACGATAAACACGTCTGCCAGCTTATTGAAGTTAGCTTTGAGGAAATCGAGGGTCTCGCCCTTAGCGAAAAGGGTGACCTTGGCTTCGAGAGAGGCGCCGATGACCTTTGCGTTTCTGGCCTCTTCAAGGGCTTTCTGAACATTGTCGCGCAGAGCGTGAATTTTGTCCCACGTTTCGACAAATCCGTCCTCAACCGCAAGGCCGCTGACCTTGGGCATATCATTATAAACCGCCCGGTCGGCATTGACCGAGGATGTGTGTTTCATACTGCGCCAAATCTCGTCGGAGGTAAAGGCAAGGATGGGCGAGATGAGCAGTGTCAGCGCTTCAAGAATGCGGTAAATGGTGGTCTGCGCGGCGCGGCGGGTAACGCTGTTTGTTCCCTCAACATAAAGTCTGTCCTTTAAAACATCGAGATAGAAGTTGGACATATCAACGATACAGAAGTTATGAATGGCGTGATAAACATTGTGGTACTCATAGTTTTCATAACCCTCGATTACCTCTTTGATGAGGCTGTCGAGCTTGAGAATCGCCCACTTGTCTATGCTTTCTAAGCCATCGTCGGGCACCATATCCTTATCGGGATCGAAGTCGCCGATACAGCCTAAAATAAATCTGGCGGTATTGCGGATCTTGCGATAGCCTTCGGACAGCTGCTTTAATATTTCGGGAGAAATGCGGATGTCGGCGTGATAGTCGGAGGAAGCCACCCATAAACGAAGAATCTCGGCACCGTATTTTTTAACGATGTCGTCGGGATTTATGCCGTTTCCAAGGGATTTTGACATCTTTCTTCCCTCGCCGTCAACCACCCAGCCGTGAGAAATAACGGTTTTATAGGGAGCCTTGCCCTCAACCGCAACCGATGTCAGCATGGAGGACTGGAACCAGCCTCTGTACTGGTCGGCGCCCTCAAGATAAACGTCGGCGGGCCATTTAAGGTAGGGACGGTTTTTGCAGACGGCAAAATGGCTCGAGCCCGAGTCAAACCACACATCCATGATGTCCTTTTCTTTGGTAAAGCCATGATCATTTCCACAGTGGGGGCACTTAAAGCCGGCGGGCAAAAAGTCCTCTGCGGGGCGCTCAAACCAGGCGTTTGTGCCCTCTTTGCCGAAAATTTCGGCCACCTTGAGCATTGCAGCTTTGTCGACGATTTCCTTGCCGCACTTATCGCAGTAGAAAACCGGGATCGGCACGCCCCATTTTCTTTGACGGGAGATGCACCAATCGTTGCGGTCTCTGATCATCGACTGAAGACGGTCGTGACCCCATTCAGGGATCCATTTGACCGAATCCACCGCCTTGATAGCGTCCTCGCGGAAGTCGGAAATCGAGCAGAACCACTGGCTTGTGGCACGGAAAAGCACAGGCTTTTTGCAGCGCCAGCAATGGGGATACTGGTGGATTATCTTTTCCATGGCGAAAAGTGCGCCGGTCTCGTCAAGATGAATTGCGATGGCCTTATTGGCCTCATCGGTGGTAAGTCCGGCAAATTTCTCGCCTGCCTCTTCGGTTAAAATGCCCTTGTTGTTGACCGGCACGACCACCTCGAGGAAATCGTAATTTTTGCAGACGTCAAAGTCCTCAACACCGAATCCGGGAGCGGTATGAACGCATCCGGTACCGCTTTCGAGGGTTACGTGATCGCCGACAATAACGTGAGAGGTGCGGTCGAGGAAGGGATGAGCGGTTTTCATACCCTCAAGCTCGGAACCGACGATTCTTCCGACTACCTCATAGTCGTCGATCTTTGCGGCCGACATAGCCGATTTGTAAAGTCCGTCGGCCATAACATAATATTCGTTACCCGCCTTAATGAGGCAGTAATCGAAGGAAGGACCTACACAGATGGCCACGTTGCCGGGCAGAGTCCAGGTGGTGGTGGTCCATATTACAAAATAAGTGTTATCAAGGTCGGCGCCAAGAGCCTTAAGCTTTCCCAGGTCGTCGGTCACCTTAAATTTAACATAGATGGAATGGCAGGGGTCCTCGGCATATTCGATCTCGGCCTCGGCCAGAGCGGTATTGCACTCGGGGCACCAGTAGACCGGTTTAAGTCCTTTATAGATGTATCCCTTGTCGGCCATTTCGGCAAAGACCTTGATCTGAGTTTCCTCAAAATCGTGGGTCAAAGTGATATAGGGATTGTTCCATTCGCCTATTCCGCCAAGTCTCTTAAACTGATTGCGCTGACCGTCTATATAGGAAAGGGCAAAATCGCGGCAGATGTTGCGGAGCTCGGTATCGGGAATGGTGGAATCGGCGGAAATTCCCGCCTTTGCGCGTGCCTTAAGCTCGGTGGGAAGTCCGTGGGTATCCCAGCCGGGCACATAAGGTGCCTTAAATCCGGACATATTTTTATAGCGGACGATAAAATCCTTTAAGACCTTGTTGAGCGCAGTTCCCATATGGATATCGCCGTTTGCATAGGGAGGGCCGTCGTGAAGCACGAAAAGCGGTTTTCCCTCGTTCTTTTTAAGAACGTTTTCGTAAACATTTTCCTTGTCCCACTCCTCAAGCACGACAGGCTCGCGCTGGGGCAGTCCCGCCCTCATGGGAAAATCGGTAGAAGGCAGATTTAGGGTCTTGTTATAATCCTGAGACATTTTTATTGGTTCCCCTTTTTTAAGCTCAAGCGCCGGGCAAAAAGCACGGTGCTTTGCTTATTATATTTTTTATTTTTGTGATATGTCCGACAAATCATCCGTCCTGCAAGGGTTTTATCTTTAAGCCCTCCGCAAAGGCGCCGTTTATCGAACACGTATTTACTTTTATAATGCGCTGCTGCACTGCATCAATGTAATTCTTTAAAAAGTCACACTGCTGCATCGGTAAATTTCCGCGCGCGTCCGATATACAGAACAGATACACCGCCTCACCGTTTAAGCAATGCCGCTGTACCGCAACGCTCTTATTTCTCTTTTCTTCTGAAAAATCCGACTTTTTTTCCGCTGTCATCGTCGTCATCGTTATCCTTGGAGATATCGTAATCATCGCCGAATTTAAGATCGGAAAACTTGTTTTCCGCCGGAGCTGCGCTTATTTTAAACCCGTCCGAAATGCTCTGTTCTTCACCCTTTCGGCCGCTTTCGCCGTCCGCATTACCTTGTTCCGACGATGACGCATTTTCGGCGGTCTCATCGGCTTTATCGGCCTTGTCGGTCACGGTCTGCGCCTCCGGCCGGGTAATTCGCGAAGCTGTGGGCTCGTCTCCCTTATAGGCGGGATGTTCGGTATCTTCCTCGGCGGCCTTGCGGTCGTCAATATCGGCAAAATTTTCTTTTAAAGGCTCAACGGACTGCTCGGTTTTCTGCTCGGTTGTCTGTTTATCGCTCTGTGCCTCTTCCCTTTCCGGCTTTCCGTCGGCGGGTCTGTCAAAAGGGACGGCTGTTTCTTCCTCCGCGCAGTTTACTGCCTCGTCGGCCTTTAAAGACTCATCGGTTTTTTCTCTGATGAATTTGCCGTCTTTAATAATTTCAAACTGCTCCTTATAAAGCTGAAGAAGGGCGCTTCTGAACTCCAGTGCCTTTTTCTTCATCAGTTCAAACTTCTCGGTCTCGGCTCTGCTTCCCTCTCTGGCGTCGGAAATCATACTGTCGGCCTTGGTCTTGGCCTCGAGCAGCACCGATGCTGCCTTTTTCTTTGTTTCCTCAACAAGGGTCTCGGCCTTAAGCCGAGCCTGAGAAAGAGCGGCTTCAGCCTCTGCGTTGGCCTTTGCAATTACACTGTCAGCCTCGTTTTGAGCATTCTGAGTAATGGCGTCGGCATCCTGCTTTGCCTGTGCAAGCTGTCCCTCAACCGAGCTGTTAGCCTCTTTGATAATGGAATCGGCCGAGCGCTGAGCCGTAACAAGGGCTGCGCGTATACTGTCCTCATCCTCGCGGTATTCCTGAACCTTGGCCGCAAGAATTTCAATCTTTTTGACCAAAGAACGGTTTTCCTCGGTAAGCTTTTCTATGGTGTCGGCAACATTTTCAAGGTATTCGTCGATCTCGTCGACCCTGTATCCCCTTGCCGAGCGGGAAAAAGTCGATTCTCTGACCTCTTTGGCGGTAAGCATAGTGTTATCCCCCTCCGAAAATTAATAAAGTCCGTTGCTTTCGAGTTCGTCAATAAGCATATCACCCATAATGTCCACATTATAGGGAGTGATGATAAAGGTGCTGTTGGCCACACGCTTTAAGGTGCCGTTGTTGGCATAAGCGACGCCGCTTAAAAAGTCGACAAGTCTCCTTGCAACGTCCTTGGGGGTGGATTCGAGATTGAGCACCACCGTGCGCTTGTTGTTGAGATGGTCGCCGATTGCCGGAGCCTCGGAAAATTCCTCGGGTTTAACAAGTACAACCTGAAGCTGTGTTGTGGCGTGTATGTTTACAACCTTGTTGTCCTTGGAAGAACTGCTTCTTTCCGAACGGGTCGATTCCGAGCGTGAAGAATAATTCATAAAGTCGGAATCCTCATTTGTCTCCTCATAATCATCCTCATACTCGTAATCGTCGTCACCGGGAGCGTTCATAACCTCTTTAATCTTATCAAAAAATCCCATAACCTATTTCCTCCGTTTTATATTTATATTTTTTATCTGTATATTCTCTGTCCGAAAAGCGCCGATCCTATGCGGACAATATTAGCGCCCTCGGTTATTGCCTCAAAGTAGTCGGATGACATACCCATTGAAAGCAGATCAATATCTTTATTATCCCTGTTTTTTTCCCGTATGTCAACAAACAGTTTGTAAATAATCGAAAAAAATCGTTTTGCGTCGTCGCCGTTTTCGCAAATGGGCGGAATGGTCATCAGTCCTCTGACCTTTATTCCCTCAAGACACATAATTTTTTCCACCGTGTCCACCGCCTCTTTTGGGGCGATTCCCGATTTTGAAAGTTCCTCCCCTGCGTTTATTTCCACAAGCACGGGCATAACAGTACCTTTTGCAACCGCCTTTTTGGAAATTTCCTCGGCGAGATGCAGGCTTCCCACCGATTCAATCATCGAAACAAAGGGCAGCAGCTGAGAGATCTTGTTGGTCTGCAAATGGCCGATAAAATGTGTGTGCTGCTTGTCAATATTAAGGCTGTCCTTTTTAGAAAGCAGCTCCTGAACACGGTTTTCGCCGATCAGGCTAATGCCCTTTGAAATGCCGTAGTTTATAAGTTCGGGACTTACGGTTTTTGTGGCCGCAAGTAGGTTTATATCCTCGTATTTTCTGCCGGAAATTTCGGCCGCCTGTTTAATGCGCTCTTTAATTATTTCATAGTTATGGTCAAAATCCCGCTTTTTCTGTTCAAAAGCTTCGGGAGATAATTTTTCAGATTCCATATGGGTTTGCTCCTTTTTTGTCGGTTGTTTTGGCGGCGGAAAAATCCGATGTTTACATATCAGACTGACATTTGTTTAAATCCGCACAGACTGACTTTTGCAATCCGTCCTTCAAAGCCTCACAGCTTTTAAAATCCTTGCCCCGCAGGTATTAAAAAACGTTCAGCCGTCTGCCGTATCTTACAGGCCGTTTTTCCTTCTTTGCCGCTATTTAACCGTTTTTCCGTCGTAAAGGTCGTTGCCTTTAACAATTACCTCATCGTATATTCTCAGTCCCGAGGAATTTTGCACGTCGTTTTTGCAGATTACATATGCCGAATCGGAATAGAGTATTTCGATAGGCTTAAAAGCCGCATTGATTCCCGACAGCACATAAACCCCGGTCACCCCGTCGTTTACCCTGACCGCCGTACTGGAAACCTTAAGGCCGTCGTAGCTTCCGACGCATATTTCCACCGTTTCTTTTCTGATATTTGTAAGGTCGATATCCATACGGTCGCACATAAACGCAACCATACATCTGTCGGCCGAATAATCCTGATTTATTGCAGAAACACTGCAAAGCAGCTTTTCGGAGGTTACCATAGGCAGATAAATGTTTACCTCCTGGCCTTTCTGCAGCTTTTTGGCCTGCTCGGTTTTCATATTAACAGCCACATACCACTCGTTTCCCGAAATGATTTTTCCGATGCTGCCGTCGTTTTTGTCGGCTTCAAAATTAAGCTCACCGTCAAGCCGCTCGGCCGTCAGTTCGCTGATATCGGAGCTTTTCAGCCGTCCCTCGTATCCGTCGGTAGTGCTGACAAAATACCCTGCGCTCTCGCAGGTGATCGATTGCGCCGATCCCACCGCCGAAAGCAGCGATTCCTTTTCGGTAACAAGGGATGCAATGCTGAGATTAAGGTCGGAAGAGCCGCCCGAGGCCATCTGTTTCTTGTCGATGTATTCAAGCAGCTGCTCGGCAAGCTCGCTGTATCCTCTCATTTTGCCGGTATCGGTTATTTCCAGCATATCAAAAATGTTTTCTCTGATCTTAGAATCGATAAATTCCGCACCTGCGTTCATCTGCCGATTGGAGCTTTGCAGCTTTTCCATACGGGTCAGAATTTTATCGATGTCGTTTATGCGGCTTTTGGCCGCGGCCTGTTCCTCGGTGGAAAAGGCCTCGGCCACAACGCTTTGAGCCGCAACCTTGTCTCCGCTTTGCTGACAGTATCCGATAACGCCGCTGCCCGGAGAAGCAATGGTCTCCTCATCGCGAATGATGTATCCGTCGGCGGTTATCTTGTTGTCGAATTCATAAGCCGAGGCAAACTCGGTGGTGATGTTTTTGCTCAAAAAGTTGCTCAGCTGCAAAATAAGATAAATAAGCACAAGAATCGACAGTAACGCCGAAAACAGCGCCCTTTTCTTTCCCTTTTTAAGCATCAATATCACCCCTTTATGTCCTTAAAGTTTGAAACGTCATTTTAAATGTGTGTTTGAGCCATCCCTTTAAATGCCCGTCAAAATGTAATGCCTGTCCGCTGAAATTTCTTAAAGCTTCCCTTTCGGCATTACGCATTTGCAGCCGCCGTCCGATTAAAAGGTTCTGCAATCCCCTTCAAAAAGGCCGTCGATGTTTTCGTGGGGCACGATGGTGGAAATGGCGTGCTTGAAAACAAGATTCTGCTTTTCGCCGTTCATCATAAGAACGGTAAAATTGTCGTATGCCAGCACCCTTCCGTCAAACTGGAATCCGTTTGTCAGAAATATCGTCACGGTTTTTCCGCTTTCGATAACGCTGTCGAGTAATTTTCCCTGAAGATCAATGTTTTTTGCCATAATTAAAAATCCTCTCTTTTTTCGGCGCTGTACCTAAATATTTTTTTGTACAACCCCTTGATAAGGACATTATATCATGTTTTTACAAATTTTTCTATAGGAATCTCAATATTTTCAAAAATATTTTTTAGCCCCGCCTCATCGGCATAAATCCAGTGTATCCGCTCGTCCCTTCTAAACCAGGTCAGCTGCCGCTTGGCATACCGTCTCGACTCCATCTTTATGGTCTCGACCGCCTGCTCAAGAGACATCTCTTTGCGGAAATACGGGTAAAGCTCCTTAACTCCGATGGCCTGCATACCCGTTCCGGCGGGATTCTTTTTAAAAATTTCATATGCCTCGTCAATAAGCCCATGTTCAATCATTTTGTCGACCCTGAGGTTTATTCGGTCGTAGAGCTTTTGACGGTCACGGTAGGTTATTCCGATTGCAAAAAGCTCATATGGCGACGGCTCGGCCCTTGAAAGGGCGGTTTGCTCGGAAAGTGTTTTTCCGGTGGAATAAAATATTTCAAGCCCTCTCAAAATGCGCTTTTTGTCGTTTTTTTCGATTTTTTTTGCCGACACGGGATCGATTTTGCAAAGCTCATCATAAAGGGAGTAAAGCCCGTCACTGTCGGCTCTTTTTAAAAGGCCGTTTCTGATGCTCGGATCAAATCCATTCTCAAAAAACTTGATATTATCGACAACAGCCGAGTAATAAAGCCCCGTTCCGCCGCAAAGCACAGGAAGATGCCCGCGCTCTGATATGTCGCCTATGACCTGTCGGGCGGCATCGGCATTCCCTACCGGCCCGATCAGCCCGAAACCGATATCCGCGCCGTGGGCGAGGGCGTGGCGCGCGAGTACCGCCGCGCCTTCACCGAAAACGGCATCCGCGGCGTGGCCATCA
>ERZ857629.3184-NODE-3184-length-14166-cov-6.525335_pt1 | contig 14166 bp, 14 predicted proteins | sample MGYA00519700_ERZ857629 | MGnify/ENA primary metagenome ERZ857629 (study PRJEB31778, sample SAMEA3449351) | human gut metagenome | biome: human gut; feature: human-associated habitat; material: faeces | place: United Kingdom | collected 2010/2012 ... | reverse complement strand
CCTCCATAGTTTCTTATAAGTTAATTCTATAACAAAAATAGTACTTTTTCAAGTAAAATTTTTTCAATTTTTTGCATTTTTATATAAACAAGACTTTTGATACAAGTTTTCTTATTCAAAAATAAAAATTGCCCTAAGGCAAATCTTATTTTTGTAATCATTTTTTCTCTCAAATCTTAAAATTGGTCATTTGACAAGTATTTTTCTTTAGTTTATAGTGATATCAGCACGTATCTTTAGGCGCCGACTTCATTATCTTTTTAAAAGAAATGGGGTGATAGTTATGAGTAAAAAAGATTTCTTAATTCTAGCATTACTTGTAATTATTTATTTATTATTAAAGTAATTTAAAATAAATGCGACGTCTCTCTGATATAGGGAAACGTCGCAACTTAGTCTAACAAGAAGTCGGCGTTCAAAGAACGTGCTTCTTTATATATAATATACTACTTTTAGTAGTTTTATACAAGCATTTTTACATTTTTTGTCCATTTGATGCAAGTTTTACTTTAACAGTTTTAGTCTTGCCATCTCTTTCGTATGTAATAGTAATTATGTCTCCGACTTTATGTTTATATAGTTCATATCTAAGATATGCTACACTATTTGTTTCATTATTATCTATTTTAGTAATAATATCTCCTTGTTGTAAACTTGCTTTTTTAGCAGATGAATTGTTTTCTACATCTATTACTACTACTCCACTTTCTGCTTTTGTATTTTGTAAGTAATTATAATAATTAGGATAATTTCTTAAATCACTAAGATTCATCATAGATATACCCAGATATGGATATGTTGTATTTTTACCATTTATTATTTGATCTGCTTTTTCTTTAGCAGTTTCTATTGGTATAGCAAATCCCATTCCTTCGACTCCAGTTCCACTTATTTTAGCAGATACTACTCCGATTACTTCACCATTAGCATTGCAAAGTGGACCACCACTGTTACCTGAGTTTACTGCGGCATCTGTTTGTAATACACTTATTACATAATCTGATGAGCTTTGTTGTGTTGTAGATATTTCTACTAATCTTTCTTTACCTGATATTATTCCACGAGTGACTGTCCAAGAGTATTCATTATTAAGAGGTGCTCCGACAACAAATGTTGTATCCCCTGGTTTTAAATTATTTGAATTACCAAGTTCTACCTTATCATAGCCTTCTCTTGTTGCGACTTTAAGTACTGCAATATCTGAATATTCATCAGTACCTACTAATGTTGCTGATACTTCCTTCCCATCTGTATATGTTACTTTGTAGCTATTTGAGTTTGCTACTACATGATTATTAGTAATAATATAAGTATTCTTTCCATCTTTCTTATAAACAAACCCACTTCCTGATGAATATTTTTGATTATTTTTATATGTATTTACTACAATTACCTTATCATACACCTTAGAAACAGCAGATGAAATACCATTATCAGTAACAGTAACACTCTTTATTAGTTTTGTTGTAGTAATTTTTAATATATTTGGATATTTATAAATTACTAGTACTGATGTTGTTATACCAAGTACAAATATTAATATTGTAAATATTATCTTTTTAATTGTTTCTTTATTTTTCATAATCTATTCCTCCTTGATATAATAGTAGTACTTTAAACTTAAATAAAACTTAAAAGGAATCAATTTTTTTGATTCCATATTATTTTAAATATTGTAAAATTGTCTTTAGTAGTAGCGCTAATAGTACCATTATGTTTTTCTACTATGTTTTTTGCTATTGAAAGACCTAGTCCATATCTATTACTATTTCTATTTCTTGATTCATCTTTTCTATAAAATCTTTCAAATATTTTTTCTTCATCTTCTTTAGCTATTTTAGATCCTTCATTTTTTACTTTTAGTATTATTTCTTTATTACTATTAGTAAGATTTATTATTACTTTATTATTTTCTTTAGTATGATTAATGGCATTATCTATTAGAATACCAAGTAATTCTTTTATTAAGTCTTGATTGCAATTAAAGTATATATTTTTATCTATATCATATTCTAGTTTTATATTTTTTTCATAAAATAGACTTTCAAATGTTAGAATTGTACTTTCTATTATGTTAGAAAGGTTTTCTCTTTTTAATTCTATTTCTTTATTGTTTTCTAGTTTTGCTAGATCTAGTAAATCTTTTACTAGTTTACTCATTCTAGAAGATTCACTTTTTATATTATGTATCCATTTATCTTGTTTATCATTGAAGTAAGCATCACAACTTGCATCAATTACAGTAAGTGGTGTTTTAAGTTCATGAGATGCATCTGCGATAAATCTTTTTTGTTTTTCAAACGATTCTTCAACTGGAGTTGTTATCCATTTAGTTAGAATGTATGATACTATGACTACTGATACTTCTAATATTATAAAGGTAACTGTTGTAATTAATAGATTATCTCTTAATCTTTGTGTTGTTTTTGAGTTGTCCACTAGTACTAGGATATTATTACTTGTAAATATATAAGAGTATTCATTTACATATAAGTTTTTTATATATTTATTAGCATCATGTCTTTTTATGATATTTGTTATTTGTTTTTCTATTTCTTTTTTATCTATATCATTAAACGTATGTGATATTATTGCTTTATAGCTACCATTATTATCTAGTATAACTGTATATACATTATATTCCATAAATATTCTTGATTTTTTATCATCATAGTTATTACTTGATGCTATTTGTAAAACATCTGATATATTTTTTTGTTCTTGGTTATAGTATCTAATATTTGAATAAAGATAAATAAACAAAGTAAATATTGTTATAATAGTAAATATTGTAGCAAATAGTTTAATTCTTAATTTTTTCATTTTTTACCTCTAATTTATAGCCCATATTTCTTATTACTTTTATTGATACTTTGGAGTTTATTAGTTTTAGTTTTTTTCTTAAGAATGATATATAGGCTTCGAGTGTATTTATTTCGCATTCACTATCATAACCCCATATCTTATTAAATATTTGCTCTTTTGATAGTACTATGTTTTTATTTCTTATTAATAATTCAATTAGTTGGAACTCTTTACCTATTACTGATACTTCTTGATTGTTTGTTGTGTTTTTAAGAATTAGTTTTTTTATATTTAGCTCTAGGTCTTCATATTTTAATATATCATTATTTATATCATCTTTTCTTAGTTGAATATTTACTCTTGCTAGTAGTTCATCCATATGAAATGGTTTAGTTAAGTAGTCATCTGCGCCATTGTTGAATCCATTCATTTTATCATCAATAGTGCTTTTAGCAGTTAGCATTATTACTTTGGCTGAAATATTTTCACTTTTTAATTCTTTTAGTATTTCAAAACCATTTTTATGAGGAAGCATTACATCTAATAAAATTAAATCATATATATCTGTTAATGCTTCATATAAGCCATCTTCTCCATCTGTTGCAATATCAACCATATAGTTTTTACTTGTTAGCATTGAAGAGATTGCGTCTGCTAAATTGTATTCATCTTCGATTATTAATATTTTCATAAACATCACCATCTAAAATAATATAATATTTTTCTTAAATAAAACTTAAATTATTTATTTAGTTCTTTTTCAATAAAACTTGCTAATTCTTTACAGTATTTATTTATTGTGTCTTTATCTTTTCCTTCGATCATTATTCTTATTAGGTTTTCAGTACCACTTGGTCTTACTAGCACTCTTCCATCTTCCTTTAGAGTGTTTTCTATGTTATTTATTTCATCTTTTATTTTCTCATTTGTTTTATATAATTCTTTTTGTTCTTTGGTGGCTTCTACATTTATCATAACTTGAGGATATTTTTCCATGATGTTTTTTAGTTCTTTTAACGATTTATTAGTATGAGCCATTACATTTAATACTTGAAGTGATGTTAGTTGTCCATCTCCAGTATTTGCATATTCTTTAAATATAATGTGTCCACTTTGTTCTCCTCCAAGAATAAAATCATTTTCTAGCATATTTTCTAGTACGTATTTATCTCCGACTTTAGTTGCTACAAAATCTATATTATGGTCTTTGCAGTAGTTTATTAGTCCTAGATTAGACATTACTGTTCCAACGATGGTATTATTTTTTAGCATATTGTTTTCTTTTAAGTAGTTAGAACATATTGCTAGAATATAGTCTCCATCTATTTCATTGGCATCTTCATCTAACATAATGCATCTATCAGCATCTCCATCGTATGCTATTGCAAGATCGTAGTGTTCTTTTAGGACTAGTTCTTTTAGTTTATCTATGTGAGTAGATCCAGCGTCTTTATTAATGTTTAATCCATCAGGAGTGTTATTTATTAGAGTATAGTTTATATTTAGTTTAGAAAATAGTTGTTCTGCTGTTTTATAACTTGCTCCATTAGCGGTATCTATAAGTATTTTTTTATTTTGTAATTCATCTTTTATATTTATTGTACTAAGTAAGTGATTTATGTAAAGTTCTACTTTGCATTCTTCTTTTATTCTAATACCACATTCATTTATATTGTTATTTTCTTTAAAGTTCAAAATATTTTCTTCGACTTTTTCTTCCAAAGCAGAGCTTAGTTTGTAACCATTGTTATCTAGTACTTTTATACCATTGTACTGACTAGGGTTATGGCTAGCACTTATTATAAAAGCTCCATCGGCATTTAGTTTCTTTGTCAAATATGAAATTGCAGGGGTTGGTAGGACTCCGACGTCTATTATGTTGCATCCAAATGATAGTACTCCAGATGAGGTAGCGTCTGTTAGCATGTCTTTACTTATTCTAGTATCTGTTCCTATTATGAATGTTAGGTTTTGTTTATTTAGTTCTTCTTTTAATACTTTACTTACACTACCACCGATTTTATAGGCAAGTGATGGGGTCAAATCTTTGTTGGTTATTCCTCTTATTCCATCTGTTCCAAATAGTTTTGTCATATTATTGCTCCTTTTCTATAATATTTTTCATATCTTTTACAATACTATTTTTAGGTATTACTCCCCTTACTGATGTAAGTGGGTATATATTGGTATTTGGTCCAATTACTGTTCCTGGATTTAGGACAGAGTTGCATCCTACTTCAACATAGTCTCCAAGAAAGGCACCAACTTTTTTTAGATTTGTTTCTATTTTGTTTTCTTTGTCTTTTATGATTACTAGTTTTTTATCACTTTTTACATTTGAGGTAATTGACCCAGCACCCATATGAGAATGGTATCCTAAGATTGAGTCTCCGATGTAGTTAAAGTGTGGTACTTGGACATTGTCAAATAAAATGGCATTTTTTATTTCACATGAGTTTCCTAGAACGCTATTTTTCCCTATTATTACTGAACCTCTGATGAGGGCACAGTGTCTTATTTCAGCATTTTCGTCTATTATACATGGTCCGATTATTTTAGTGGTTTTACTTACATTAGCAGTTTTATGTATCCAGATGTTATCTTCTTTTTTTATGTAGTTATCATCTAAAGTATTTCCTAATTCTATTATATATTCTTTTATATTAGGAAGTATTTGATATGGATATTCATATCTTTTGATTAAATCTTTTGCAATAGTATTAATATTTATAAATATTTCTTCAGTTTTCACATTTCTCACCTATTTAATTATATCATAAATATTAATATATAGAGAAAAAAACACTTTATTAGTGTTCTAGGTTATTTGTATGATATATCCCTATATGTTAAGTTTGGCTATATGTATATATGATGTTATTAAAATTTCTTGTTTTAGCTTTCTTAATTATTACTCTTCCTTTCTTTCTTCTCGAAATAACAGTATTTATCTAGCCAGTATTCATCTTGGTTTTTTTCATATTCTCCAACAGGTATGGGTGATGATAGATCTTCGGCAAGCTCAATGATAGTATCTTTTAATTCAAGATTGTCTATATAGTATTTTGGTATTGAATCAAAACCTAAGTATGCTCCGATAATATTACCTGCGATTGCTCCGGTTGAATCACTATCTCCGTCATGATTTACTGCACATATAATAGCATCTTCAAAACTATTTTCATATTTTAAACATGAGTATAGTGCGATGGCAAATGCTTCTTCTGCCACCCATCCTCCTCCAATTTTATAGATTGCTTCAACGTCAGATATATTTTCTTTGCTTAATTTAATTGCTTTTTTTATCATTTTAAAAAAGTATTTATTGTCTTTAGAACTGTAGATATTAAAGTTTTTTTTGTAGTTTTTTATGGCTTTTTTAAGTGCTGTTGTGATATCGTCATTTTCTCTGACTAAATAGTAGATAAGTGTCGAAAAGATATAAGATGGAATAATTCCAAGAGGATGTCCATGTGTTATAGCACTTACTTCTGCCGCAGTTTTTCCGGCATCTTCAGCTTTTTTTGCATATAATCCTATAGGGGCAACCCTCATAATACCACCACAGCCTTTACTATCATTTATCGGTTCTTCTATTGTTCCTTTTTTTCCTGATAGTAATGCCGATAGGCAAGTGTTTCCTGGTGCTCTTTTAACGTTTAATTCTTTTAAATCTTTAATCCATGTAACTTTAAATTCATGATTATTTTGTCCAGTTTGAGTATCTAGCCAATCTAAATATGCATGATAAATCATATCAGATGGTTTTGGTGATATACCTCTTAAGTATAATCTTGTTTCTCTTGATAATAGACCATTTGCGGTAAATAAAGTCATTTGAGTATCATCAGAAATAATTCCTTTATCTTCATTGTATTTACAATACTCTCTATCTTTTATTCCTCTTTTAAATTCAATAGGATATCCTAAGGCATCTCCGATTGCTCCTCCTACTAAGGAACCAATAATTTTATTTTTTATATCCATAGTACCACTTTCCTTATATGTAGATTATAACATTTTTTAGTACTAAAATAATAATATTTTAAAACTTTTCTAAATTTTTTTATTTTTACCTCATTATCTCTTTATACGATATCTATCAATTATTATATCATCATACTTAACGCTTTCAATAAATTTTCCACCATTGTTAGCAATTATTTTTTTGGAACCAATATTATCATTATTGCAAGTGATTATAATTTCTTCATAACCCATAGCAACCATTTTTTCAATTAGTAACTTACAAATTTTACTACCGTATCCAAGTTTACGTTTGCTTGGAATGACACCATACATGATGTGCCCAGAGAACTTATATGTATCACTATCTATTTCGGGATTCAATCTAATACTAGCATGACCAACAATCTTATCATCTTCGATTGCAAAGTAAAAAATTTCTTTAATTCCATTATTGCCAATGCTACTCTTTTTATTTTCAACTTCTTTTAAGAAAGAAAAGAAATTCTCTTTTGTAACAAATGGCTTAAAATCAGGATACACCTTTTGATAATCATTATTATATTCAGTTATTCTATTAATATCTGTTATATTATCTTCTTTTAAGTACATATTTTCACCCTTTCTAAATTGACAATTTTATCAACTTACAATATAATTATAAATGTCGTGTGTAGGACACGGTCAAGTATTTTTTTAATTTTTTTATATGAGGTGGTAATGTGAATTATTCAATGAAAGAAGCATGTGAAATGACTGGTTTAACTTATGATACTTTGAAGTATTATTGTAATGAGGGACTAGTTCCAAATGTTAAAAGAGATAAAAATAATTATCGTATTTTTAGTGGTAAGGATATTGCATGGATAAATAGTTTATCTTGTTTAAAGAAATGTGGTATGAGTATTCATGAAATGAGAGAATATCTTAATTTATGTTTAAAGGGAGAAAGTTCAATACCAAAAAGAAAAGAAGTTTTAAATATTAAGCTAAAGGAACTAGAACAAAAAAAGAAAGAAATAGATGAAAGTATTGAGTATATTAACTGGAAACATAGTTTTTATGATGATGTATTATCTGGTAAAACAAAATATTATAGTAATCTTACTAATTATTGAGAAATCAGTCATTTTTATTATTTACAAATTCAAGAATTATATAGTAAAAAAATTTTTATTATGTTAAAATTGTATTAAGATAAGGAGTGTTATTATGTACGATATTAATTTTAAAAATCTTAAAAGTGGTTTTAATTTTTTTCTATTTATCTTTTTATTTGGACTTAGTTTTGTTGTTTATTTTTCTTATGCAGGAATTAAAGATTATTTATACCCAACAGATTATAAACATGCAGTTGTATCAAATAGTGTTTCAGTAAGTTCCTATGTTAATGAGGAAGAAAAATATGTTTATACAAAAACTTATCATTTTACTTTTGATGGTAAATTATATTCATGTGATATTAATGGCATTTCAAATGAAAAACCTAAAGAAGAAAATAAAACTATTTATTTTGATGATTATCCTGAGTCATGTGTAGATCATCTTTCAAGAGGACAATTAGGAGTTTATCCATTATTTGTATTGGGCGGATTAGTCTTTATGTTAATTGGTCTAGTTAATATTAGAAAAATTACAAAAAGTATTAAAAATATCAAATATTTAAATATGCATGGAAAATTAGTAAAAAATCTTCCTTATTATACCGAAGCCTCAAACATAGCAATCAATGATAGAGTTCTTGAAAGATTAGTTGTAGATTATACTTTTCCAAATGGCAGAGTAATATCATTGTATAGCGACTTGAGATATGATGGAAAAACATATGATAATGATGGTATGATTGATTTACTTATTGATGAGAATGATCCTACTAAATATTTTATTGACTTGGAAATAAACAGAAAAGGTGGTAATTTACCTACTGATTATTATCATTATGATTCTGATTCTAATGAAAATAATAGTAACAAAACATTTTAAGATTTAGAGTGTAATACTTTTTTTATTTTTACTATTTTGTATAAATATGATAGTTTTCATAAAATATATGATATACTTATAGAAGTAATATGACCAAATATTTTTGTAAAATACATAAGTACAAATCAGGTGATTCAATGAAAAAAAATATATTATTAATTTATATACATACATTTTTATCTACTTTTATATTATATTACATATGTGATACATTATTTTATATTGAAAGAGGACTTACCTCTAGTCAGTATATAAGTTTTGTAGGAATAGCATTTTTTATAAAGTTGATTTTTGAAATTCCATTCGGAGTTGTAGCAGATAAATATAATAAGAAAAATCTATTGATTACTAGTAATTTATTATTTATAGCATCTACAGTAATATTTATATTCTCACATAACTATTTTACTTTTTTAATTGCTATAATAATTAATGCTATAAACAATTCCCTTAGTTCAGGTATAATAAACTCTATTTTATACGAAAATACTAATGATAAGAAAAATTTTAATAAAATCTTATTTTATAATTCTTTTTCATACAATATTTCATATATGTTTGCTATGATAATTGGTGGTATAATAGGGCAAAAATTAGGATTGGTATATGCTTATTATTTTACTATAATTCCTTTTATTATAGATTTTATGGTTTTATTAAAAATAAAAATAGATAAGAAAATTGAAAAAAATAATACTGAAAAAAATATTTCGGTATTAAAAAATGGTATTAAAGAAATAAAGAATAATTCATATTTAATAAAATTGATGTATAAAAAGGCAGTTTTATTTTCGGGAATAAAATTAGTGGAAGAAAGTCATCCTCAATATTCTGCTGATATTGGAATATCAGTATTTCTAATTGGAATGTATACTTCACTAATACTGATTTTCTGTATTGTTGGTAGTTATCTAGGTAGTAAATCAAAAAAAGATAAATATAGTTTTATTTTAAATATTAATCCTATTATCGTAGGTATTTTTATATTATTAACTGGGGTACTAAATAATTATATGGGAATTTTATTTATATTACTGATTTATATTTTTTCAGAAAGTTTTGATAATATTATGGTATCAGAACTTCACAATAATATTTCCTCTAAGTATAGAGTTACTGTTGAATCAATAAGTCAATTTGTGTTTGCTATATTTGGAATTTTGTTTAGTTTGACAATGACTATTCTACTTAATTTTATTAATTTAAATATAATGTATATAATACTAGGGATTATGATTGTTATTTTAGAATTGTTTAGCATTTTAAAGAAATCAAATAAAGGTTTCGTCAAATGATGAAATTTTTATTTGATTTTTAATGTAATATTTTTTAATATTAGTTGATTATTTTTATATTTTATTAATTGTAAAAAATAAATGTTTCATGTATAATTAATTCATAATTAAGGAGTGACTTTATGAAAGTATATGTAAAGAAAAGAGATAAAAGCCCCTTTTTAATGGGTATTATTTTAGGAATTATTTTTATAGGTTTTGGAGTTATTACTTATATTGTGTTTACTAGAAGTGAAAGACCTTTTATTGAAGTATTCTCCGATTATGGTATCATGATACCATTTGGATTTGTATTTTTTATAATTGGTGTTTATATTATTGTTAATTTATTTAGACCTGCAAAAAAGTATAAACTAAGATTAACTAGCAAAAAAGAACAGGTATATAATGGAAAAATAATTACTTACATGGGTTTTAGTGGCGATAAGGAAAAAGAAGTGTTTGATGATTTGATTGATGCTGATTATAAATGCTATACAATTGGTCAAAATAACTTAGTAGTTGGTGATGATTATATTGTAAAGATCAAAGAGTTTAATTGGTGTCCTAAATCTGTAGAAGCACTTGATGATTACAAAAACGATACTAAAGAACATGTTCCAATATCTATTTCTTTAATAACTATTCCAATTGTATTTTGTGGTATCATGATACTTCTTTGTATAATAGGAATGATTCTTTATCCTAAATACATTTTGGAATATGCTATATGGGGTGTGATTAATAGTGTTATTTTATATAGCATTGTAAAAGAATACAAAAAATAAAAAAAGAAGAAAATTATAAGTATAAGTGATTTTCTTCTTTTAACTTATTTTCATTTATTATCCCTTGTTGCTTTAACAGTCAATACTATTCCAATTAGATTTACTCCGATTGATAGACCTAGTAATATGCCACTTGTAAAGTCTCCGATGGAACTTGTGCTATTACCTATAAAGGCATTTATTATATATAGTAAGTTACCTAATATAATTAATAATATTCCTGTCTTTAAGTTATTCATTTTTATTCCTCCCTACTCTATTATCTTGAATTAATATTTTTTACTCTTTAATTATATCACATAAAATTAAAAGAGAGCATAAATAAAATAGTTTATAGATAGTAAAAAGCTAGGATGCGGGTTTCCTATTTGTCCATAAAAAAACGTCAGTAACTGACGTTGATTTTTTTATGGAGCAAATGACGGGAATCGAACCCGCATCCTAGCCTTGGCAAGGCCATGTTCTAACCATTGAACCACATCTGCACTAAATATATTGTATTATATTTTTATAAATATAGCAATATATTTGTTGTATTTTTCAATTATGCCCTTGAAACATACTTTCCATCTTTAGTAGAAATTAATATTTTTTCTCCTTCATTGATGAATAATGGTACTTTAATAGTATATCCAGTTTCAAGTGTTGCATCTTTCATAGCACTTGAAGTAGTATTTCCTTTTACACCAGGTTCAGTTGTTACTACTTCCATTTCTATCTTATCTGGAAGGGATAATCCTAACATTTCTCCTTCAAAGAATGTAATATCTACATCTAAGTTTTCTTTTAAATATTTAACATCATCGCCAAGATTAGATTTATTTATATCTATTTGAGAATAATCTTCCATATTCATGAAAGTGTAATCATCTCCAGTTGAATATAAATATTGCATTGGTTTTCTTTCAATTCTTGCTAATTCTACTTTAGTAGCAGAGTTAAAAGTATATTCAGTTGTTGAACCAGTTCTTAAGTTTTTTAACTTAGTTCTTACAAAAGCTGCTCCCTTACCAGGTTTAACGTGTTGGAATTCTAATATTGTATAGATATTTCCATCAAATTGAATAGTCATTCCTGTTTTAAAATCATTTACATTTATCATTTAAATCACCTACTTAATTATTTTTCTTCTTTATGTAATGTATGTTTTTGACATTTAGGACAATATTTATTTAGTTCTAAACGTGCTGTTGTATTTTTTACATTTTTTTCTGTACGATAGTTTTGACTTTTGCATACAGTACAAGTAAGTGTTTTTCCTTGTCTATTTTCTAATTTTGCCATAATATCCCTCCTCATTTCCATAGATATTATATCAAATTTTTCAGAAAAAGCAAAACATTTTTACACATTTTTTCTTCTTTCTCCATTTTTAGTATAATATTTAAAGAAAATATTGCTACTTTTTTCCATTAATCGATAGTTTATATCTGATTTATATTCTCCTCTTTTAGGATTTTGAACATTGGGAGATGAAGTCATTATTGATACAATTGGTTTATTAAATGGTGCATATGTAATGAAGTTATTGCTTACTGTTTCATTGTCTACTACTCCATCATTATCTACATCAATCATACTTTCACTAGTACCGGTTTTACCTGCTGGGTCGTATTCATATTTTATATATCCTGCACCTGTACCATTTGTCATTACTAATCTAAATCCCTTTTGTATTCTTTTTATATATTTTTCTTTTGTTTCTACTTTATTAATTTTTACTGTTTCGTTTTCATATATAACTTCTTGATCTTTATCTAGAACACTTTTTAGAAATCTTGGTTTTATTCTTGTTCCATCATTTGCAACTGTACTTATATATTGACTTAACTGAAGTGGTGTATAGGTATCATATTGTCCTATTGCAAAGTTTATTAATAAGTCTCCTGCTTTACTTGTTCCTTTATAACCAGTCTCTTCTTTTGGATAATCTATTCCTGTTTTTGTTCCAAGTCCAAATTGATAATAAATACTTCGATACTTATTAAATGCATCTTCATCAATTTTTAATTTTTTATGAGGATAATATGTAAATCCTCCGACTCTCATCGCAGTAAGATATTGATATACATTAGACGAGTATTGTAATGCTTGTAAGTCATTTACATAACCAAGAGTCTTCCATGAACATTTTTCTGGTAAATTATATAAATAAATACAATTATCATAGAATGATGTACCAATATCTATTGCTTTATTATTATACCCAACAATCATACTAGCACCTTTTACTACTGATCCTGGTGTTATAGTCATCAACATATTTCCTTCTTCATAATTATATGTCTTATATTTATTTTTATCATAATAAACTTGTTCTCCAAGCATTGCATAGATTTCTCCGGTTGAGGGTTTTTGCATTGTAATAAAACTACCAGTATAAAAATCAGTATTAGCTTCTTTCTTTGTTTTAATTACTTCTTTCTCTAACATTTTTTCTAATTCTAATTGTAAATCTATATCAATAGATAATACTATATCACTACCTCTTGATCCTTTTTCTACTAGTTTTAATGAGTTATCTTCCATAACTTTGTACTTATCTTTTGTACCCTTTAGAATGCTTTCATATTGTTTTTCTAGTCCTGTTAAGCCTACTCTATCATCTCTGGAGTATCCAAGTGATAAGTAATATTTTAAATCTTCTTCAGGTATTTTATTTGATTCAGATACTTTTCCAAATATATTTCTTAGAGTATCACCATATAAATATTTTCTTTCCCATTCTAACTTTGTTTTAAAGCCTTTTAAAGTACTTATGTTTTCTGATATATAAGCATATTCTTTATCACTAACATCTTTTTTAATAATTTTTTCATCATATGAATAACCTTTGCTCATTAAATAATACAAATAAGCTGACTTTTTATCTCTAGTGTTAAATAGTTTTAAATCATCTTTAGTTATTCTTTTAATCTTAAGTTCATATATATCATCATCTGTTAGTTTTCTGTTTTTTAAATCTTCAAGTTCACTTGTTTTAATTTTTTTATTTGATATATCTGGATGTTTAAGTATAAAGAATTCTTTTAATACTCTATCTGTTACATTGTTGTAATCAAGATTTATTTTACTGCTCATAAAGTATGCTAATTCTATTTCTTCATTAACAGTTATATTTTTATCTTTCTTATAATATATACTTTTTACTGCTTTATTGTCTACGAGTAGTTTCATATTTCTATCGTATATTCTTCCTCTTGGTGTGCTATCACCATATACATAAACGTTTGTCATATTAGTAAGTAACATTTTATAATAGTCACCACGTATAATATTTAAATAGCATATTCTTCCAAGCATGACAATAAATATAGAAACAATTAATATTTCTAGTACTGTTATTCTTT
>ERZ857629.3183-NODE-3183-length-14169-cov-11.154953_pt1 | contig 14169 bp, 12 predicted proteins | sample MGYA00519700_ERZ857629 | MGnify/ENA primary metagenome ERZ857629 (study PRJEB31778, sample SAMEA3449351) | human gut metagenome | biome: human gut; feature: human-associated habitat; material: faeces | place: United Kingdom | collected 2010/2012 ... | reverse complement strand
GCGCGCCCTCGTTCGGGCGGATGAAGGCGTCGGCGCGCATGGCGCGCACCGTGTCGGCGGAAAGCTCCCTGTGCTCCGCGTCGCGCACGAACGAAACGTCGGGATGGATGTCCTGCGTCACCTTGCGGCAGGCGGGGCAGGCGAGGCACGGCTTCTGCGCGCCCGTGCACTCCATCGCGGCGGCGGCGTAGCGCGCGGCGCCCACACGGTCTCCGCTGCCGCTGAAGATCAGCGCATGGGACAGCGCCCCGTTCGCGGCGGCGGCGCGCAGGCGCGCGGCGGTATCGGTTTTGGAAAATGCGGAAAGCTCCATCGGCACCCCCAACAGCTTGATATACCACAGTATAGCGCATAATGCGGCAAAGCGCAAGAAAAGTTATCTTGACTTTTCCGGAGATATATGGTACGGTATCCGCGTCTACTGCCGGGTAGACGCCGCGTTTGCAGAGCATCAGCAGGCCTTAGAAGATGCGCTGCGGGCGCTCTTTTTGTTTTTACGGACAAATCCGGAAGGAGGGAAAAAGCGATGGCATGGGTATATCTGGCGCTGGCGGGGATCGTCGGGCTGAAGGCAACGGCGCACTGACGGCGGGAGCAAAAAGCATAAAATAGCCGGCATTTTGTCAGAAAAGGACAGAGAGCTGCAAAAAAGTTGAAAATGCGGCAAAGAATTTTCCAAGTTCATATTGAAAGTCCGGAGGATTCTGTCTATAATAGTAGGGCTTTGATATTTGTTTTATCCGGCGATACATTTTTTATGGAGGAAAACCTATGAGCAAAAAGTATGTCTACCTGTTCTCGGAAGGCAACGCCACCATGCGTGAGCTTCTGGGCGGCAAGGGCGCGAACCTTGCTGAGATGACCAACATCGGTCTGCCCGTCCCCCAGGGCTTCACCATCACCACCGAGGCCTGCACCCAGTACTATGAGGACGGCCGCAAGATCAACGATGAGATCATGGCGGAGATCATGGAATACGTCGCCAAGATGGAAGAGATGAACGGCAAGAAGTTCGGCGATCTGAAGAACCCGCTGCTCGTCTCCGTCCGCTCCGGCGCGCGCGCTTCCATGCCCGGCATGATGGATACCATCCTGAACCTCGGCCTGAACGACGACGTTGTCGCCGCGATGATCGCCGGCAACCCCGACCCCAACTTCGAGCGCTTCGTTTACGATTCCTACCGCCGCTTCATCCAGATGTTCTCCGACGTCGTTATGGAGGTCGGTAAGAAGTACTTCGAGCAGCTCATCGACGCGATGAAGGAAAAGCGCGGCGTCAAGCTCGACATCGAGCTGACCGCAGCCGACCTCAAGGAGCTGGCCGAGGAGTTCAAGGCCGAGTACAAGCAGCAGATCGGCGAGGACTTCCCCTCCGATCCCAAGACCCAGCTCTACGAAGCCATCCGCGCCGTGTTCCGCTCCTGGGACAACCCGCGCGCGAACGTCTATCGCCGCGACAACGACATCCCCTATTCCTGGGGCACTGCCGTCAACGTCATGCCGATGGTCTTCGGCAACCTGAACGACAACTCTGGCACCGGCGTCGCCTTCACGCGCGACCCCGCCACCGGCGAGAAGAAGCTGATGGGCGAGTTCCTGACCAACGCCCAGGGCGAGGACGTCGTCGCCGGCGTCCGCACCCCGATGCCCATTTCCCAGATGGAAGAAAAGTTCCCCGAGGCGTATGCCGACTTCGTCAAGGTCTGCAATCTGCTCGAGGATCACTACCGCGATATGCAGGACATGGAGTTCACCGTTGAAAACGGCAAGCTCTATATGCTCCAGTGCCGCAGCGGCAAGCGCACCGCGCAGGCCGCCCTCAAGATCGCCTGCGACCTCGTGGACGAGGGCATGATCGACGAGAAGAAGGCCGTTTCCATGATCGAGCCGCGCAACCTCGACACGCTGCTCCATCCCCAGTTCGACGCGGCGGTGCTCAAGAAGGCGCCCACCATCGGCAAGGCGCTGCCCGCCTCCCCGGGCGCTGCCTGCGGCAAGATCGTCTTCTCCGCCGAGGATGCCAAGGAGTGGCAGGAGCGCGGCGAGAAGGTCGTGCTCGTGCGTCTTGAGACCTCTCCGGAGGACATCGAGGGCATGAAGGCCTCTCAGGGCATCCTGACCGTGCGCGGCGGCATGACCTCCCACGCGGCCGTTGTGGCGCGCGGCATGGGCAAGTGCTGCGTCTCCGGCTGCGGCGAGATCAAGATGGACGAGGCCAACAAGCAGTTTGAGCTGGCCGGCAAGACCTTCCACGAGGGCGACTTCATCTCCATCGACGGCTCCACCGGCAACATCTACGACGGCATCATCCCCACCGTCGACGCTACCATCGGCGGCGAGTTCGGCCGCGTTATGGCGTGGGCGGACAAGTATCGCCGCCTGGGCGTGCGCACCAACGCCGATAACCCGCACGATACCGCGCAGGCCGTGAAGTTCGGCGCCGAAGGCATCGGCCTCTGCCGCACTGAGCATATGTTCTTCGAGGCTGACCGTATTCCCGCCATCCGCGAGATGATCTGCTCCGACACGCTCGAGCAGCGCGAGAAGGCGCTGGCCAAGCTCGAGCCGATGCAGCAGGGCGACTTTGAGGCCATGTATATCGCGCTCGAGGGCCGTCCGATGACCGTCCGTTTCCTCGATCCCCCGCTGCACGAGTTCGTTCCCACCGAGGAAGCCGACATCGAGCTGCTTGCCAAGGACATGGGCAAGAGCGTGCAGGACATCAAGAACATCATTGCCTCTCTGCATGAGTTCAACCCCATGATGGGCCACCGCGGCTGCCGTCTGGCCGTCACGTTCCCCGAGATCGCCGCGATGCAGACCTGTGCGGTCATCAAGGCCGCGCTGAACGTCAACGCCGCGCATCCCGACTGGAACATCGTGCCCGAGATCATGATCCCGCTCGTCGGCGAGGTCAAGGAGCTCAAGTACGTCAAGGACGTCGTCGTCGAGACCGCAGACAAGCTGATCGCCGAGGCCGGCAGCTCCATGAAGTACAAGGTCGGCACCATGATCGAGATCCCGCGCGCCGCGCTGACCGCGGACGAGATCGCCAAGGAAGCTGACTTCTTCTCCTTCGGCACGAACGACCTGACCCAGATGACCTTCGGCTTCAGCCGTGACGACGCCGGCAAGTTCCTCGGCGCGTACTACGACAAGAAGATCTACGAGAGCGATCCGTTCGCCCGTCTTGATCAGGTCGGCGTTGGCAAGCTCGTTGCCATGGCCGCCAAGATGGGCCGCGAGTCCAACCCGCACATCCATCTGGGCATCTGCGGCGAGCACGGCGGCGATCCCACGTCCGTCGAGTTCTGCCACAAGGTCGGCCTGGACTACGTTTCCTGCAGCCCGTTCCGTGTGCCCATCGCCCGCCTTGCCGCCGCACAGGCCGCGATCAAGGAAATGCAGTAAGCTGCGCTCCGCAACGCTGAAAACCATGGAAAACCGCCCCCGCGCCAAACGGCGCGGGGGCGGTCCCGCTTTTGACGCATTTTGCGCGGGAGGAATGCGGCGGCGCAAAATATGACGGTTAGAGTGCTTGAATCCGGAGGACAGGGATGGTATAATGCGAGCGAAAGAAGAGCGCGCCGCCTCAGCGAAGCCCTGCCGGCGGTTGGGGGCGGCGGCCCGCAGCATATATTGGATAAGGAGTGACGATAAAATGAAACAGAGCTATCTGACAGCCGCGTTTCAAAAGACTGCGGAGGAGCGCTTTCCCGCGCAGGCGGAGGCGCTGAAGGCTGCGTTTGACGAGAAGATGCGCGCGCTGCGCGCGGAGAACACCGGCGCGACGAAGGAAAAGCTGCGCCATCTGGAGGGGCAGATCATGCCGGGCATCGCGGCCTATGAGGCCTTGCAGACCGTCATGCCGAAGGACGAGGCCCTGCGGACCGTCCACGGCTATGTGGAGCAGCGGGCGCGGAAGCAGAAAAAGGCCTTCCTCGCCCTGATGCGCATTCCCGGGCTCTACCGGTCTGTGCCGAAGATATTCTGCACGGAGACGCCGAAGCTCTTTGGCGAGACGGCGGGCTTTGCGGCAACGGAGATCCAGACGGGCGGCGGCGTATGGCGCATCGACATGACGAAGTGCCCCTATCACGACGCCTGCGTGCAGCATGACTGTCCGGAACTGTGCACGTGCTTCTGCGACAGCGACGACATCACCTACGACGGCCTGCACCCGAAGCTCTACTGGCACAGGACGAAGACGCTGGGCCGCGGCGGCGACTGCTGCGATTTCTGCCTGCGGCTCCGGTAAAAAGAGGGCGGCCGCAGCGGTAAAATTTTACAATACTGTGCTGGAAGCCTGTTTGCGGGTATGCTATAATGGAAAAGGCAATCGGAACATTCAGAGAAAGGCGGAAAAACAATGACGGATCTTGCTTCGATCGACTTTAACGCGAAAAAGGGTTTCATCTGCGATATGGACGGCGTGATCTACCACGGCAACCGCGTGCTGCCGGGCGTGGCGGAGTTCATCCAGTGGCTGCACGAGGAGGACAAGGAGTATCTGTTCCTGACGAACAACAGCGGCTACACGCCGCGCGAGCTGAACCAGAAGCTTGCGCGCCTGGGGCTCGACGTGTCGGAGGAGCACTTTTACACGAGCGCGCTGGCCACCGCCGCGTTTCTGCGCGAGCAGGCACCGGGCTGCTCCGTCTTTGCCATCGGCGAGGCGGGACTCCTGAACGCGCTCTATGACACCGGTATCACGATGAACGACGTGAACCCCGATTACGTCGTCGTGGGCGAGGGGCGGTCGTACTCGCTCGACACGCTGACGAAGGCGACGAATCTTGTCATGCGGGGCGCAAAGCTCATCGGCGCGAACTCCGACGTCTCCGGCCCCATCGAAAACGGCATTGCGCCCGCCTGCCGCGCGCTCATCGCGCCGATCGAGATGGCGACGGGCAGACAGGCGTACTTCTGCGGCAAGCCGAATCCGCTGATGATGCGCACGGGCCTTCGTATGCTGCACTGCCACTCGGCCGAGGCCGTGATGGTCGGCGACCGCATGGACACCGACGTCATCTCCGGCATGGAGAGCGGCATGTCCACGGTGCTGGTGCTCTCGGGCGTTTCGACGCGCGAGACGCTCAAGACCTACGCCTACCGCCCGAGCGCCGTGCTTGACGGCGTGGGAGATATCGCGGCCATCGCCCGCGCGGCGAAGGGCTGAGCGGACTGACGGACAAAAAGGAAAGAGAGCCATTCCGAGGAATGGCTCTCTTTTTTGTATCGCCGGATCAGATCAGGTTCCGCTCGGTCTCGGGGTCAAAGAGGTGGACAAGGCGCGCGTCGAAGCTGAACTTGAGCGCGCTGTGGCGCGCGTAAGCGCCCGTGTCGATGTTGGCCGTGGGGACGACCGCGACAACGTCGTGCCCGTCCGCGTTCAGGTGCAGGTGCAGCTCACTGCCCATCAGCTCACTGACGTCGACCTCGGCGCTGACGCCGTCGCTGCCGAGCAGGATGTGCACCGGACGCACGCCGACGGTGACGCTGCGGCTCTCCACGCCCGCGGCGGCGAGCTTTTCGTTCTGCGCGGCGGTCAGCGCTACGGTGTGGCCCATGACGGTGACGGTGTAGCCGTCGGCGCCCTTTGTGAGCGCGCAGTTTTCAAAGAAGTTCATCTGCGGCGAGCCGATGAAGCCGGCGACGAACAGATTCGCCGGATGGTTGAAGACCTCCTGCGGCGTGCCGATCTGCTGGATGAAGCCGTCGCGCATGATGACGATGCGGTCGCCGAGCGTCATGGCCTCGACCTGGTCGTGCGTGACGTAGATGAAGGTGGTGTCGATCTTCTCGCGCAGCTTGATGATCTCGGCGCGCATCTGGTTGCGGAGCTTTGCGTCGAGGTTTGAGAGCGGCTCGTCCATCAGCAGGACCTTGGGGTTGCGCACGATGGCGCGGCCGATGGCCACGCGCTGGCGCTGGCCGCCGGAGAGCGCTTTGGGCTTGCGGTCGAGGAACTGAGTGATATCGAGGATCGCGGCCGCCTCGCGCACGCGGCGGTCGATCTCGTCGGCGGGCATCTTCTTCTGCACGGTCCTGCCGTTCGCGTCGGTCTCGCTGAACTTTTTCAGCTTGAGCGGGAAGGCGATGTTTTCATAGACCGTCATGTGCGGGTAGAGGGCATAGTTCTGGAAGACCATGGCGATGTCGCGGTCCTTGGGCGCAACGTCGTTCATGAGCTTGCCGTCGATGTACAGCTCGCCGCCGCTGATCTCCTCGAGACCGGCGATCATGCGCAGCGTGGTGGACTTGCCGCAGCCGCTGGGGCCGACGAGCACGATAAATTCCTTGTCGGCAATGTTGAGGTCGAACTCCTGCACGGCCACGACGCCCTCGTCCGTCACCTGCAGGTTGACCTTCTTCTCGCCGCCGTCGTCCTTTTTCTTCTTTTTCGGCTCGGTGTTGGGGTATACCTTCTTGATGTTTTTCAGAATGACCTCTGCCATAGCTGTGGACCGCAGTGCTGCCGCCTCCGCGATGCAGCGCCTCGCGGCCGCTTGCGCGCGCCGCTTTACGGCAGGTCTCCACACTGCCGCACCGCCGGTCCAGCGGGATGCTTTCCTCCTTTTGTATTTTCCGCGGGCGTTACGTGAAGGGTGGAGTAAGCGCGGGCGGAAGGGAATGGAAGGGCATAAAAATACCTAACACCATTATAAGCGAAAGCGCAATTTTCCTCAACGGAAAATTGCGCTTTTTCGATGCTTTCGGCGGGATGAATAACAAAGCGGATGAAATTTTATCCACTTTACCTATGCTTTTTCCGGCGGGCGAAGCAGATGCGGCCGAGCCGGTCGATAAGAAGGTCGTAGACGAGAAAGAGGAGCAGCCCCGTCGCGGCCGTCGCCCATAAAAGCGCGGGCGCGGTCTCGGAAAATTCCTGCACCACGGCGGGCAGCTGGAGGACGAACAGGATGAGCGCATACATCGCGCCCATCGTGACGGCGCAGAGGGCGAGCTTGGCGAGCAGGCGCAGCGCGCGGGAGGAAATGGCGTCGAGCCGCGGCTTGAGCAGGGGATAATAGCCGAGGAAGCAGAACAGCAGCGCCGCTTCCTTATCGGCGCACAGCAGCAGGCCGAGGATCGCCGCGGCGGCGAAGCAGCTCCATGCGTAGCGCGGGCGGCACTCCGTCCGCACCGGCAGCAGCGTCATCGAGGCGAGGAGCGGGAGACCGTAGGTCGTCAGCGGCAGGACGCCGCTCATCCACAAAAGGGCGACGGCGAGCGCGCAGAACATGCCGCACAGCGCCAGCTCGTGCGTTTGCTTTTTCATGGCGGGCGATCCGCCTCAGAGATACGTCGGCTCCATGGCGTCATGGAGCACGGTGGTGATGGCGTCGGAGAAGATGCCGTCGGCATGGCTGTGGAGCAGCTCGAGCGTTTCGGCCACGGCGGGCGCCTTGAGCTTGGCGGTGGAGTAGACGTCCTGATCGAAGATGAAGCGGACTTCCTTCTCCTGCACCTGCTGGACCTGATTGCCGTTTCGGATATTGCGCTGGACGAAGCCGGGGCCTGCGTGCAGCTTGAGCGCGGCGCGTGCGTCGAGCCTGCGCTCGATGTCCACCGAGCATTTGACGACGCTCGATTCGTCGATCTCGTCCTCATCGAGCACGCCGAGATAGCACGGCTGGAGCAGATCGTTCCAGCGACGGCCGGCAAGGCCGAGCTGCTCGCGCGAAAAGGCGTTGACATAGCGCAGGCCCACGCGGTCGAAGCAGTTGGGACGGTAGAGCTGGATGAACTGGCCGAGCGGCTCGTCGAGCGCGGCGGCAAAAGCCTCCCAGTGCGTGTAGCGCATCGTGGAGAGGGCGATGAAGTCCTTCGTCAGACTGAGCTTGTAGCCGCCGTCCTCGGAGATGAAGGTGTGGTTGTTGACCGTCTGCGGCCGCGCGCCGTTCGCGGCGGGCAGCTGCTCCACCTGACACTGATAGCGCGGGAAGGCCGCGCGGATGGTCTCCTGAAAGTCGGCGGGCTCGCGCGTGTCGATCGACAGGATGGTGGGGAAGCGAAGCTGGCAGATGACCTCGATCAGCTGCGCCTTGCCGTAGGCATAGCGACGGTTATCGGGAGAGAGCATGATGCGATACCTCCGAAAAAATTCTGCATCAATTATAGTGGAAATGCGCGGGAATGTCAAATCGCGCGCTGCGAGAAAAACTTACCAGCAAAAAACGCGCATATCCGCGCTTTCGTGAGTCAAACTACCGTTGCGATACCCAAGCACGCAAGTGCAACCCAATCAAACGACCAACAAATCAAAAAAGGAGTAACAACTATGTCTACCAAGAACAATAACAAGCTCAACATCCCCGAGGCCAAGGCTGCTATGAACAAGTTCAAGATGGAAGCCGCGAACGAAGTCGGCGTTAACCTCAAGGACGGCTACAACGGCGATCTGACCTCCCGCGAGGCCGGTTCCGTCGGCGGCCAGATGGTCAAGAAGATGATCGAGAGCTACGAGAAGAGCCTGTAAAAAGGAACGGCTTTTCCCAATGCAAGAAGAGGCGCGGCCAACAGGCCACGCCTCTTTGTTTCGTCAAAGGCGGCAAAGCACGCTCCCGCCGCGCGGCGTCCAGAACGGGCGGGGCGCCGCGCGGCGGAGACAAAAGGGCAGGGGTCTTGCCGCCCTTGCGCTCATTTTGCGCAGTTTTCTCAGGAAAATACGTGGTTGCTTTTTTGCGCGGTTTGATATAAAATTCTAATATTATCCCTTTGCGCGCCGGACGGGGTGCGGAGGATCTGCGCGGCCGCCTGCGGGCGGCCCAGTATTTGCGGAAGGAGGCGGCGCCATGCGCGTCTGGGCGCATTTCAAAACGATCACGCATCATCGCCGCCTTGTGCGGAAATACTGCTTCCGTCTGGGATTGTACTGGCAGGGGCTGACGCATGACCTGAGCAAGTACAGCCCGCGGGAATTCTGGCGCGGCGTGAAATATTATCAGGGCTACCGCAGCCCGAACGACGCCGAGCGGCGCGAGAACGGCGTGAGCCTTGCATGGCTCCACCACAAGGGACGCAACCGCCACCACTTTGAATACTGGATCGATTACTGCATCGGAGAGGACGGCAAGGTCTACATGGGCGGGTGCAAAATGCCGCTCAAATATGTGGCTGAGATGTTCTGCGACCGCATCGCCGCGTGCCAGACCTATCAGGGCGATCAGTATACCGTCGCCGCGCCCTACGATTACTACGAGCGCTCCCGCGGACATATCCTCATCCATCCCGAGACGGGCGAGCTGATCGGCAAAATGCTGCTGGTGCTCAAGGAGCAGGGCGAGGAGGCGGCCTTTGCCTATGTGCGGTCGCTGCTGGAGGCGGAAAAGGCGTAGGAGCGCGGAAAACCGGAAGTTTTTGCGGCGTATCGCTTGCATTTCGCGGCATTTGAGAGTAAAATATTTATGATTTTTTGACAGAGGACGGACGGAAACCAATGAGTCACCCCTATAAGACGCGCGAGGGCGGCGCGACCGTTACGGTATTTGTGCCGTATGACTGCCGCAACCACTGCCCCTTCTGCGTGAACAAGCAGGAATATGCCCATGCTGAGGGCTTCAGCGTGGAGGCCATTTTGAAGAGCATCGCCGTGATGGACGCCATCACGCCGCGCTGCGACTTTGTTTTTACCGGCGGCGAGCCGTTTGCGAATCTCAAGGCTTTGCAGCGGATGCTCGACGCGATCCCCGCGACGCACAAGATCTACATCAACACGACCTTCCCCGTGCAGCCCGGGTGCAGCGCGGACAAGATGATCGCCTTTACCGAGCGCAACCGCGGCAAGATCACCTGTATCAACATCTCCCGCCACCTGACGAAATATGTGGAGGAATCGCCCGACGAGGTCGTCGCCCGCATCGCAACGCCCAAGCGCGTGAACTGCGTGCTGTATCAGGACTATCCCGCCGGAGAGCTGGAGGATTATGCCGAGCGCTGGCGCAAATACGGCATCCCCGTGCAGTTCCGCTACGACTACACCGAGACGACGCCGGAAAACCTTTACGACGAGCGGGACGATAAGATCCTTGCCGATCTCAAGGCGCACTTTACCTACAAGGGCCTCGACGGCTGCCGGATGCGCAACGGCTACCACTTCGACTACAAGGGCCTGCACATGACCTACCACAAGACGCTGCCGTATTCCACCATCGTGGAGACGGACGAGAACGGGGTGACCTACGACATCCTCTATGATATCCTCATCAAGCAGACCGGCGAGATCCACTCCGACTGGACGGGCGTGAAGCTCGATGTGGACAAGTACCGCGCCGTCGTTTACGAGCCATACGATCTGCGCGTGCTGGAGGGCACGGTCGACTTCTGAGCGGAAAGCGCGAATACAGAACGTTATATTTCGACAAAATATTACCAAAACCGCCGGTTTGGAAGCTCCAAACCGGCGGTTTTCTGTTGAGGAAAAGAAAGGAGGGGATCACAGACGGCCGTAGATGCGGGTCGTCTCATGGATGCGGCGGGCAAGCTTTTTGCTCGCTTCGCCGGGCAGCATACGCCACTGCCAGTTGCCGCCGGTCGTGCCGGGGGTGTTCATGCGGCAGCCCTTGCCAAGCTCCAGCCAGTCCTGCATCTGCGCGACGAAAAGACGGCTCTGGCAGCTCATGCCGCCGCGGATGATGCCGGCGTTGAAGCCCTCCTCGTCGCTCAGGCCGAGGTACTTCTTTGCAAACGCGATGTCCGCCTTGTCGGCCTCCGTGCGCCAGAGGGCAAGGGGCGCGTTGTCGTGCGTGCCGGTGTAGCAGATGCTGTTGAAGCCGCAGCTGTGCGGCAGATAGCTGCTCGGGTCGCGGGAGTCGAACGCAAATTCCAGCACCTTCATACCGGGGAGGCCGGAATCGCTCAGCAGCTGCACGACCTCCGGCGAGGGATAGCCGAGATCCTCGGCGATGAAGTCGAGATCGCGGAACCAGCCGGTCAGTACGCCGACGAGCGACATACCGGGGCCCTTGACCCAGCGGCCGTTTTTCGCGGTCGTTTCGCCGTAGGGCACCGACCAGTAGCTCTCAAAGCCGCGGAAATGGTCGATGCGGATGACATCGTAAAGCTGCTGCGCGCCGCCCACGCGGCGGATCCACCAGCCGTAGCCGTCCTTTGCCATGGCCTCGTAATCGTAGAGCGGGTTGCCCCAGAGCTGGCCGTCCGCGCTGAAGCAGTCGGGCGGGACGCCGGAGACCTCGACGGGAATGTTGTCCCTGCCCATCTGGAACATCTCGGGCTCGGCCCACACGTCGGCAGAGTCCAGCGCGACGTAGATCGGCAGATCGCCGATGATGCGGATGCCGAGGGAGTGGATGTATTCCTTGAGCGCCGCCCACTGGCGGAAGAAAAGGAACTGGATATAGGTGAACAGCTCCACATCCTCATGCAGCTCGGCGCGATAGCGCTCGATGACGGCCTCGCTCCTGCGGCAGCGGATGTCCTCATCCTCCCACTCCGTCCACGACTTCATGCCGAAGTGACGCTTGAGCGCCATGAAAAGCGTATAATTCGGCAGCCAGCGCGCGTTCTCCTGCTCAAAGGCTGCGACGGCCTCGCGGTCGCGCTCATAGCCGCGCTGCTTCGCCTTTGCGAGCAGCGCAAAGCGGCTCTCGTATATTTTGCCGTAGTCGACGCAGCGGGGGTCTACGCCCCAATCGCAGGCGTTGATCTCTGCGCGCGTCAGGAGCTTGTCCTTGACGAGCAGGTCGAGGTCGATGAAATACGGGTTGCCCGCGAACGAGGAAAAGCTCTGATACGGCGAGTCGCCGTAGCTCGTGGGGCCGAGGGGCAGGAGCTGCCAGTACTTTTGTCCGGCGGCGGCGAGAAAATCGGCAAACTCATACGCGGCCTTGCCCAGCGTGCCGATGCCGTGCGGCGAGGGCAGAGACGAGATCGGCATCAGGATGCCGGAGGAACGTTCGATCAATGGGATCACTTCTTTCTTGGATAACTCGGGATGATAAGGCTTAGCCCTTTACGGCGCCTGCGGCGACGCCCTTGATGATATACTTCTGGCAGAACAGATAGAACACGATGACGGGGATGATGCTCAGCAGGATCAGCGCCATCGTCGCGCCGAGGTCGACCGTGCCGTAGCTTCCCTTGAGGTACTGAATGTGGATGGGGATGGTCCAGTATTTCGTGCGGTCGAGCACGAGGTAGGGGAGCAGATAGTCGTTCCACACCCACATGATCTCAAGAATGCCGACGGAGATCATCGTGGGTCTGAGCATCGGCAGCACCACGGAAAAATAGGTGCGCAGCGGGCCGCAGCCGTCGATGGCGGCGGCCTCCTCGATCTCCAGCGGGATCGACTTGACAAAGCCGACGAACATGAAGATGGCGAGACCCGCGCCGAAGCCGAGGTAGACGATGGGGATGGTCCATGGCGTGTTGAGCTTGAGCGTGTCAGCCGTCTTGGAGAGGGTGAACATGACCATCTGGAACGGCACGACCATCGAGAAGACGCAGAAATAGTATACGATGCGGCAGAAGCGGCTGTCCACGCGCGCGATGTACCACGCGGCCATCGACGTACACAGCAGGATGAGCGCCGTGGCCGCGACGGTGATGAACAGGCTGTAGGCCGCAGACTTCCAGAACGGATAGTTGCCGAAGGTCATGCCCTTGACAAAGTTCGACCAGCCGGCAAAGCTCTCCTCGTTCGGGAGGGCGAAGGTGTCGGTCTTGACAAAGGTGTTGAGCTTGAAGGAGTTGATGACCACCGTGAGCACGGGCAGCACATAGATGATGCAGATGACGGCCAGCACGATGGACAGGATCATTTTGCGCCGCTTTTCGGCGGAGAGGGACTGCTTGTTCATTACTGCTGCACCTCCTTTTTGCGGCTGGAGTTGAGCTGGAGCAGACCGATGGACGCGACCAGAATGAAGAACAGCACGGCCTTGGCCTGCGCGGTGCCGCGCGAGTTGGCATTCTGACCGTAGAAGGTGTTCAGGATGTTCAGCGCCAGCATCTCGGTCTCCTTGATGGAGCTGCCGTTGGGCAGGATGGTATAGGGCTGGCCACCCGTGAGGGCGAGGTTCTGATCGAAGAGCTTGAAGCCGTTGGTGAGCGAGAGGAAGGTGCAGATCGTGATCGACGGCATGACGTTCGGGATCGTGACCTTCCAGAGCGTCTGCCAGCGGCTCGCGCCGTCGATCTTCGCGGCCTCGAGCATGTCCTCGGGCACGGCCTGAAGGCCGGCGATGTAAATGATCATCATATAGCCGATCTGCTGCCAGCACATGAGGATGATGAGGCCCCAGAAGCCGTACTTCGAGTTGAGCAGGATCGACGTGCCGTAGCGCGAGAGGATGCCGTCGAAGATCATCGACCAGATGTAGCCCAGCACGATGCCGCCGATGAGGTTGGGCATGAAGAACACCGTGCGGTAGAGGTTGCTGCCCTTGATGCCCTGCGTGAGCGCATAGGCAACGGCGAAGGCCAGCACGTTGATCAGCACGAGCGACACGACGGCAAAGAGCGCCGTGAACCAGAACGAGTGGACAAAGCTCGCGTCCTGAAACGCGCGGCGATAGTTTTCAAGGCCGATGAACGTCGCGTCGCTCGTGACCTTGAACTTGCAGAAGGAGAGATAGATGCCCTTAAAGAACGGGTAGACAAAGCCGATGATGAACGCGCAGACCATCGGCCCCATGAAAAGCGGGAACCAGCGTCTGGTCGATCTGCGGATCGTCGTGCTGTTGACTGCCGCGCCGCCGCGTTTGTGTTTCAATTCGATCAACTCCCAACCAAAAGTCATATTTTTCTATCGGCACGGCCGCGGCCTCATGCGGCGCACAGCCGTGAAATGCAGAGAGGGGGGGGGGGAAAACCCCCCCCCCGTTTTTATATTCTATTCAAATACGGAATATACTCATGAGGTTGTGTTCCGTTTTTTTCTATTCTAATTACTTCCCCTGTTTTCGAATTCATTTCCACTATGCCGCTAGGAAAAACATTATTCCCTGTATTCCATATGATAACACGCCATACATGATCTCCACTTCTTGTAGAAAAGAATGAATAGTATATCTCCGCATTAGCATGCCACTCTGCAGAAAGATTATATTCTGCTTGAACTGCCTCTATTGCAATCAAACGTACTACTTCTTCTTGCAAGGATTCATCCGTCGGCATAGTAAAGCCGTATCGCGAAATAGCCAC
>ERZ857629.3176-NODE-3176-length-14184-cov-3.371930_pt1 | contig 14184 bp, 13 predicted proteins | sample MGYA00519700_ERZ857629 | MGnify/ENA primary metagenome ERZ857629 (study PRJEB31778, sample SAMEA3449351) | human gut metagenome | biome: human gut; feature: human-associated habitat; material: faeces | place: United Kingdom | collected 2010/2012 ... | reverse complement strand
CAAATAGAATGCTTCACCCCTGCCGAGCAAAAGAAGATCGAACAGGCGGTGCTGACGGATAAGCGCCCGAAGATGTTCGGCATTATCCTCTGCCTTTACACAGGTCTCCGAATCGGAGAGCTTCTTGCCCTGGAATGGTCTGATATAGACTTTTCCAAAGGTGAACTGACCGTCAGCAAGACCTGCCACGATGCCAAGACAGAAAACGGGTACAAGCGGATTACGGACACGCCGAAAACGACAACCTCCCGCCGTGTGATTCCAATTCCCCGGCAGATACTTCCGCTTCTGCGGGAGCAAAAGAAAAAGTCCCGCTCCACCTATGTGGTGGGTGAGGACGGATTGCAGTCGGTGCGGTCTTATCAATATAGCTTCGGCCTGCTATTGAAAAAGCTCGACATTCCGCATCGGGGTTTTCACGCCCTGCGACACACCTTTGCGACAAGAGCGTTGGAAAGCGGAATGGATGTCAAAACGCTATCGGAGATACTTGGGCATAAGAATCCTGTGGTTACGCTGAACCGTTATGCGCACAGTTTGATGCCGCATAAACACGAGGCAATGAACCGACTGGGAAAGTTTTTCTAACCCCATCTATTGTCGTATTAGGTGGTCGGAAACATAGAAATTATACTATAAATGCCGCGCAAAGTCAACATAACAAATTTTATTGCCTATGAAATTGAGATGTTTTTTTCTTTTTAACTGTTTAGATGAACTAAACATAGAATTTATATCACCTAATACGACAATAAGTGAAAAAATTAATGGGGAAAACATCATCTGTGAATAGGGAGTAACGTATGAAATATACCTTTGATTACTCGGGCGAATTCAACGAATCAGTAAAGCTGTTTGATACAGAAACAGACGAGATGCAAATAGAATATCCTTTTATCTTGGCTGATGCCAAACAGCAGTTACCGATATTAAGTGTTGAAAAACTGAAACTGTTTGATGAAATATTCGGGTTATTGAATTGTGCGGCTCGGGTTCATGGCGCGACTATGGATGTCTTGATTGATGAAAATCAACTTGTTGGGAAGATAAGGCTAAAGTGTGCGGAGTTCGATATAATTTTAGGAGATGAGGATGTTACCAGACGTGCTTTGGTTTTTGCACTAAAAAAAGCAGATGCAGCAGTGATTCAAAGTGTTGAGGGGAAAGTTGCAGTTGCCATTACGGTAAGCCTAAAAAAATATTTGACGAACTGAAGGTGATATGGTATAATGTAAAAAAATGCTGGAGGTGTTTTGACATGCTAGCGATTATCATGGCAATCGAGAATGACGATGATAGATTATTTGTCGAGATGATTTTCAATAAGTACTCCAAGAACATGTATTTGATTGCGGAAAAGATTTTGAATAATCACGATGATGCGGAAGATTGCGTGCAGGATACATTCGTGAAAATTATAGATAAGCTGGATTGCTTTAAAAATGCGCATCAGGAGGATAGTCTTATAAAATTGATCATGATTACCTGTCGGAATACTGCCTTCGACAAATACGCGAAAAACAAGCGAAGGGCAAATTTACAGTTTTCTCAAACCGTATATGACGAGGATGGTGAGTCGTCAATCGCTGACATCCCGGATCGGTCTGCCGACGTGGAGCGCATTGTCATGAACAGTTACGTTTGCGCTTACGTAAAGGAATTGATCAATAAGCTGGATTGCAAATACAGAGATGTGATCACGCTGAAAAGCATGGGATACAACTATGAACAGATTTCTTGCATAATAGGCATATCTCAAGCATTGGCCCGCAAACGATATTCGAGGGCGAGGGCAATGATTTTGGATATGGGAGGCGAAACCCTTTATGAATACAGAGATGAATGATAAACTGGATTTGCTGATTGCGTTCTCTGCTACTGACTGTGGAAATGACGATGTAGAGATGTTCAAAAATCTGGATACCTCCGGTGTTACATTCAGCGAGGATTTTTATGTGAAGCAACGGCGACTGATAAACAAGTACAAGCGTAAGCCGGCACTGATCCTGCTTAGAAAATGTTTTGTGCGTGTTGCAGTTGTATTGATGGCAATGATGTCTATCGCCTTTCTGACCGCTATGGCGACTCCCAATGTCCGGAATGCGATATTTGACGCTGTTGTTGAATGGTATGACGATCACATTTCCGTGCGTTTCGAGCCGAATAGCGGTACAAGTTCTGATGAGTCGGATACGTTATCAAGTTCTGAGGTTACTGACTACACGGACTGTCTGGATGATTCTCATACTGCGCTTACACCTCCGGATACGATAGAAAAAGTGATGAAGCCTTCATATGCTCCCAAAGATGTCGAGGAAGATATAGTTACAAATAACAGATTCACAGTGGTAATAGATTATTACTTGGGGGACGATTTGATTTTGTCATTTACGCAAGCATTGTACGATGACAGAGACAAACTTTACGATAATAAGGTGGGCGTATCTCATAGTATTGAGGTGAATGGATATCGTGCAGTTGTACTTGAATTGGAGTCGAATGGTTTAGAAATAATATGGACTGATGGTGTTTACTATTACGATGTTTATTCAACAACGATAGATCTTGATGAGCTAATAAAAGTCGCTTCAAGTGTCCAATGAAGAAATATTTAAACAAAGACGAGAATTGTTGTCACAGTTTTCGTCTTTGTTCGTTATAGAGGACGGTAATGCTTTATTTTGGAGGATTTTGTCGTGATGCAGAAAAAGATTGTTATGAAAGTTGTTTCCGTATGCCTTGCTGTTATGTTACTGTGCAGCTTTTCGTTGTGCTTGTTTGTTACAAATGCGAGCGCAGCTACCATGAGGTGGACAAGTATTTTGTCAATGGAAGTAGGCATGGCGTTTGATGGTAATGAGGCTGATGTGACAGGGATCGCCCGTAAGCAAACCACTGCTACAAAAATCGAGGGAACTGTGTATGTTTACAAACTTGTTGGTAATGACTGGATTTATGTGGATGAATGGTACAACAGTAAAACCCGAGGCACTCTTACGGTAGAAGGCACGTTCTATTGTGAGAGTGGAGTAAAATACAAAGCGGTGTTTGTTGTTACAGCATATACCGGAAGTACACCTGAATCGGAAACGGTTGAACATATAAAACAGTGTCCCTGACCGACAAACCACAAAATGTTTCTTGGAAGAAGCATTCACAACGCTGCGGTGTTGCTGTGTATTAGGTTAATGGATTAAAGCAGATTTTATGCTTGAATGTGCATGAAAAATACTCCGTAATTCCATTGAGGTGTTAATTATGAGCAGGGTTGCGCTAATAGGAGAAAATTCGGTTGAGTACATCGAGACATTGATTGATATTTGGAACAAGGGAGATTGTGCGGTATTGCTTGATTGGCGTATACCGTTCCAAATCTCAGTTGAAATGATGCTCGAGGCGGAAGTGCGCTTGTGTTATGTTCAAGAAAAATATTACGAGACATTTATTGGACTTAATAGTAATATTTCTTTTGTGAGTTTTAAAACTGACCCTATTATCGCAGCTTTGCTTCCGTCTTATATCTATGATAAATATATCAATAGATACTGTAGCGATGAAGCGGTTGTGATATATAGTTCGGGAACTACAGGAAAGGCACGAGGAATAATTCTATCGCATTATGCTATTAACACAAATGCAGACGCCATTATTGATTACATGAGACCGACTACTGAGGATTGTATCTATATTGCGAAAACTTTATCTCATTCATCAACGTTGACGGGCGAATTGTTAGTAGCACTTAAAGCAAAAGCAAAATTGGTAATTGCTCCGACTATTGTTCCCCCGAGGTATGTTCTGAATAATATAAATAAATTTGGGGTTACGATTGCTTGTTTAAATCCAACTCTACTGTTGATGCTCGCAGACGAGTACGAACGGACTCAATACGGCATATCTTCTTTGGCAGCCATTTATGTGAGCGGATCAATATTGAGTGATAAGATTTATCGGGAAGCGCACACGGCATTTTATGATATTCCGATTTACAATGCATACGGCTTGTCTGAAGCTGCGCCACGTGTTACTGCGCAAACGTTTGGTTGTTGCAAGGGAAATTCTGTCGGCAAACCGATAAAAGACGTTGAAATAGCTATCGTAGATGAGAATGGTAAACTTGTTCCGAATGGCGTGCGTGGTATTATTCAGGTAAAAACGCCAAGTATGTTTTCCGGTTATGTCACGGGCAATGAAAAACACGCGTCCCTTTGCCAAGGGTGGCTAAATACCGGTGATATCGGATTTTGGGATGAGTTCGATGAACTACATATAGTGGGACGTGTGGATGATGTAATCATTTGCGATGCTCACAAAATCTATCCGACCGATGTGGAAAAACTGATTTTGGAGAATCCATCCATATCTGATTGCACTGTAAGCCGATGTACTGTGAATGGTACGGAAATGATTGGCTGCCTATATGTAAGCAACAGAGATTGTGTAACCGAGATAGTCCATGGCATAAAAGACAGGCTTGCCCAATACGAAATCCCTAAAAAATATTTGAGGACGGAAGTAATTCCGCATAATAACCGAGGTAAGGTAGACCGAAAAGCGGTAGTAGATATTTTATCTGACTAATGGGAACGGTAGGAAAGGAAACGGACGATGGAAAAGAGCGAAATTAAGGTAAAAGTTCTTGAAATTTTAGGTCATTTGTTCCAAAATTCAGGCGCTGATGAGGATGTGTTTGAGTACATGGACTTAATCGACGATCTTGGCATGGATTCTGTCAATTTTATCTCACTGATTATAGAACTTGAAGCTAACTTTCACATCCAAATCCCAGATGGTTGGTTACTTATGGATAAATTCCGCGAATCTTCCTTAATTATCTTTGCTGTTGAAGAACTGATAGCGTCAAAGAAAACGGGGGGCGGTAGTTGTGAGCAATGAAGAAAAACTTGTTAGGATGCTCAAATACGTATCAGAGCATAATGACTTTTACAAAAAACGTATCAGAGAGTATGGAATAGCAAATCCCCTAGATATAACACAATGGCCTGTGTTAACGAGAAAAGAGTTGCAGGAGAACAGATATAATATGTTCTCGGATGGATATAAGGCAATGTATTTTTCTCAGCAGCTGAGAAGACAATGTTCTTCTGGCTCGTCTGGAATTCCGGTTAGTGTATACTGGGATTACAAAGATTGGTATGCTTCCAATTTACCTTTATGGAGGGAACGAGCGTTTTGGTACAGAGTATACCCTAAAGATAAATGCGCGATGTTTACCTTAAACGCTTTTAACGCTGAAATGACGGCTACAGATGTATTTTATGAAATAGGACCTCAAAATATTTTGTCAGTGAATGTTTCATTGATTCAAAAGGAAGAGCAGTATATCAGACTTGTTAACATAATAAATGATTTTGAGCCGGATTGGTTATATATACAACCATTTGTTCTCAATAAGATTATACAGTGCTTCCAAAAATATAATATACCTAGACCGTTGTCATTAAAATATATCGAATCTGTTGGGGAATTGCTTACTTCTGATTTGCGTCGTCGTGCTAAAGATTTTTTTAATGTGCCTATTGCAAGTATGTATGGTTCAGAAGAAATGAATGGTATTGCATTTGAAACTCCTGAACATTCAATGGATATATTTTGTGATAATGTTTTTGTCGAAGTTCAGAAATATGATTGTATAGATCGCAGGGGGCAAGGAGAAGCAATTATTACAAATTTAAACAATAAATCGATGCCACTTGTAAGATATTTGCAAGGGGACATTATAACTCTAAATAATTGTGATAGACTAAAAGAAAGAATAGAAATAATCAATGGGAGAAGTATAGATGCGATAAAAATAAATAATTATGAAATAAATGGATTTCTATTGCTGGAAATTGTTGCACAAATAAATAATGAATTGGGTGATGTGATTTCGGAAAGCAAATATAGTTATATTAAATCACTAAAAGAATTGAGGTGTTATGCAATATTAAATGAAAAATTTAAATGTTGGGCAAATAATATAAAAAGGTTATTTTGTGATTTGGTAAACAAGAAATTTAATGAGTCAAATGAGATTAAGTTTACGATAGTGATTACAACAAAAATAGATGATATTTTCGGAAAAAAGCGAATTTTAAGCGTCGAGGAGTGACGAAATGGACTCAAACAAAGAAATACCGGTTATTAAGACATTTATACATAATGAACAGTATTATGTATACGACGCATCTACCAATGAGATGTTGAAGATTTTAAAAGATGACTTTATAAAAATCAACGAGCTAAAAAGAGATGGGCGAGTTGCATATATGAATAGGCATTTGAACGATCCTCAAGATCATGTAATTCACTTGATGAAGCAGGGGTATTTCAAGGCTGAATTTATACAGACTATCGAGAATCCATATAATGGTGATTTTGAGGATTTGTTAAAAAGGAGCATTGATGATATAACGCTTCAAGTTACCCAAGAGTGTAATTTTAAATGTAGGTACTGTTCCTTTTCGATTAACAATAATATTGGAAGAACACATAAGAAAGTGCATATGGAGTGGGATATTGCTCAGAAGAGTATAGATTTTTTTATGAAGCATTCTGCAAATTCCGATATTGTAACAGTTTCTTTCTATGGTGGAGAGCCGTTATTAAATTTTGAATTGATTAAGAAAGTGGTATTGTATTCGCTAAAAGTATTCAACTCCAAGACGGTACGGTTTGTTACAACTGTTAATGGATCATTATTGACGGATGAGATTGTTGACTTTATTGCAAAGCACAATTTTTTGCTGTCTATCAGTTTAGATGGACCCAGATCAATACAAAATCGGCACAGGTTATATCTAAATTCGGGCGGTGGAACATTTGATGTTGTGTATAATAATATACTTAGATTTAGAAAAAGGTATCCGCAATATTTTAAAGAACATATATTTTTTTTGCCAGTTTTATTTGAAAACGAATCAAAAACCGATGTTATTGATTTCTTCGAACATAATCTGAATATTGATGTAAATCATTTGAATATACACACGGCAGATATGAGCGGAATAGATTACATGTTTTCACGACCAATGGTAACTTCTAAAGAAAATGATGGGGGCAATAACAAGTATGCTATAGATGGGGATCTAGAAAGACTATTGTTAAATTCCTATAATGATAAGAAAAACATAGAAGGTGAATGGCATCATAAAGGCCCATGTATTCCGGGAGTAAACCGTCTATTTGTTGATGTAAATGGGGTACTGTATCCGTGCGAGAAGTGTGTCGATAACAAATTTTTATCGATAGGAGATATTTTCGATGGTTTTGACTTGAAAAAAATATATGATTATATGAATATAGGTAAACTTACTGAAAATGAGTGCAAACATTGTTGGGCTATGAGATTTTGCGATATTTGCGCTTTACGCTGCTTAAATATAGATACTAACTCGTTTTGCAAGAATACAAAACTTAAATCTTGTGCCTATGAAAAGAATAAAACACTAATATTCCTTAGAAATCTTATCAATGAAAGGGATCGGTAAAATGACTGGGACTCGGATGTTTATTTTTGGATCTGCATTTGATGTATATAATATGTTACTGGATATTGAATTTGTATTTAAAAATATGTTTCCTATAGTGCGTGTTAATTTATTGGCGGAGAATCATTATAATGATAAATTTAAATTTAAATTTGTTGTTAATATATATAGTGACATTTGCTCTTGTGTAAACGATAGCGATTATGTTTTGATTATAAAAAACGAAAATACTCCTCTGTCAAATATTGGTATGATTGAGAATTTGTGTGGAATAAATGGTAAAAAATTAGATGTTATTGATAGTCCTTGGAATATCTGTAGCCCTACATCCCATATAGACATTGGTAGTGAAATGAAGACAATATATAAATCTTGTCCCGTCATTTTAAATGTATCAATTGGAAAATGCACACAGTCCACGCATGTAGAATTTTTACTACATCAAATTTTTCAAAAAAAAGATGTTAGGGTGTGTCAATTTTTTACCAAAGCGGCTGCGTATTTAAATAGTCAAATCAATGACGATATGATAAAGAATCTCTATGCAAATAAGAATTTCGATATGACTGGATATGATGTAGTGTTGAATTCATATGTATTTGAAAACGAAATTTGCCTGTATGAAGATATGGATAAATTGAAACAATTATATCCTGACATAATTATATTGGAAATTGAGAATGGTATAGCCGATATCGAATACTTAAATGATTTATTTCGTTACAATCTTCGCGCAAAAATTGATATTGTTATTATTTCTAGGTATAAAAAAATTGGCGAAAAACTGTGTTATTGTGAAAAAAATAATTTTCCCAAAATTCCGGAAATGGATTTTTTTGATATTGAAAATGAATCGTTAATGTATAATTTAGAAGAAATTATATTTAGTAAAATTGCATTCCCCTCCGGTATAGTTAAATTTTAAAAAGTGTATTATGCTATAAATAGGCAAAGGATTATTGAAAAAGAGGAGGAAGAAAAAATGACATTTGTGAAAACCAATGTAAATGAAAAAAGCAACAAGCAGCCCCGCGGTGGTTGTAGTGGATCTGGTACTGGTGGCTGTAAAGTAAACGATAAATTTGACAGTGAATTGAATAAATCAGTTTTTTCTGCTATTCAGACGAATAAATTAAATCAATCTTGCGTATCCGGATAAATCGAATATATTTTTTTAATTAATTTGTCCTTATAACATTAATGATCGTATAATTGACCATATTTATCCTTTGCCTATTTATAGAGTGATTTACTTTTCTGAAAGGATCGAGAAAGATGCGAACTTTTCTTAAGAACTTCAAGTCTCAATTTTCCAATACAGTAAAGACCAATATATATCTCATCAAATTTGTCATATCGAAAAAGTGCGGCAAAACCTATGTTTTTCTAAAAGCTGTTTCTTCTCTCATTGCCGCACTGTTTCCGATCGTTTTGACGGTATTTCCGGGCTTGATCATCAATGAGCTTATTTACGATAGAAATATATCAAAAATTATTCTTTTTACATCCATTCTGGTTCTTTGTCCGGCACTGAATCAAATATTCAACATATCTATTGGAAGACTTATGTCAAAAATTGAGAAGGAGCTGCATCTTCAAACAACCACCGATTTTTATTTTCATTTGTCTCAGTTGGATATAGAGTATCGGGAAAATCCGGATGTAAAGACAAAAGAAGACATTGCACGCAACACGTTGGAAAATGCCGCCGCATCGATCAATTCGGTTTTTGGGCTGATTTCAAGCATGATCGGGTTACTTGCATTGATTGCTATTGTGAGTATTCTGAACCCGTTCATTATGGCTTTGGTGATTGCTAATGTCATTTTGTGCTCAATCATTACGAAAAAAGCGAATGACAAACAGAATGAAACCACGCACGAATACTATAAGTTGATGCGATATATCAATATATTTGAGATACCTGCTGTCGAAGTCCATTATGCAAAAGAAGTATCGCTTTTCGGATTGACAAAATACTTTATAGAAAAATACCGGGGCGCGCAAAGAGATTCGGATCGTTTATCTTTAAAGCGGGAGGGGTATATTCACAGAGCGAATCTGCTTGTCAGTATCTTTAATATGGTTCAGGAAATTGTCTTCTACGTATATATGATCATCAATGTGTTTTCGGGAAATATGCTGGTGGGAAGCATGTCCATCTTTTTAAGTGCGGCGCACCAATTTTCCAACTCTATAGGTACGATTTTTAACCAGTACATTGAGATGCAGAGAAAAAATCAGGAAATCAATGATACGATTGAATATATGAATATGCCGTTGATTAAAATGAAAAGCGGCACGATGAAACCCATATTTGACAGCAATTCTGTCATTGAATTCAAAAATGTATCTTTTTCATATCCCGGTACGGATTTTCTTGTTTTGAAAAATGTGAATATCAAAATTCGGGCAAATGAGCATCTTTGTATTGTTGGTGCGAATGGCGCCGGAAAATCTACATTTATCAAGTTGCTGATCCGGATGTACAGACCAACAGAGGGAAGCATTCTCCTGAACGGTGTTGATATTTATGAATATGATTACCATGAGTATTGGAGGCTCTTTTCTCCGGTGTTTCAGGAAAATGAATTATTTGGGGGCATCAGCTTTAGGGATAATATCATATTGGCGGATGAGTATGATTCTGAAAAATTCGAGAGAGTATGCAGCGACCATGCTTTGCATGATTTGATTCAGAAAATGCCAAGGGGAGTAAATACCACAATCGATAAATGGGTAGATGAAGACGGTGTAACGCCCTCGGGTGGTGAGACACAGAAAATGACAATTGCCCGAGCCATTTATCATGGGGGAGAAATATTTTTACTGGATGAACCAACGGCTGCATTAGACCCTATTTCCGAGTATGAAGTTTACGAACAATTCAATGAAATGATTGGTGACAAGTGTGCCGTTTTGATTACGCATAGGCTTTCTGCAGTACAACTGGCAGACAAAGTGGCTGTTTTCGATCAAGGAAGTGTGGTTGAGTACGGAACTCACGCAGAGCTTTACGCTAATGGCGGCATCTACACTGAAATGTTTGACAAGCAAGCGAAGTTTTACCGAGATAAGCCATCATAGCAAACCGTCTCTGAAAATTCCATATGATCATGTGTAAGGGGATTTTATATGTATTTGTTCAAGATACAAAGAGATGATGTACATGGCATCAAATAATGGCGACAAGATATTGAATGTTCACACAAACCTTGCAGTCAGGCTGAACCCTGTCTTTTATCAATTACCGAATGAATCTTATCAGGCGTGGTTCTATGAGCGTTTTATCAATCTTGTTTCTTATGAGAAGCAGGGACAGCATATCATTGATTTTGTGGATAACAATAGCAGTGTATATGAAGGCTGCACGCAGATTGTCCATACTTATGGAGTGGATGAATTGCCGCCGGCAGATTTTGATACTTATATTCGCAAATCCATTTCTGACGATCAATTTGTGAATCTTTGGTGTGATGAATACTACATCAGGGAATCAATCAGATACAATCAGGGGCATTTTGTTCATCCGTTAACGGTGTACGGCGTTAAAAACGGGCAGGCATATTGTGAGTTCTTCTCTTTGACCCGCGGTATGATCCTGATAGAAGTGCCGATGGATGACCTTGGGCGGGCGTATTATAGTATCAAGGATCATTATACATGCGGCGCTTCGTACGATATTCTAAAAGCCGCAATGTGTACGTATAAGGTGAAGAAATGCAAAGGGGAACCATTTGACCTGGCGGTTTTTAACCGGGAACTGTCATATTATTTTCACGGGCAACCCAATCCGCATAAAAAGAGGGAATGCCCGGTGGATGGAAGCAATGTGGTGTATGGATTGGCATACTATAACGATCTCCTGGAAATTGTAAGGGACGACAATCGGTACGATACTTTGCCGTATAAGTGCCTGTTTGACCTACATTTGCATAAAATGTTTTTGCTGGAGCGCTTAAAATACATTCGGGGATTGCGTGGGATTAATGACGAATTTGAGACGTTCATACTTGCGTTTGAGGAAATTGCAAAAATGTATGAACGCATGAATATGCTGAATATGAAGTACAACATCGCAGCGGGAATTCCACCGTATGTACTTTCTCCGGATTCGGGGTTTAAAGAGAAGTTGACGCAATTGCTTGAACAGGCTTATCAGGCAGAATCGGATGTTGTACCACGCATTATTGCATATCTGACCGACACCATAAAGAAACAGTATCCAAACCAATTGGATGATTTTACTGTAGAGCAGTCCGAAGGCGATATTATGCTATACCCACGCTTCGATGACTATATATCTCAAATCAGTATTTGCATCGGGAATCCGATTGATGATGCAGTTCCGGTCAAATTACAGCTGTCGAATGGATATTGTTATTATCCGGGTAGTGCAGGGGATATCGACACATATTCACTCAGACCGACCAAACTCCAATGGATTAAGATTTCCAATGGCAAGTCGATTCATATGCTTCATGTGGTCCGATTGAATGATCAGATAGAAACCACACCGGATAGTTGCTACCTGGAGCACTGGCGACCGCTGAATCATATAGATGACTGGCAGATTCGTGATTCTGTAGCTACCTTCTGTATCAACGGCGTTGATCCGTATTTGATTTGTGAAGGCATTCATGTGGATGCCGCAAAGTACCCCTATATTACAGTCGAGTACGGAACGGATGATCTGTCGGATCGGGCGCAACTATATTTTATGACAGATTCGTCGCCGGTGTACTCTCAGGATAAATTGATTACGTTTCCGATCGGAAAATCCCATGACAGATATGCATACAAGTTGGATATGAGTCGTCTTCCGGCATGGAACGGTCTTGTAACCATGCTTCGGCTGGATCCCGTTCACTATCCGGCAAAATATGAAAGGGAGCATATTCGCTCAGAATGTTCCATATACAGCATATCAGTTTCCGATGAGCCTCTGATTTATACCAATGAGGGCGATTATACAGGCAGCCAGTATGTGAATCAATGGGAATATTGCAACTACAAAGATGGGGTAGCGGACCATTTGGAATATGACGACAGGGAGAGAATCTGGGGAGTCCGTGACGGGGTTTGTATCGGCATCGATTTTCAAAGAGGGATTGACGAAACGTTTGCGTCGCGCAACTGGACGTGTCCTTCAAAGGGGAAATACAGAATTATTTTCTCGGCGGAATGTGAGATAGGTACGGATGTTTATATCATGCTTGACGGTAACGTAACACTTTATAGAAATGAAAAGACCAACCGTGTTCAATGCGAGAATATCGTGAGACTTGAGGATAATACGTTAATCCAGTTTGTCTGTGGAAGGGGATATCTCAAAAAAATATCCATAGATATTCAGAAAACTCCGGATAATCGGTAAGGGTACGAATTCAAAAAAGCTATCAAATCAGACCTCGCTTCTTTCTGTATTCAATTGGGCTCAAATATTCGATTCGTCCTTATCGTCGATACTTCCAATTTTACCGATGGATGTCGTGAGTACCGACGTATTCAGCCTTCAAAAGCTTTTTCTATAATTTATTACTATTAACATCGACGTCGAGACGTTCTCCGACTACTACCGTTACTATTGACGTGACCTTATCGATTGACTGCTTCATTTGTTTTTGCTATGTTATAACGAAGTTGGAGCGATAGATGATTTTTTGGCTCCATCGGATAAGGACAAGAAGAATCGTTAGTGCGATACACGGTGTCTGCGGGCATGATCCTAAGGCCGTATGGGATACGGGAGGATCATGTCCGCGGGTTTTTGCTGTGTCCCGATTTTTATGCACAATTACCTATTGACAAAGCAAAGTGTGTATGATATAATGAATATACAAATAGAACGAACCGTTCTACTATATGCATGGAGGCACAGAATGGCAGGATTACGTAAAAGAAATCCCGAAACGATGAAGGAAATACAGGCGTTTGTAGAGGACTATTTCTTTGAATATCACCAATCCCCCTCCATGCAGAAGGTCGCTGACGCAATCGGCACCAGCAAATCGACGGCATACTACTATGTCATGGAAATGGCACGTAACGGTATGCTGCACTATGATGGAAAGACCATTGAAACACCGCATACGCAGAAATCAGACTACAAGATGAACCGAGTTCCCGTTCTCGGAAGCATCGTTTGCGGTTCACCCGAATTGACGGAAGAAGACTTTGAGGAATTTGTCGCTCTTCCGGTTGCTCTTTTCGGTGAGGGAGATTTCTTTGTGTTGCGGACTCATGGACATTCCATGGTGAATGCCGGGATTGATGAGGGCGATATGGTTGTTGTGAGAAAACAGGATTATGCAAACTACGGCGATATTGTGGTTGCGCTTGTGGACAACGAAACAACGTTGAAGACCTACTATCCGGAACCGGAAAACAAGAGAATCAGGTTGCATCCGGAAAATGCGAGGATGGAGGACATCGTTGTCAGAGCGTGTAATATCCAAGGAGTCGCTAAACATGTAATCAAAAAACTATAACGGGAGGACACACGATTGGACTATTACCAGACGCACGATGAAATCGACGAGATCGGCGAAGGTCTGATCCGTAAATATCAATATCAATCTTTTATCCAAGGAACCCATACGGACATAGAAAACTTTATTACATCCAATCTTGGACACCGAATTGTCTATGATCGAATTGCCGAAGGAGATGCCGGAAAAATGGCATTCCT
>ERZ857629.3165-NODE-3165-length-14228-cov-24.528470_pt1 | contig 14228 bp, 20 predicted proteins | sample MGYA00519700_ERZ857629 | MGnify/ENA primary metagenome ERZ857629 (study PRJEB31778, sample SAMEA3449351) | human gut metagenome | biome: human gut; feature: human-associated habitat; material: faeces | place: United Kingdom | collected 2010/2012 ... | reverse complement strand
CCACCTCTATCAGGTGGTGATACTTTTGGGAGTAGGCGAGTTATTTACCTGATACCTTGGATTTGTTTCATTATAAGAAATATCATTTTTATCAGAAGAAACAATGACCGATGATACCTTGGAAAATCTTCTATTTCCCAAGGAAAAGTCAGCTACCAATAAACGTATGCCTGACTATGCTTACATTCGCAAAGAATTACTGCGAAATGGAGTAAGCAAAAAACTCCTTTGGAGTGAATACTGTGAGGATTGCCGTATGGCTGGCGAAGAACCACTCATGTATTCACAATTCTGCTATTACATTCAACAGGATGAGCAGAAAAGACGAGCCACCATGCACATACCTCGAAAACTCGGTGAGCAGGTTCAAGTAGACTGGGCAGGTGATCCTGCGCATATCATTGCTCTGGATACCGGAGAGATTACGGAAGCATGGATTTTCGTAGGTGTTATGTCTTATAGCATGTATGCCTACGTGGAAGCATTCATCAATGAAAAGCAGACAGCGTGGATCACTGCCCATGTGCACATGTATGAATACTTCGGTGGAGTTCCGAAAATACTCGTCCCTGATAACTGCCTTACAGACATTTATCATACCGGAGACTGGTATACTCCATCATTAAACACCACATACCACGAATTAGCGGAACATTACGGAACAGCAATTATTCCGGCACGGGTACGCAAACCCAAGGACAAGCCTGGTGCTGAAGGAACAGTACGAAATGTATCTACATGGATTACTGCAGCCCTTCGGAACGAACAGTTCTTTTCTCTGGCGGAATTAAATTCTGCCATCAGGAAAAAACTGGAATAGTTCAATGCAAATACCTTCCAGAAAAAAGAAGGTAGCAGGCGTAGTCTGTTTCTTGGGGAAGAAATGCCATTACTGGCCTCGCTGCCTGCTACCCGCTTTAAACTTTGCGAATGGAAAGTCGCTACAGTTCAGTTTAATTACCACATCGCAGTAGAAAAGATGTACTACTCCGTGCCTTATCAGTATATCAGAAATAAGGTCGATGTGCGAATAACAGAAACAACGATAGAAATATTTATTAACCACAATCGAATCGCTTCACACAGACATCTTTATGGGCGTCCGGGACAGTATTCCACCCAGTCCGGTCATATGCCGGAAGACCATCAGAAGTATCTGGAGTGGAATGGCGACCGCTTCTGTAAGTGGGCGAAACAGATTGGACCAAACGTATATGAAGTTGTTAATGCACTACTTACCTTCGGCAGGGTAGAACAGCAAGTCTATGGGATAGATCAAGACACGGCACAGTAGTTAGCAATAAGGTGGCTCTGTTTGTCCGGAATGGTGGTTCTCGCCACACCGGACAGGCGGCCCCGCCGCAACGTAATATTCAGTTGAAGAAAAAAGGATTTGTCCAGATAGAACAATTTTGTCCCTTCAGTTTGTAAAAAACAGACAGAAAAAAGCGGCGATAAAAAGCGGCGATAAAAAAGTTACTAAGGAAAAACAAATGCAATATGACAAAATCCTGGCTTTTATGGAAGAGGGAAAAGAGTATGGAATATGGGATTTTTGTGAATTGTTGGAATTGAAAGAAAGCAGAACAAAAGAAATTTTAAAAGGATTGACAGACTATATTGATATAGTTGGTGGTAATCGTGACAGACGATATAAGAAAAAATAGTAATTTCAAACATTATAATTGTATCGTTACTTTTAATAAGAAAAGAGATAAGATTCTTTTCTGTAAAAGAATGAAACCGCCATACGAAGGGGGATACAACTTTGCAGGCGGAAAAGTTGAACCTAGTGGAAACAGTATTCATGCGGCATACAGGGAATTGAACGAAGAAACAGGAATCAGAAGAAATCAGATCACACTTTTCCCACTGATGGATATCACTTATTATCATCGGAAATTTATTCTGGAACTATATGTGGGACAACTTCATGATGAGGTAGAGTTAATTAAGGACTTACCAATGGTGCGGTGATTTAGAAGAACAACAAGGGCAAGTATATTTTAGCTAATGTGGATTCACAATACATATTAGTCGAAATATGCTTGCCCTTTTTATAATATTTGACTAGCGAATACAAAGAAAATAAATTAAAGAAATGAAATAAAAAATGTCGAAAAATGTACTCAATGTTGATTTCGGCAATAATTAATGATATAGTATGTGTACTGGAGGAATGAACTATGGTAAACCGTGTAGTTAGAATAGAAAGCATTACAATTAAGAATTTTAAGAACGTTTTAAAAGGAACAATTAATTTTGAAAATAAGCGTAAGGCATATAAATCAAGTGTGCTAGGGCTTTATGGACAGAATGGATCTGGGAAGACTGCGCTGATTGACGCTATTCAGTTACTTAAATTGGCCTTGTGTGGGAATCAGATTCCCAATAAGTATGCAGATTATATTAATGTAGATGAAGAATCAGCAGTATTGGAATACGAGTTCGTAATGCGTTATCCAGAAGAAGAATATAAAGTATGGTATCAGTTTGGGTTGAAAAAAGTCACTGACGAATCGGCTTCCAATGCAGAGGAAGAGTTAAGTACAAATGCAACTACAAGAGTAGAGCTGTTTGACGAGGTACTTTCTTTCTCCTATGAATCAAAAGAAGAAAAGTTACGTAAAGTTCCATTAATTGATACAAGAGTTGATGAACTATTTGCGCCTAAAGCAAAACTTGTTGAGTTAGTTGGCGACGATAAAGAGCAATATATGGATTTGCTGGTTACGAAAAGATTAGCAAAGACGATGTCCAGAAGTTTCATTTTTTCGAGAGAATTAGTTACCCAATACCGGAAAAACTGTGAGAACAGCATTTATATGAAATTAATAGAAGGTTTATATTCTTATGCACATAGAGAATTATTTATTATTGGTACAGAGAGTATTGGTCTAATCAGTTTGAATGAATTGCCCTTAGTTTTTAAGTATAGGAATGATAAGTCTGAGACTATAGGAAGAGTAATGATTTCTTTGGACAGACCAACATTAATTCCGGAAGAGTCCTATAATCTTGTTGAAAAGGTTATGGAAAGTATGAATATTGTTCTTGAACAAATTGTGCCTGGGCTAAAAATAGGAATTGTTGACTTGGGAGCAGCAATAACTAAAGATGGGAAAATTGCCAAACAGATTCAACTTATGTCTTTGAAAAATAGTAGGGAAATTCCATTTTGTTATGAGTCAGAAGGAATTAAGAAAATAGTTTCAATTTTACAGCTATTAATTGTTGTGTATAATCATCCATCGGTAACAGTTGCGGTTGACGAGCTGGATGGGGGTGTATTTGAATATTTGCTTGGGGAATTATTGAATATTATTTCTGAAAAAGGAAAGGGACAGCTTATTTTCACATCTCATAATCTTAGACCGTTAGAAACGATTGATAAAGGATTTATTGCTTTTACAACAACAAATCCGGAAAAGAGATATATTCGTTTAACAAATGTCAAAGGGACTAATAATCTTCGTGATTTCTATTACAGAGATATTGTATTAGGGGAGCAGAGCGAGCAGATATATAATCCAACCAATAATTTTGAAATTGCATTAGCGTTTAGAGAGGCGGGTGAAGCGTTTGGCTCGTAAAAAGGTTGTTTTTGTAATAGTAGAAGGTCCATCTGATGACACTGCATTAGGTATTACATTAAATCAGGTTTTTGACAAAAATTCGGTATATATACACATTATGCATGGTGATATCACTACACGAAATGGTGTCACTTCGCAAAATGTGGTTTCAAAAATAGGAAATGAAATAAAAGAATATGCCAAATCTAATCATTATAAACCATCTGACTTTAAACAGATTCTACATATTGTGGACACAGATGCGGCTTATATTTCAGAAGATAAAATTATTGAAAGTATAGAAAATGAGGAACTATCTTATCAGGATGATGGTATTCATACAAAGGATAAAGATAAGGTTATATCTCGAAACAAGCAAAAGATGGACAATTTGTTTCGTCTAAGAGCGTGTGGGAACATTTGGCGGGTTCCCTACAGAGTGTACTATATGTCTTGTAACTTGGATCATGTGTTATACGATAAGAGAAATAGCACCGACGAGGAGAAGGAACAGAACGCTTATGATTTTGCTAGGAAATATAAGAGTGATATTGATGCATTTTTAGAATTTATGTGTAACTCATCCTTTTCTGTAAAAGGGGAATTTAAACGATCCTGGGAGTTTATTGAAAAGGATATGCATTCAATCAATCGATATACGAATTTGGCAATATGCTTTGAAGAATACTGGAAATATCAGGGGGAGTAAATGAAAATATATAACAAATTAGTACGAGATAAGATACCGGAACTTATTGAATCAGATGGAAAGAAATGTGTAACACATATCCTATCTGAGAAAGAGTACATAGCAGCATTGGAAACAAAACTGGATGAAGAAGTCGCGGAATACCAGGCAGATAAAAATTTAGAAGAAATGGCAGATGTTCTTGAGGTACTTCGGACAATTTGCATTGCGAGAGGATATACATTAGAGGAATTGGAACAGTTGAGAGCAAAGAAAGCCGCTGAAAGAGGTGGATTTGAGGAGCGGATATTTTTGGAATATGTGGAGTGATTGTAAAAATGTAAAATAGTCGTTTAATCCCTCTATGTAAATATTGTTTGTCTGTGCCAAGGATGTTACAGATTACTACATTGTGGACCGAGTTTTAATTTTAAAATAGCATAATTAAACTTATAGAAGAAACCGAAATGGAAAATTTCAAACATTATAATTGCATCGTTGTTTTTAACAAAAATAGAGACAGAATTCTTTTCTGTAAAAGAATGAAACCGCCATACGAAGGGCTATACAATTTTGTGGGTGGGAAGGTTGAAACTGGTGAGAACAGTATTCCTGCGGCATACAGGGAATTGTACGAAGAAACAGGAATCAGCAGAAATCAGATCACACTTTTCCCACTGATGGATATCACTTATTATCAGAGGAAATTTGTTCTGGAACTATATGTGGGACAACTTCAGGATGAAGTAGAGTTAATTGAGGAAAAGAATCCGCTGATATGGATGCCACTCACAGAGGATTTTGCAGACTCTGGGAAATATGCGGGCGATAAGAACATTGCCCACATTGTGACGATAGCTTTGCAATATTTTAGCGGAGGAGAATCATAAAGGAATACGGACATGAACATACAGATATTTGGCACAAAAAAGTGCAATGACACCAGGAAAGCGGAGCGCTTTTTCAAGGAACGGGGAATCAAGTACCAGTTTATTGACATGAAAGAAAAGGGCATGAGCAAGGGCGAATTTACTTCTGTTGCTCAGGCAAATGGCGGTATCGACAATATGGTTAACTGGGAGGGAAAGGATAAAGATACGCTTGCCCTCATCAAGTATATAGCAGACGAGGATAAACTTGAAAAAATTTTGGAAAATCCTCAGGTAATTAAGACACCGGTGGTCAGAAATGGAAAGCAGTCCACCTTCGGCTATCAACCGGAAGTCTGGAAGGGGTGGAGCTAACAAATTATCCAACACGAGATAGACCACTGCAATGGTGTGGTGATTTAGAAGAAAGAGAGGAATCATAGATGGAATTTTTAGGTTATGCAAAATGTACCACTTGCCAGAAGGCAAAAAAGTGGCTGGATGCGAATGAAATTGAGTACACAGAGAGACCAATCAAGGAGCAGAATCCTACCGTGGAGGAACTGAAAGTATGGCACCGGAGAAGTGGACTCCCGCTTAAAAAGTTCTTTAATACCAGTGGACTGCTTTATAAGGATATGAAACTGAAAGACAGACTTCCGGGCATGAGTGAGGAGGAGCAGTATGAACTTCTTGCCACGGATGGAATGTTGGTAAAAAGACCCCTGTTGGTCGGGGACGACTTCGTGCTTGTTGGTTTTAAGGAAACGGAATGGGAAGACAAATTGGAAAATAACTAGGCATCGTGACTGTCTGCCCAGAGGAAACAGCAAGTTGCTTTTTCACCCGATACTTTTCTGTTATGATAGCAATAATGGAGGTAGATGCGATGGAAACAAGAAATGTTATTTTGGAACTTCGTACGAAAAAAGGGTTATCCCAGGACGAATTAGCGGAAAAAGTTATGGTTACAAGGCAGGCAGTATCCCGGTGGGAAAATGGCGAAACAGTTCCCAATACGGAAACGTTAAAACTTTTATCAAAGGAATTTGCTGTTTCAATCAATACACTTCTGGGTGCCCCGAGGCAGCTTATTTGTCAGTGCTGTGGAATGCCCCTTGAGGATGATGGGATGATAAGCCATAACAGCGATGGCACACTGAATGAGGACTATTGTAAATGGTGCTATGCCGATGGGACTTACACCTACAGTGATATGGATGACTTGATTGATGTCTGTGTCAAACACATGGTCAACGAAACATTCACCGAGGAACAGGCGCGGTTATATATGAAGGGGCTTCTTCCGAAACTGGATTATTGGAAAAGGTATGAAGAACTGAGTGACAACGGGCAGTTTGAGGCCTTTAAGAAACAGCTTTTGACGGAAATCAATGACCTTCATATAGAAGGTCTGCCTAAAGTCGAGAAGTTAAATGCGCTTGTCGGGAAGTCTGTGAACCTTGAGTATCCGCTGCCCAACGGCAGAAATGTGAAGTTCCTGGATGATGAGACCACATATTTAGGCAACCAGTTGGAATCCGAGTTTGGCGGAGACCGATGTTTTGGCGTGCTTGCAAACCTGGATTTTATTATGATTTGCACCTATGAGGCAGGCGGAGCCAACCCGGAACTGGTGCTTTATAAGAAGAGATAAAAAATAAAGGCAAGTATATTTCGGCTGATTTGGATTTACAATACATAATAGCCGAAATATACTTGTTTTTTTAATGCTATTCGGCTATTATGTAATAGAAATACAAATTAGCCGACAAACTATGGAAAGGCAGGAATGCCCTTATGAATTATATAAAAAGAAGTTTGGAAAAGGTTGTTTCTGAGGTTACCAAAGAATATCCGGTTGTATTGGTAACCGGTCCAAGACAGGTTGGCAAGACTACCATGCTTCAGAAACTCATGGAAGGTACAGAGAGAGACTATGTATCTTTGGATGATTTGAATGAAAGAAGTCTTGCAAAGAATGATCCGGAATTATTTTTACAATTACATAAGCCGCCCATATTAATTGATGAGGTTCAGTATGCACCGGAATTATTTACGTATATAAAAATTCATGTAGATAAGAGTCATAATCCTGGCGATTTCTGGCTTACCGGTTCACAGGTATTTAAACTGATGCATGGGGTTCAGGAATCCTTAGCTGGTCGAGTTGCAGTTTTATCGTTAACCTCATTATCACAGGCAGAGATGTGCGGGGCACAGATGGAACCATTTACCATTGACCTGGAATCATTGGGAAACAGAGGAAAAGCGAGAAAACCTGCAGATACCAGGGGGATTTATGACCGGATTTTCAGAGGCTCTATGCCAGCTATTGTAAGTGGTCAAAATAGCAATAACCAGATTTTCTACAGCAGTTATTTAGCCACTTATATTGAGAGGGATGTAAAAGAATTATCGGATGCGATAGATTCCTTAAAGTTCTTACAGTTTATTACAGCAGTGGCTGCAAGATGTGGACAGATGTTGAATGTTGCTGACATTGCAAGAGATGCAGATATTAATCAGAAACAGGCAAAGGACTGGCTGGGTATACTGGAGACCCTGGGCATTATATTTTATTTGCATCCTTATTCTAACAATTTATTGAAACGCCTGGTTAAGACACCGAAATTATATTTTTATGATACGGGGCTGATTTGTTATCTGACCAAGTGGAGCAGTGCGGATACCTTAGAAAGTGGAGCCATGAATGGTGCAATTTTAGAAAATTATGTTGTTGCCGAAATACGGAAAACATATTTGAATAGTGGAAAAGAACCATTTATGTACTATTATCGGGATAAGGATGCAAAAGAAATTGATATCGTCCTGGAGCATGATGGAGTGCTCAATCCAATCGAAATAAAAAAATCGGCGAATCCGGGACCGGAACTGGTAAAGGTTTTTTCTTTACTGGACAAGTCATCCACACCCCGGTCAAAAGGAGTAGTAATCTGTATGAAACCGGAATTATCTGCAATCGATAGAGAAAATTATATTGTACCTGTCTGGATGATATGAGATATTGGAGAAATTGAATACAAGTACGAAATATCGGACATATAAAAGAGTAATATAAGAACCAGATGAGTTCACGGGAATGATTCAAATAAGCAGAGAAAAAGGTAGAGGCAAAAATAAATGTATCGTGTTTTTAAGATGGTTCCGGCGGGGTTCTTTAATAACCTGGCATGTGGCAGTAGAGGAGAACATCGCACTGGCACGAGAATTTGTACAGAAATATTTTGTTTACCCATTATACAAAATACCAACAACATGCCTATACTGCTTCAAGACGATATTGCAGTTTTTCTTCAGTTCTTTTACCCATTTTTGCAAAGAAATATCCTCTGCTTCAGACTTGGTTTCCAGAATGATTGCAGGAATCCCTTTATCCTCCGGGAGATACCAACCATCAGGCTTGTCGATAACGCCCTTAAATCCCAATTGATTAAAGGTTGTAATTTGACCGGTTCCTTGTTTTTATTCCAAGGCTTTCTTAATGAGCCATTCGTTGCAAACGGTTAACCTTTTCTGTACTTTGTTTTTCTGCCTCTTCCGTCCTGATAGATCAAGCCGTCTGTAACCATGCGTTTTAGAATACGGCTGGCCGTTGTTTGGCTGACATCCAACAGTTGATCCACATCGCTACGCACTACATAGCCGTTTTGGGCAATCAAGTCCAGAATCTTTTCTTCATTGGATTTACGTTCATTAGGCACGCTATCAGTTGCCTTAACGGCATTTCTATTGGGGAGTGTAATTTTGAAAGCGTTGTTTGTTACTTCAATTTTAGGTTCCAACCCTGTGCCTGCGTATGCTTTCATGATTTTGGGCATACCGGTTCCGTAAGCTTCAATCAGCTGTAAGCGATAGAAGATAGCTGCTAATTTCGGATTTCTGCAAACGGAGAGGCCGAGCATAATGTCATCCAAAGTGATCCCGGTAGGCAGACCGCCCACGGATACAAATTCAATTCGATCATCATAAATACTGACAAGGGTGCTGGCACTAAAGGAGTAATCTCTATGCACCAGAGAATTCATCAATGTTTCTCTCAAAGCGTCCTCTGGGTAATCTCTGGTATCAGTTCGGTATAGTCCTTCAAATGTGGCCTTGGTTTGATTGTGAAGATCAAGATAGGCATACAAATCTTCCATCTGCTGAAACAGCGAACCAGTAAACTCACGTCTATCTTGAAATACGCTCTGATCAACACCGGCAAAGGTTGCAGCCTTGATGGTATACGGACATTGGTCAGACAGAAGCAACGCTACATTGGAGTAAATGCCGTCCGAGGCAACCATTCCCAAAGTCTGCATCTTAGTAGCATCATAGGGAACCTTCCTCTTGGCAAACTGTGCTTCAGCTGCCTGAAATGACAAATTCTGCTCCAAAGAGCGCATAGTTTCAAAACTGTCGCCATCGGTTTCTTTAATCATTTTTCGGATGACGGTATCAGAGGCAGGATCTGTAGATGTACCATTGCGGATATACACGCCGCTGGGCTTTAATCCCTTGCAGCCCAGATAATAGGGACGGTCTGTACCCTCCTGAACGATCACGGCGATAATTTGTTTATCATTTATCACCTGTGTCTCGTAGTGGACAAACATCGTAATATCAGGTTTGATGGAATCCCGAACCATGTTATTTATTTGCAAGGTAACATGGTCGGCACTATCCACACCAATCACCGTACCATTGTCCTCAACACCAATGTAAAGAGTGCCGCCTTTTGTGTTAGCAAAGGCAATCACCTCTTTGCAAAGGTCTGCAACAGCCGAAGACTTGAGTTCGATAGTTTCGCTCTCAATAAATGTCATAAGGCACCTCCTGTAGTTTTCCTAATCACCATTATAGTCATTGTAGTTATTGTAGTCATTCTTGTCAATTCATATTCGTGTGGTGATTAGAAAAATAAAAAGAGGGTACGAATCCATATTGAGTGGAAGCGTACCCTCGATGATATAGCGATGAAATTATTTCCGTTTTCTTTTTCCCTTGCCGTGCGTCATGCTGCCTTTACCACGCTGGCTGATCGGGCTGTTCATGTGCTTGGACAGTTTCAGCACTTCAATCAGATTTGCAAACTGCTCCATGGTAAGTGCATCATAGTCAATGCCAAGGTTAGCGAAGAACAGACGGGCTTTCTTTTCTTCGGTGCTGCACTTGTAGTCCATGGCATAGATAATAAAACAACGGAGGTGTTATTTGCTTTGAAAATCAGTAAATTATTTGATATAAAAAAGACACAATATGAGTTGGATTTTGTAGATATAGACCCGGAAGCAGATATGCCTTTGTTTTTGGATCCATATTATATTTCAAAATGTGAATTCCCTTTTGCAGAGAATACATATGAGTCAATTCGCTCTTATTTTGAGTATTTGTTAAGAATGCGTCAAAGTATCACAATCTTATAATAGGTATTTTGGAATTACTATTTTATCCTAATTTGTCATCACCTAGAAAAGAAAAGGATACGAATATTTTGACTATCTGATTATTATGGATGCCAATAACCGTCGGAACTTGATGCGTATCTTAGGCAGTGACCCGGAGCACAAGGTGCATGGGCTGCTTGATTTTTCGAGACGGCCCAGGGATATCGCCGACCCATGGTATACGGGCAATTTTGACGTGACCTACGAGGATATTGCAGAAGGCTGTACGGATTTCCTGCAGCATGTGATGAAATGAAGCGCACGAAGGCACCGTTTTCTCGGGAAATTCGCTAAAAATTCGTTTCCATTCGGTACAATCAATGCCATAATATTCTTATCAGTAAAGGAAATACACAGGAGGCGTACATCATGTTCAGAAAAATGCGTCGTGCCGAGAAGAAGGCCATTCCAAACGAAGAAACGATCAGACTTTTGCAAGAATCCAAGCGCGGAGTGCTTGCGGTAGCAGGAGATGACGATTATCCGTACGCAGTTCCGGTTAATTACTACTATGATGCAGCCGCCGGGAAGATCTATTTTCACTCGTCGCTGGCGGGCCATAAGGTGGACGCCATGAAACGCAACCCAAAGATCTGCTTTACGGTTTACGGCGAGCCGGAGATCAAGGATCTTGACTGGGCACCGTATGTGAAGAGCGTGGTCGTTTTCGGCAAGGCGCAGCCGGTTGCGGATCCTGAGAAAAAGCGTGCAGTCCTCAAGACCTTCGCCATGAAGTACTATCCAAATGAAGCGGAGGCTGACGAGGAGATCGAGCTGGATTTTCAGGCGGTGCAGATGATCGAGATCACCATCGAGCATATGACCGGAAAGGAAATTCAGGAGAAATAATGGATATCGCAGAGATTTTTTTTCAGAACGAGAACAGGCACAGACTTATTGAATACGATCTATACGAAAGCTGTCTGAAAAGGCAGCTTTTTTACGGATGCTATTTTCTGAAAATGTTGATGCAGCAGCGAAAAGGCATTCGAACGGATCAGATTGGGCAGGGCAAAGTCGGTTTTGTCAAATTTGTCGAAGTGACCATGAAGATTGCAACCTTGCTAGTTCCGGCAGCAGAAGTGATCAGTATCCTTTTGAACACAACTTGTTTTTTGGCCCCGTTCAGAATCTGCGGTGCCGTCATCGGCGCATTGGGAGCAGCTGTGTTCGTGACATCGTTGGTGACGATGCGGTACAGCCGGGGGCTTGACGAACATATGTCCGATATTCTATGCTAGAAGAAAACCTTAAGAATACCAAATGTTGATTGAAAAGGATGGAATAAAAAGCATGGGGAAATTGATCTTTTCGCTGGTTTTGCTATTGACTACAGAAATCATTTATCTGATCACAGGAAGAAACCGACGGCAGATAGCGCGTATCCCCAAAGGGATGGCAATCTTATGCCAGCCGCCAGGACAACGGTATGTCGCTTATGCAGTAGGCGTATTCCAACTTCTTTTTGTTGCCTTTTTCCTCGTACTTTACATAAAAGACGGCGCACCTGCAGAAGCGCGGCTGATGTGGAGCCTGCTCGTCATAACCTCAATCTTGATCTGCATGCTTCTGATTTTCTGCGGGAATGTGGCAGGTCGGGACTGCGTTTATTTTAACAGCAGGGAAGTCCGGATTGAAAAGCCCTTTCGCAAGTCCAGAACCTTTCAGTGGGAGGAAATCCGAAAAGTAGACGGTAACTTTGACAATGCAGTCAACTTATATCTTCTGGATGGAACCAAGGTTCTTACCGCAAGGCTCGGAATGGTAAATTATGATGTATTTTGCGATATGATCAAGAAAACATGCCCAGAAAAGATTGCCAGCTACTATCGTTCCCATATGTACGAAGAACCGCAAAAATGTATTCTGCGCTATGGATCCGAGTATTATCTTCTGGCAGCTATGGGCATCGGCATTCTCCTGATTTATATGGCAATTCTGGTGACTGTAGCAGCGGAGAGCAGCATCATACAGCAGTTTCTGCAGGGTGATTTTTCCCAGAGGTTCGCGCTTTGGTTTGCACCTGTCTGCGGAGTCATCAGTATCGTGTTCCTGCTTGTGATGCTCAATACAAATATCCGGTATTCACAGGAAAAAATGACCATCAAATACCCACTGCACAGAAAACGTGAACTTTACTGGAGAAACATCCAAAGAATCGAAATGGCTGCAGTGAAAAAAACGGAAAAAGCGGAATGGATGAAGCTGCGGCTGTACACACGGGAAGGTAGTTACAAGATCAGTTTCAAATTCCTGACACATGGAAAAGATGAATTTTTATCCATGCTTTTCAAGATGATTCGAAAATATGGAATTTCCTGCATGCAAACAGATAAATAAACAGAGTAATGGAGAAAATACTTAAATGTGATCATAGATATCCAGCAATAGTCTCCAACCCGTTCGTGAAGATTAACTGGGCATGTAATAACGCATAAGGCTAATCCCCAAATAAAGCTTGGACAACTATCCTAACACACAGAGAGTTATGCAGATGCCTTTTTTAGAACAACGACAGGCTCATTGTTCCGTTATTTTGGCAAGTGTTATTCCGATGTTATTGATATTATTCCGTTAAAGTAGTATACCATATCTTAGACTGGAGGGATATTCTATGTATATGACAGTAAAACAGGCTTCTGAAAAATGGGGCATTTCTGATAGAAGAACCAGAGTTCTTTGTTCGGAAGGGAAAATTCCGGGTGCGTACCAGGAAGGACGTGGATGGAAAATTCCTGTGGATGCAAAGAAACCCGCTGATGGTCGTTATAAGTCAAAGGAAAGCCTTTTGGCACAAATTGACCGCAAGAAGGTAGAACTGGACAGCAGAAGACCTTTAACTGCGGGTGAGGCTGCAAGGCTCAACGAAGAATTTATCGTAGAGTACACATACAACTCCAATGCCATCGAAGGAAATACACTTACACTGCGAGAAACGGATTTAGTTCTTCGTGGTCTTACGATTGACAAGAAACCGCTGAAAGACCATATGGAGGCAGTCGGTCATAAAGAAGCATTTGATTTTGTGAGTGAACTGGTAAAAGATAATGTTCCGATTAGTGAGAGCATCATCAAACAGATTCACTATTTCGTTCTTGCAGATAAGAAAGAAGACCGTGGTGTCTATCGTAGAGTTCCGGTCCGCATTATGGGCGCACAGCATGAACCCGTGCAGCCGTATCTGATTGAACCGAAAATGGAACAGCTGCTATATGATTTTGCTGCAAGCACAGAGCATATCGTGACAAAGCTGGCTCGTTTTCACATCGAGTTTGAGGGCATCCATCCCTTCATTGATGGTAATGGCAGAACTGGAAGGCTGCTTGTAAATCTTGAGTTGATGAAAGCCGGATTCCCGCCTATAGATATTAAATTTACAGACAGAATTGCCTATTACAATGCATTTGATGAATATCATGTAAAGCACAATCTTTCGGCAATGGAAAATCTGTTTGCAGGATACATCAATGCTCGACTGGATATGTATTTAGATATATTGCAGGATTAATCCACCTGCTTCTGAACATGGAGGTCGCCTATGTATTGTTTGTATTGCAGATTTTGCTTTAGAAGAAATGGGTCAAATGAATAATTTCCGATCTGGTACTGGGCTGCGCCGAACGTGGTAAACACGTTTGTAAAGCAA
>ERZ857629.3162-NODE-3162-length-14241-cov-3.584520_pt1 | contig 14241 bp, 10 predicted proteins | sample MGYA00519700_ERZ857629 | MGnify/ENA primary metagenome ERZ857629 (study PRJEB31778, sample SAMEA3449351) | human gut metagenome | biome: human gut; feature: human-associated habitat; material: faeces | place: United Kingdom | collected 2010/2012 ... | reverse complement strand
TTCATAAGGTGTCATTGATAAAATAATAGCTTCGATATGTGCTAAATCTTTAGGATTAATATTTACATTATTAAGTTTATTCACGATAAACATAGCCTGGGGACAAAGCCAGCGAATATCAATAGCAGCCAAAAATAAAACATTGTTAAGCGTATTCGAAGAAATTGAAAAACAAACGGGCCTCAGTATCGCTTATAATCAGACGAAATTAAATATCAATAAAGTTATCAAACAGGATTTTAATGATAAAATCCTGTCCTCTGTTATAACAGAGTTACTCAAAGACAGCGGATTCTCCTATCGTCTTGAAGGAAAACATATCATAATTGTTCCGGAAAAGAAACAACAACAAAAACAACAAGAAAACAAAAAAGTCAATGGTATCATAACAGATGCTACCGGACAACCCGTTATCGGGGCGAATGTTGTTGAACAAGGAACAACAAATGGTACAATCACAGACCTGGACGGTAAATTTTCTCTGGAGGTTCCTAAAGGCAGTACTTTGCAGATTTCTTATATCGGATACTTGTCCAAGGATATTCCCGTAGATGAAAAAACAAACTATGCCATACAATTAATCGAAGACTCACAAGCTCTTGACGAAGTCGTTGTCGTAGGATATGGTACAGCAAAAAAAGTAAATGTTATCGGTTCTATTGCCTCAGTCGATTCCAAACAATTGGAAAACAGAGCGACTTCATCAGTAGTATCAGCCCTGACCGGTCAGATGCCGGGAGTTACGATCACGCAACCAGGAGGGCGCCCAGGAGAAAATACAGGAACAATTCGTGTACGCGGTGTAGGTTCATTCAGTAGTGATAATAACGCAGACAAAGCAAATGCACTGATATTGATCGACGGGATACCAGGTAATATGACAGATATCAATCCTAATGATATCGAGAGCATCTCCATATTAAAAGATGCATCCACTGCTGCCATCTATGGGTCCCGTGCTGCCAATGGGGTTGTTTTGGTTACAACCAAAATGGGTAAAGAGTCCAAAGTATCCGTGTCCTACAACGGTTATGTCGGATTCAACCGGGCTACAGCATTGCCTAAATATGTAGACAGTTGGGATTATGCACGTCTATTGAATCAGGCAGATGGTATTACACGTTTCACGGATGAAGAAATTCAGGCGATGCGCACAGGCAGTCAGCCGGATGTATGGGCCAACGAGAAGTTCGTCGATGATATTTTTTCAGGTAACGGACTACAGACCGGACACGATTTGTCTTTAAACGGTGGTAACGACCGGAGTCAATATTTTGCCTCTTTCGGTTATCTTAATCAGAACGGAATTGTGCCGGGTAACAATTACTCACGCTATACGGCACGTGTCAACCTGACTTCCAATTTATCGGATAAATTGAAACTGACAATCCGTTTGAGAGGTGACAATGCTAAAACGAAAGAACCGGGAACCGCCGGTGCTATTGACGGCGATTATGGAATGATGTCACTGATCAGCCAGGGGCTACGCTTCCCCGGATTCCGTCCTTCAGTATTAAGTGACGGTACATGGGGACCGGGCGTAAAAAATTTCGGAACCCCCAAAGCCTGGTTAGCATCCGAATCATTCCAGGAAAAACCGACTTTACGTATCAATTCAAATGTGCGTCTCGATTACAAACCGATCGAAGGACTTACCCTCTCTGCTATCGGTGCCTATAATTTCACAAATGCACAAGATAAAAAATTCCGTGCCTCCCTGCCGGTTACCATTAACGGCGCTACAAAAGTATTAGGTCCTTCTTACTTAAAAGAAAAGAATACCAATACAAATTATAAATCATTCCAGGCAACAGTCGATTACTCAAAGACATTTAACAATGTACATAATATAGGTATTTTGGCCGGTTATTCATGGGAAGAAGAATCTGCACGCGACCTGGAAGGCCGTCGAGACAATCTCCCAAGTAATGAATATCCCTATCTGACAGTCGGTTCACCCGATAACCAGACAAATGCAGGCGGAGGTTACGACTGGGTCATCCAATCATTCTTCGGACGTGCACAGTACAATTATGCAGAACGCTATCTGGGTGAAGTAACCATGCGTTACGACGGTTCATCACGTTTCCCATCCAGTTCACGTTATGCTTTTTTCCCCTCCGCCGCTATCGGTTGGAGAATTTCTGAAGAGAGCTTCTTTAAAGAGAACGAAAAATTAAGCTTTATCAACAATTTGAAACTGAAAGCATCTGCCGGTATCTTAGGTAATAATAACATCGGTAATTATGCTTACCAGTCAGTCTATGAATTAGGTAACGATTTTAACTACCCGTTAGGAGGAACCATTCAACAGGGAGCAGCCCTGAAAACGTATACAGATCCGCGACTGAAATGGGAAACAACCCGTACTATAGACGGAGGCTTCGAGTCCGTACTTTGGAACGGTTTACTGACAGCCAATATCTCTTACTTCTATAGATATACGTATGACATCCTGTTTAAACCCAACGCCAGTGCCTCTTCCGCTTTTGGATTACAAATGAGCGAAGTAAATACCGGAGAAGCGTCTAACCGCGGCTGGGAATTTGAAGTTGGGCACAGAAATACCATCGGTGAATTCAGTTACAGCATCAACGGAAACTTTTCCATCATCAAAAATAAAGTAGAAACACTCGGATTGGGGAATGTGGAACAAGCAAACGGAATGGTAGGTAACGGTTCTAATCTTTTCATCGGTTACCCGATCGATATGTACTACGGATATAAAACAGACGGTGTATTTTTGAATCAACAGGATATCGATGACTACTTTGCCCATACTGACCAGTCAGCAATGGGAGCCAATAAAGCCAACACCAAACCGGGAGATATCAGATACCAAGATATTTCAGGACCGGATGGCGTACCCGACGGAAAAGTAGACGCCACTTACGACCGTGTTTACCTGGGATCAAAAATTCCGAAATACACATTCGGCCTTTCTCTGAACGCTGCCTACAAAGGTTTCGACCTGAATATTTTCCTACAGGGAGTAGCAGGTGTCAATGGCAAACTTGGAGGTTTTTCCGGTTGGGCTTTATGGAGCGAAGGGAATATACAGAAATGGCAAATGGAAGAAGCATTCGATCCGGAGAATCCTACACGTTACCCGAAATATCCACGTCTGGCAAATCTGGGAAATGCAACCGGTGTCAATACGCAAGAATCTGATTTCTGGATACGTAACGCCTCTTACCTGCGTGTAAAAAATATTCAGTTAGGATATACTTTACCAAAGTCTATTCTAAAGAATACCTTTATCCAGAATGTCCGCTTCTATGCAGCAACGGAAAACCCGTTCACATTCCACAGTTATCCGGAAGGCTGGGACCCGGAAATCAATGCCGACGACCGTTTCTATCCGGTATTAACGAACTACACATTTGGTTTGAATCTTAAATTCTAAAAAGCATGAAATCAATTATAAAGAAATCAATAATGGCCTTTGTTGCTCTTGCGACTTTAGCATCCTGTGAACTGGACCGTTATCCGCTGACAAACTTCAGCGAAGATACATTCTTCGACAAAGAAGAAAATACAAAACTTGCCCTCATCGGTTTATACCGTGGCGGTATCACCTATGGAGTGGACTACGGCGCTTCCGATTGGTGGGCATACAGCGCAAAAATATTAATAGACGGAGTCAGCGATATAGGATACGACCGCCGAGGATTCAACAATAATCTGGGGAAACTGACATCCGGGCAAATAGATGAAAGCAACGGATGGGTTAATGACCTGTATCAGAAACCTTACCGGCGCATCAGTGCCTGTGCCCGGTTTATTGAAGGAATCGACAAGCTAGGATCCGATAATCCGGAAATGGAACGGATGAAAGCAGAAGCCCGTTTCATTCGCGCGGTACAGTATTTTTATCTGGCATCCTATTATTATGATGTTCCGCTGATCAAAACAGTATTAACCCTGGAAGAAGCTAATACAGTGACCAAATCCTCTCGTGCAGAAGTTCTTCAATATGCAATAGACGAATTAACCGAAATTGCAGACATTCTTCCGCATCATAAGGACCTTCCGGCATCAGAACGCGGACGTGCAACAGCACAGGCCGCACTGGTTTATCTGGCCCGTACACACCTGATTGCCCAAAATTACAAAGAAGCAGCGGCTGCATGTAAAAAGATCATCGATTGGGGAGACAATAAATTAGATCCTGATTATCAGAAGCTATTCTACCCAGGGGCGATTAACAGTTCCGAACATATTTACGCAACACAGTTTGTAGATGACCTGGCAGGACATGGGTTACCTCAGCATGCCTATCCGATAAAAGACGGAGGATGGTGTTTGGTAAATGCTTCCAGTACGTTATTCGAGGCTTATGATTTTCTGGACGGAACGCCATTCAGTTATGATGACCCACGTTTCAATAAAAATAATTTCGGAGAAAACAGGGACCCACGTCTGGACTATACAATCTACTATGACGGAGCAACCTTCAGGGGAACCGTCTACAATTGTAATCCGGAAACAACTGCCGCTGATAAAATCGGTCCGGGACAGACAACCCAGACTGGTTTCCTTCTACGCAAATATTTCGACGAAAGCTGGAATGGCGATATAACCAAATACGGAAATAATGTTCCTCTTGCCCGCTATGCAGATGTACTGATGATGTATCTGGAAGCAGAGATGGAAGCAGGCACACCGATCACACAAACTCTTTTGGATCAGACGATAAATGCAGTACGAGGACGAGTGGGCATGCCTGGCATTACAGAAACCAATCCGGATAAATTACGTAAAATCATACAAAAAGAACGTATGATCGAATTTGCTTTTGAAGGACTTCGCCTCTGGGATTTATACCGCTGGGGAATTGCCGAAGAACGTCTGAATCTGGATATTTACGGATCGCCATTCTATATTTCGAATCAGGAACTAATGAAAAAGAAAGATGGACAGCCTGATCCGTATAATCGTTGGTATGTTGACAAACGTAATTTCAAAACCGGACAAGAACGTTGGCCTATTCCACTATCTGAAAAGAATATCAATCCAAATTTAAGATAGTCGGTTTAATAACACAACAGAGATACCGGTTGCTTACAATACTTTCGGTATCTCTGTTTTTATTTCTGCTTTTGATTAAACATTACCTGAACAACGATATCATGAAACATAAAATAAATAAAGTAATCTTACCTGCATCCTTATTATCTGCTATCGTTTCCGGAAGTTTTTCCCAAACACAACAACCCAATATTGTTATCATCCATACCGACGAGCACAATTTCCGTACGCTGGGATGTTACCGGGAATGCCTGCAAAATGAGCAAGCTTTCCCCTGGGGAAAAGAAGCTGTCGTTGAAACACCCCATATCGATCGTCTGGCACATCAGGGGGTATTATTTACGCGATGTTATGCAACGTCTCCGGTCAGTTCCCCCAGCCGGGCATCTTTCATGAGCGGACTTTATCCGCAGAATAACGGGGTATGGACAAACGACATGGTACTGTCTGATGCAGCCGTAACATTCGGAGAATCACTGCGACAGAACGGTTATGCCACCGGATACATCGGTAAATTACATATCAATGGCAAAGGACGCCCCGAATGGCATCCCAAGCGGGACTTCGGTTTTTCAGACAACCGTTATATGTATAACCGCGGCCACTGGAAAAAAATAGAGGAAACAGCCGAAGGACCGACATTCAGAACGGATGCAGATGTGAAAAGCACGGACGAACAGACATTCCCTACCGACTATTTCACCACGCAGGCTATTGAGTTCATCAACCGGCATAAGGAAGGACCGTTCTGCTGCATGCTCTGTTTCCCGGACCCGCATAGCGCCAATCTGGTAAGGCCACCATATGACACCATGTATAGCCGGATCAGATTTAAAGAACCGGCAACAGCACTAACGGATACGACAGGACGCCCCGCCTGGTCACACGGAAATAACCTGAAAGCAGACCAACCCGAGGATATGGCTCAATATTTCGGAATGATTAAATGTATCGACGATAATGTAGGGCGCATCCTGGATGCGTTGAAAGGTGCCGGTATCCTGGACAATACAATCATTATCTTCACCTCCGACCACGGAGACATGTGCCGCCAGCACGGACTGATCAATAAAGGCGTTCCGCTTGATGATTCCTCACGGGTACCGTTTATCATCAGTTACCCGGCCGGTATGCGTCAAGGGATCAGGATAGAGAATGTCATGTCTGTAACCGATTTCACTCCTTCCCTGCTGAGCTTCTGTAATATACGACCTACTACACAGTATGATGGCCGTGATTTATCGCTTCTATGGAAAGGAGAGAAACTTCCGGAAAAATACAAAGACATAGTCTTTATGCGGGCAATTACTCCTAAAATAAAAAGCGATTGGGATGAATCGGCTACAGCGATGCGAACGAAATGGATATCAGCAGTAACTCCGGAATATAAACTGACCTATTCCGAATATGCATCTGATGTTCCCTGGCTCACCGATCTGAAAAAAGATCCGGATGAACTAGTCAACTGCTATCGGGACCCGGCCTACAAGGAAATCGTTTCCCGGTTAGCTGCTGACTTGAAAGAATATGGAACAATACAACGACCCAAGGATTAAGCATCCTAAGATACAACAGGAAATTCTATCTGCAATCTTGAAAAAGTAGACAATATCCGTTAAAAATACAGCGTACAGCAAGGCGGATATAGAAAAAATGCAGACCTTTAGTTCCTAAACAAAAATATCATAAACTTATATATACTTTAAATATTATGAAATCAAACGTATTGATCGGTCTCGGACTGGGAGCTTTCTTATTCTCCCCCTCCACCTCTCATGCCCAAAAGGCGAAAGAGGCAAAGACCCCGAATGTCATTTTTATCTATGCCGACGACCTCGGTTATGGTGACCTGGAATGCTATGGAGCAACCCGCGTACAAACGCCAAATGTAAACAAACTGGCAGACAGTGGTATCCGCTTTACCAACACACATGCAACAGCAGCCACCAGTACCCCATCCCGTTATTCCCTGCTTACCGGAGAATATGCCTGGCGCAGACCCGGTACAGACATCGCTGCCGGTAATGCCGGAATGATTATCCGCCCGGAACGCTATACCATTGCCGATATGTTCAAAAATGCAGGCTATACAACAGCTGCCCTGGGTAAATGGCATCTGGGACTGGGCGACAAGACTGCCGAACAGGACTGGAACGCTCCTCTGCCTGCCGCATTAGGTGATTTAGGATTCGACTATTCCTATATCATGGCAGCGACAGCCGACCGTGTTCCCTGTGTATTCATCGAAAACGGAAAAGTGGCCAACTACGACCCGTCCGCTCCTATCGAAGTAAGTTATCAGAAACCTTTCGAAGGCGAACCTTTAGGAAAAGATCATCCGGAACTTCTATATAACCTGAAACACAGCCACGGCCATGATATGGCTATCGTAAACGGTATAGGACGTATCGGTTATATGAAAGGCGGCGGCAAGGCTTTATGGAAAGATGAAAACCTGGCAGATTCCATCACAACACATGCCCTCGATTTCATAAAAGCAAACAAGGATAAACCCTTCTTCATGTATTTCGCGACAAACGACGTACATGTTCCCCGCTTCCCGCACGACCGCTTCAGAGGCAAGAACCCGATGGGATTGAGAGGCGACGCTATCGTGCAGTTTGACTGGAGTGTCGGACAAATCCTCGACGAACTCGACAGGCTGGGACTGAGAGAAAACACCTTGATCATCCTTTCCAGCGACAACGGTCCTGTTGTGGATGACGGTTATGCAGATCAGGCAGAAGAACTGCTGGGCGATCATAAGCCGGGCGGCCCGTTACGCGGCGGTAAATACAGTGCATTTGAAGCCGGAACCCGTATCCCTGCTATTGCAAGCTGGCCGAAAGAAATAAAAAAAGGCCAAGTCTCTGACGCATTAATGTCGCAGGTTGACTGGTTCGCTTCACTGGCAGCACTGACAGGTTCCGTCCTTCCCAAGGGAGCAGCCCCCGACAGTTACAATTATCTGGGCACTTTGCTGGGAACAGACAATGCCGACCGTCCCTGGGTGATCGAACAGGCATCCGACCATACGTTGTCTGTCCGCACAAAAGACTGGAAATATATTGAAACCAGCAACGGACCGAAAATAGTTCCCTGGGGACCGAAGATCGAGACCGGTTATTCCAAAACTCCTCAACTGTACGATATGACACAGGTAGGCGAACAGGAAAACCTCGCTGAAAAACGTCCGGAAGTCGTTTATCAGTTACAGGAAATTCTGAAAGGTGTACGTAACAATACAGTCAAACCTAAATAATCAGATTTTATCTGTTTAGACTATAAATCAATGGTCCGAAGCGAAAGTTCCGGGCCATTTTTATGTTTTTACCTTTTTTTATCAGGGAATAGGCATTATCTTTGTGGCAATTTGGCAGAAAATAAAAGGATAATGCTGGGACTTATTAGTAAAGGAATTGTGATAGGCGTACTTGTATCAGCCCCTATGGGCCCGATAGGTATGTTGTGTATACAAAGAACATTGAACAAAGGACGTTGGCACGGTTTCGTTACCGGCCTGGGAGCAGCCTTATCGGATGTCATCTATGCGGCACTGACCTGCCTGGGAATGGGAGTTGTCGTCAACTTCGTGGAAGCCAACCAGGCACCGCTCCAACTAATGGGCAGTATCGTTCTCGGTCTTTTCGGTTACTACATATATCAATCCAATCCTGTAAAAAACTTAAAAAAGCAACGTGAAAAAAAGTTATCGTTCACACAGGATTTTATTACAGCTTTTCTTCTTACCTTTAGCAACGTATTAATCGTGCTGCTATATATAGGACTGTTTGCGCGTTTTGGATTTGTGTTGCCGGATCATTCCGTCTGGATGTTGGTGGGAGGAATAATATGCATAGGAATAGGTGCCGTCCTTTGGTGGTTCGGCATCACATATATAGTTGCGAAATTAAAAAAGTGGTTTAATGTACGGGGAATATGGTTATTGAATCGGATTGTAGGGACAGTCATCATTATATTGGCTATTGTAGGGGTATTATCGGTACTCCTCACCTCATATTTCCATTTGCCGTTGCTCCAAATCTATAATTAACATGAAGAAGCTTAAAGTACCTTATTTAGTAACGCTGGATGTGCTGGATTTATCATCAGTCGGTTTTCTGTTGGAAAACAAAGCCCAGCGAGAGTATATCGATGTCATCAATTGGGAAGAATACCCTTATAAACCAATTGTCGCTTTCGATATTGCGCGAACGGATGAAAATCTTTATATCCGTTATTTCGTAAAAGGGAATTCATTAAAGGCTGTTCACAGCTCAGACGGTTCCCCGGTTTATACAGATAGTTGTGTCGAGTTTTTCATGAAAACGGTCGATGATCACAACTACATGAATTTCGAGTTCAATTGTATCGGAACCTGTGATGCTGCCCGCCGCCAGTCGCGTGATATCAAAAGATCGCTAAACACCGATGAATACACTTCTATCCGTCGGTATTCATCCATAGAGAACAAACCTTTTTCAGAAAAGACAGGTGTATTCTCCTGGGAGTTGGTCGTATCTATCCCCTTCAGGCTCATGGGACTCGATCCGGAAAACCTGCCGGAAAAGATTCTGGGCAATTTCTACAAATGTGCGGACGATACAGAATATCCCCACTTTGTCAGCTGGAACCCGATAGACCTCCCAACCCCTGACTTCCACCGACCGGAGTTTTTCGGAGAGATTTATTTATAAAATATCAACTATTCCCGGAGAGTATATCCCGGGAATAGTTCAATTACCTAATCCTCCTGATATGCCTTTTACCACTCTATTGATTGATGACGAACCGGCCGCACATTACGCATTGAAAGAGTTGCTCAAAAATCATGCAGATACAATTCAAATTGCGGGAGAAGCCTTTTCCGGCAAAGAAGCTATTTCGTTATGTGAGAAACTAAAACCGGAACTTCTCTTTCTGGATATCAGAATGCCGGATATGAATGGCTTCGAGGTGCTGGAACAGCTATCTTCTCAACCCTACGTTATCTTTTCCACCGCTTATGATCAATATGCTATTCAGGCTTTTAATGAAAATTCGATCGACTATCTGTTAAAGCCTATAGAAGAAAAACGTTTCGAACAATGTATTCATAAACTAAAGCGATTAAACCTGAAATCGCCAGCTATCAATTATACAGAATTAAATCAGCTGTTCACCCAACTTCAAAAAAGCCAAAAGAAAGCAAGCGCCATTCCTATTCATGTTCAATCTAAAATCATATTGGTCCGCTGTTCCGATATTACATTTTGTAAATCGGCAGACGGTTACGTTTCTTTGTTTACAGACGAAGGTAAAGAGTATATATCCGACCTCAACCTGAGTCAATTGGAAGAACGTCTTCCGAGCTCGTTCCTACGTGTCCAAAAGTCATATATCGTTAATAAAGAGAAGATAGAAGAGATACATAAATATTTCAATAATCGGCTCATTCTGGTTATGAGTGATAGACCCCATACCCATATAACCACCGGAACCAGCTATATAACAGTGATCCGGGAAGAGCTCGATTTATAGTTACAGTCCGATAATACAGGTTTGCCTTTCATTTTTTCAGGTTCAAAGAATTTCACTTTCAGAACATCTTCTAACCTGCTAGATTTGCCTTACTATTAATTAAATGAATGAAACAATGAAAAGACTTTATTACATTTTATTCTGTCTTCTGTTTTTCTGCCAACTAAGAGGACAACAGGCAACTCTCATCATCATTCCGGAAAAGGAAAACAAAGGAATCAACTATCAATTTTCAGATAGCGAACATCTTCCTTTTTATACATTATTTCAAACGAAACAGGCAGAACCTAATGGGGTCTTCCATATCAGTTTACCCGTACAACAACCAGTAGTCCTCAATCTTCTGACAGAAGATCGTTTATCTTTTCGTGTCTATCTGACAAAAGACAGCCACGATACAATCCGGATCCGAAATAACCAACCCTTCTTTTCCGGGACCAATACCATTTATAATCAATGCTTGCAAGAAATACAAAAAACAGAAGAGTATTGCCACAGCATTTCCTATTCCAAGCATCATGAACTTCACGCGGTCGATTCACTGAAAGAATTTACACAGATTGTCAATAACAAACAGGCCGAATTAATAACTTTCCTTAAAGGTCAAAACGTATCTTCCGATTTTATTCATAATCAGAGTCATATTATAAATTGCATGTTTACACATTTGTTTTATAAAAAGATATTGAACCTCTACAACAATCGAAAAATAACCGACGAATGGCTTAAAGAGATAAAAAAACAACTTTCGTTTGACTTCCAAGAAGGGGCAAACCTTTGCTATTCGGAATATGAACGAATGCTATATATGAACACAACCATTAATTACTTCATTATTGAAAAACATTCCCCACAGGATATAGACAGGGACAAGATCAATACATTTCTTTTGAATGAATATAAAAAGAAGAGAACAGGGAAATACCTGGAATATGCCTGGGCCAGTTTGATCTATAATGACATTTTTCAACGTGATTTCAGTGAAGACATACCTTCCCTTTACGATCAGTTCTGTTCCGAGTTTCCACAAAGCGAATTCATCGGCATATTATCTCCTGAAATAGAGAAAATCAGACAATTTCATCATATACCGGAAACTTCCAACAATATAACCATTCTTCCCACAGATACCATACTAAAAAATCTGGAAGAAGCCGTACATCCTTTCATAGGGAAAATCGTCTATATCGATTTATGGGGAACTTGGTGCGGCCCTTGCCAGAAAATGTTTGCATATAGTAAGGCATTAAAAAATGCAACTAAAAAAATGGACATTATCTATTTATATATTTCACTGGACCGTCCGGAAAATCGGGATAAATGGAAGAAAATGGTTTATTATTACAAACTGGAGGGATACCACTTACAGGCAGGAATCACATTGGCCAAGTCTCTCTATGCATCACTGGGAAATAAAGGGATGTTAGCCATTCCACAATTTATAATCATCGGGAAAGATGGAAAAATAGCGATAGAAAAAGCTGCCGCCCCCGATAATCTGGAAAAAGTCGTTGAACAATTAAAACAAGTAAGCAATGAATAACGGACATACAATGAATTATTATATAGAAGGAGTAATATTTATAATAACAATCGCTATTATCACGTATCCCTTTCTATCTTTCATTCTCAAAAAAGTCTTAACAGACTCAGTTTTATACTGATTTCATTAGGTGGCCAGGTGATATACCTGGAAAAATACAATGACCCTATTAGCATAAAACTAGTCATTTCACTCTTTTTCTCTTACATTCTTTTTCATCTTATTGCAGACCAACTATACCGGCTCAATAAAGAATGGAGGATAATTCTTGAAACTTTACTTACCGGAGGTTTACTCATGGGTACATTAACCATTGTAGCCTTGGCCGGAAATTATCAAATCACAAAAATCATTACAGAAAGATTTCCTGACGGAAGTTATAGCTTTATTCCCGGATATTACGATGATATGTTAGAAACCTCTGTTATCTTTTCCATTTTATTAATTGCTTCCAGGTACTTCTATACTTACCTACTGGAAAAAGCGGAAGAGAAGAAACAACGTAAGATAAAAGAAACTATCCTGGAGAAAGAGCTGATCCATGCTCAACTGGAAGCTCTTCATGCTAAAATAAATCCTCATTTCTTATACAATTCTCTCAATACGATTGCCGGACTCGCTCTCGTCGATGGAGAAAAAACCAGACAAATGGCATTGGCCCTCTCTCGTTTTTTCAGATACAGCATTAATAAGGAGCAAACAAATTTAATCTGTGTTTCAGAAGAGATCGAAATGATAAACACGTATCTGGATATAGAGAAAATACGTTTCGGGAACCAACTAGATTATAAAATAGAATGCGATACAGAATGTGAAAAAGAACTTATTCCCAGAATGTTACTTCAGCCACTTGTAGAAAACAGCATCAAGCATGGTTGGAACGTAGATTTGAATTCTATTCTTATACGGATTGCCATTAAAAAAGACAACAACCGGCTCATTATCTCAGTAAAAGATTCCGGAGCCCCTTTCAAGCCAGGCTTCATTCCCGGATATGGATTACAAAGCATCTATGATAAATTAGAACTTCTTTTCCCGAACAAGCATGATCTGTCAATCATTTCCCATCCGGAAAAAGAAGTCCGCATTATGATCAAGGTAACATCTCCGTCAAAATCTTAGTCACCTCTTCTGCCGAAGGATGGATGGCAAGGATCTTTCCATCCTTATCTACCAGATAGGTGCAGCCGCCACTGTTGCCGGCTCCGTACATTTCCCAGATATTTCCTTTATCGTTCAGTTCGACTAAGTTCAACCAGGGGTATTTGTCCTGTTCGATTGCCTTTTTCATGGCATCCGTGTTATTATTTTCACGGGCAATACCAACTACGGTGAATCCTTTGTCTTTAAATGCTTCATAAATAGGGATCATGCTGGATGACAAACGGCGGCACGGTCCGCACCAGGAAGCCCATAAGTCGATTAAAGCAACTTTCCCTTTTATCTGATCCGAAAGTTTTACCATATTCCCTTCAAGGTCCGGGGCAGAAAAGTCAATGTAAGAACCTCCAACCTTTACATTCAAACTCGCAATGATACGCTCCATATCCGTGATATAAGGATGGGAGGAGAATTTTTCTTTATACTTGTTTTCAAATATATCCTGATAGACGGAAACATCTTCCTCACCCGGACTATAGCGGGCCATCATAATAGCGCGGTCAAGCATCTGTTTCAAAATACATAAGCCGTTCAATGTCGGTTCTTTTTGCATATAATCAAGTTTCCATTGCCGAATGCCCTCAAAATATTCTTTATACTTCTTATTCAGCGCAATGCCTTCTTCCGAGAACTCTTTTCCGGCTTTGTTCAAACGGTCATATTCCGGATAAAGCGTTCTCCGTTCTTCGTCCGTTTTCGCAGCAGATATACGTTTCTTTAAATCATACATTTCTTTTGAATAATAGCGTTCCTCCTGATCCAGGGCATCCCGGTCCTTTTCCAATTGGTTCACAGGATACAATTTCTCCATTTCCTCCTGCATACGGATTTCTTCTTTATTCAAAGCGGATTCCGTTTGTAAGATACTATGCGGACGGTGTTCCATCGGGTAAAGAGTGAAATGTAAAGTCCCTTTCTCGGAGATAAAATAGGTCGGACGCCAGGCACCGTTCAAGTGCTCTTCCCAGAAAACCAGTTCGTAGGTC
>ERZ857629.3160-NODE-3160-length-14258-cov-14.449835_pt1 | contig 14258 bp, 9 predicted proteins | sample MGYA00519700_ERZ857629 | MGnify/ENA primary metagenome ERZ857629 (study PRJEB31778, sample SAMEA3449351) | human gut metagenome | biome: human gut; feature: human-associated habitat; material: faeces | place: United Kingdom | collected 2010/2012 ... | reverse complement strand
CCGGGAGATTTTAAGTCTCCTGTGTCTACCATTCCACCACACCGGCGGATTCGGCAAGAATTAGGATACCACACTTCCCTCCGCGTGTCAACCCCCTTTCCCCGATTTTTCCGCCCCCCAAGCCAAAGACCGGCTTCCGCCGGTCTTTGGCTTTTGTCCCGCTTATTCTCTCCGCAACGCCTCGATGGGGTTCAGCTTCGACGCCTTCATGGCGGGCACCAGCCCGAACACCACGCCGATGATCATGGAGAACGCCACGGCGATGATACACGCCGGCACGCTGATGGCAACGGGTGTCCCCATAACGTGTGACATCATCTCCGCCAGCGCGATACCGCTGGCAACGCCCAAAATGCCGCCCATGCTAGTCAGCACCGCCGCCTCCGTCAGAAACTGCCACAGTATCCGGCTCTGCTGCGCGCCGATGGCGATTTTCAGACCGATCTCCCGTGTCCGCTCCGTCACCGACACTAGCATAATGTTCATCACGCCGATACCGCCCACCACCAGCGAGATGGCGGCGATCCAGATCAGCTGCTTGTTGGTGCTCTCCGACAGGCTCTGCAAATCGCTGGCCTGCTGCAACAGATCCTTGGACTGGTACTTATACTTCGTCGTCCGCATGACGTTCTCGTTGAGATACTTCGCCACACTGTCGCCTGCGGTGGTCATGTCGTTGGTGCTGGTGGCGCGCACCGCGGCGTACTGCGGCTCGTCGTACCGATACGGCACCGACCAGCACACATCCGGGATAAACACCGTTCCCGCCGTGCCGCCGGCGTACATCTGATAATCCTTAAAGCTGTTGATCACGGGCCCCGTGCTGCTCCGGGCGGACACCACGCCCACCACGGTGAACGGCATCCCATTGATCTCGATGGTGCCGCCGATGGGGTTCTCCCCCTGGAACAGCGACTTTGCCGACTTCGCGTCGATCAGAGCCACATTCCGCCGTTTTTCATAGTCCGCCGCCAGAAAGCTCCTGCCGTAGTTCACCGTATAATCCACCGCCAACAGGAAGTGGTCGTCCACGCCGTACAGCGACCCGCTGAACGCCGTATTGCCCACGTACACGTTGTCGCACCACTCCCGTGCATGGTACATACCCACCAGCGACACGCCGTTCAGCTTCTCCATCTCGTCCCGCATCTCCCGCGACACCGTGTCGATGCCCTCCGGCAGCGCGGAGTAATTCATGTCGAAGTAATTCTGGCTGTCCGCTGCCTCGATCGTCACCCGCACCACGTTGTTTCCCGCGCCGATCAGGTTCTGCTTGATCTGCTCGTTGGTGCCCTGAATGGTGGACACGATGGTGATGATCGCGGCGATACCGATAATAATGCCCAGCATGGTCAGAAACGACCGCAGCTTGTGGCTCCACACGCCCTGAAAGGCGAGATTTATATTTTCCAACATATGGTTATCCCGCCTCCTTTATATGCCGTAGTTGTACAGCTGGTCGGTCGTGGCCTCCTGGGTGTGGGCACCCTCCACCACGTCGCGCCCATAGGGGAACGCCACATAGTCGTCGATGGTCAGCCCGCCCCGGATCTGCGTATAGCTTCCCCACAGATCCCTGCCGGTCTGCACCCACCTCTGCTCCAGCCTGCCATCCTCGTTCCGCACCATCACGTAGCTCTTGCCGTTGTCCTCCCGGATGAACATGCTCTGCAAATACAGCGAGCTCCCCGTCTGCTGCTGGGTGGACACCTTCTGGTACTGAATATCCACATAATCGTTCGGCTCCAGATTGGCGTCCTCCTCCACGAATATCTTGAAGGGATAGTACGACGCGTTCCTGTTTCCGTCGCCCCAGTTGTTGCTGTTCTGCGTGGGATAGTCGTCGATAGACACGATCTTCCCCTCGCAGAACGCCCCGGTGCGCCAGCTGCTGATCTGCACCGTGTCCCCCACCTTCACGCTGCCCAGGTCCATCTCACTGAGCGTCCCGCTGACGTAGTACCCGCCGCCGCCGGACAGCTCCACCACCGCCTCGCTGTTGTTATACGCCTCCGTGGCGTCCCGGACGGTCTTCACCGTCCCGCTGAACTCCGCGTACACGTTGCCGTCGCCCAGCTCCCTCAGCTTCTTGTCGAGATCCAGCTTCGCCAGCTTGTTGCTGATCTCCGTCTCTTTGATCTCCTGGGTTTTCGCGGCGACGGCCTTGTTCAGCTCCTCCCGGCTCATGGACGCTGCCACCAGCTCCTGTGCGTAGGCGATCTTCTTCTCCAGCTTGGTGATCTCCTCGCTGTCCTCGTAGGTACGCCCCTTGTCCTCATACGCCGGCAGGTCTGTCACCAGCTGCACGTCCTGTGACACCTTGTAGTCGTCCGCGCCGGGGCCGGTCTTTTCGTATTCCTCCGTCACCCGCACGCCCCAGCTGGCCTCCACGCCGCCGCCCACCTTGTCTCCGGCACGCTTCACCAGCACGATATTCGTCACGACCTTCGGCGTTTTCTCGCCTGCCCGCAGCCGTCCGCCGAAGGTCGTCCCCAGCAGACGCTCCGCCGACAGCACGGAGTTCGCCTTCCACGCGTAGTAGTATACGTCATGGCTGCTCCCGTCGTCGTCCTTTATGGTCACCTTGGACAGCTCCTTCTCCGTCACCACCGCATCTGGGTCGTAGGGAGGGCTGGAATCCTTGTCGTACTTCTCCTTCAGCTCCGCCAGCTGCTTTTCCAGCTTCGCCAGCTCCGCCTCCAGCTGCTCCTTGTTCTCCGCCTTTTTCAGCAGCTCCAGCTGCCCCTTCGCCGTCTCCAGATTGGCGACCGCTCTGTCGTAGGCGACCTTCGCCTTCTCCACCGTGGCCTCCGTCAGCGTGGAGTCATAGCTCACCAGCGGCTCGCCCTTCCGTACCTCGTCCCCCTCCTTGACCCAGACCTTTGTGACCGTCTGGCTCTGGGATATGAATATCTTCTGCAACTTATCCGTCGTCACCATGCCGCTGGTGTTGGAGCTGTCGCCCCAGTAGTCGGTCATGGCGAAATCGCTCACGGCGTACACGTTCACGTCCCCCCGCTGTGCGTTCCGTGCGATGGTCAGCCCGCCCCACACCGCGCCGCAGCCCGCCGCCACGCAGGCAACGATGATCAGCGTCTTTTTCAGCCTCTTGCCCACGTGCAGCTTCTCGCCCACGTGCAGCCTTCCGCCCAAATGCAGCTTCTCCCGGAGGGAGGGCTTCTTCTCCGCCCCCTGCTTCTCCATCTTCTTATCATCCATTGTCGTCACCTCCCGACAGCACACCGTCCCGAATGGTCATGACCTTGGCGGCGTGGTTGGCGATGGAGCGGTCATGGGTGATCATAATAATGGTGGAGCCGCTCTCGTGCAGCTGCTGGAACAGCTCCATCACCGCCGCGCCGCTTGCGCTGTCCAGCGCGCCTGTGGGCTCGTCGGCAAGCAGCAGCTTCGGCTTACCCACAATGGCGCGTGCGATGGCAACGCGCTGGCACTGTCCGCCGGACAGCTGGTCAGGGCGGTGCTCCACCCGGTCGGAAAGCCCCACCGTCTCCAGCGCGGCGCGGGCGCGCTCCAGCCGCTCCGCCTTCTTCACGTTGCCGTACAGCAGTGGCAGTGCCACGTTCTCCACCGCCGTCAGCTTCGGCAGCAGGTTAAAGCTCTGGAACACGAAGCCCAGCTCCTTGTTCCGCACCTCCGCCAGCTGGGTGCTGCTGCACTTGGTCACGTCCCGCCCGCCCAGCAGATAGCTGCCGCTGGTGGGCACGTCCAGGCACCCGATCAAATTCATCAGCGTGGTCTTTCCGCTGCCGGAGGGGCCCATAATGGCGAGGTACTCCCCCTCCTTCACGTCCAGATTCACGTTTTTCAGGATATGTGCCACGGACTTCCCCATGGGATAGTCCTTGCATATATCGCGCATTTCCAAAATCATGCTCAGCCCTCCATCGGCGGAACGACCGCCGGCGCGGAGGCGGCCGCGCCGCCGGGAATCACGGCTGCGGTGCCGCCGTCGTCCGTGACGGTGTCGTTCTCAGCGGGCATATCGCCGCCGTCCATGCCGTCCATGGGCACGTTTTCGTCGATTTTTTCACCGCCGCCCTCGGGGTATACCTCGCCGCCGCCGGCGCTGGGGTCAAAGGTGGCGTCGTCATAGGTGATGCACGTCATGCCCGCCTTCAGGCTGTCGTCGGGATAGGCGATGTAGTCCTCCGCCGTCAGCCCGCTCAGCACGGGGTACGTGTCGTTCTCCCCGTTGTATTCGCCCAGCTTCAGGCTGCGCTTCTCCAGCTTGCCCTTGCTGCTCTGCGCCCACACCCACGGATTCCCCTCCGCGTCGTTGACGAAGTAGGACGGCAGGTTGATGGCGTTCTTCTCCGCCTCGTCCTCCTGGCCCACGTCCGGCTCTATGTACACGTGCTGTCCCATGAGCAGCCCCTCGCCGCCGCCGTCCAGCGTCACGTAGAAGGGATACTTGCTGGACATGGCGGTGTCGCTGTCGCCGTAGTCGCTGCGCTTTTGCTGGGCGTTGTTCCAGTCGATGGAGTCGATGGTGCCCTTCCACGTCTGGTCACTGACCCGGGAGCGGATCACCACCGCCGCCCCCTCCGTCAGCACGCTGGCGTTGTTCTCGTTCACGTAGCCCTTGACGCGGCAGCCCCCCGTTTCCACAATGGTCATAAAGGGCAGGGGATTGCCGTTGTTGTCCGTGCCGCCGCCGGCGTTCAGAGCCTGCACCTCACCGTCCACCGGCGAGGTGACGGTGGCGTTCTTCATGCCGTTGCGGTACTTCGCGATGTCCTTATTCTTGGTGGCGATGCTGGCGTTGGTGGTCAGAATGTCCGCCTTCCGCTCCCGCACATCCAGGGCGTACTGCCGCTTCAGATTCTGGTCATACGTCTCGTCCATCAGCTTCTGCGCGCTCTCCAGATCCGCCTGCTGGTCTGCCAGCTTCGCCTTCAGCTGCTCCAGCTCCAGCTCCGCCATCTCCAGATTCGTCCGTATCTCGCTGAGGTCGTAGGTCAGCAGCACGTCCCCCGCCTTCACCTTGTCCCCCACCTTGACCTTGATGGTGTCCACGGTCATGGATTCGTCCTTTTTGATGGTCGTCTCCCCCAGCGGGCTGACGATCCCGGCGAACCGGTCGGCAAGCCCCACGGAACCAAGCCCGCACACCATGGACACGGACTGGACGGACGCCTCGCCCTCCGCCGCGCCGCACCCTGCGGCGCAGCCCAACAGCATGACCAACGCCAGCACAAAAGCAGCTTTCTTCATCGTTTTTTCTCCTTTTCTTACCCACTGCCTCGGTGGGGAACTTTTCTCACCCCGCCGCCGGGAGAGTCCCCTCCCCCGCCGCGGGAAATTTCTACCTACTGGTTTAGACGGCAGGATCGTTTTTTCCGTTCCGTCCTCTTTCACGCTTTTCTCAGTGTTTCTGTTTCTTCGCATCTCCGTTCCGTTTTTCGCCACGTCGCCGAGTCTGTCTTATCATACCATGCCACCCCGCCCCAAATTGTGAACATACTATGAACGCCCCTTTAAGACCTGTATAATCTTCTGCGTCAAATCGGTGGCAAAACGACCCGGAAATATTGACAGGCACCCCCCACGCGTCCTATTATTATGGTATATGCCGTGTGCAAGTTGAACATCAACCATATATACAGGTATATTTTCTATTGGACACACCCCATGTCTGCTGACGCCCACAGGAGGGAAAACCATGAATAAAAAACGCATCCGCCAGATGGATCTACTGCTGCGCCGCCGCCTTTCCGATCGTCCCGCCTCGGACTTTTCTCTGCTCCAGCAGGTGGAAACGGAGGGCTATATGCAGCGTTTCACCTGCCTTTTCAACGGCTCCCGCCTGCGCTGCTCCGACGTTCTTTCCCTCCTCCGCCCGGACTTGGAAGCCTTGTGCCCCAACGGCTCCGGGGAACCGGAGGGCGGCTGGGCGGCGTATACCTACGACTATGCCCGCCGCCTCCTCTTCCCGGAAAAGTCCCCGCCGTCGGACGTTTTCGCCCCCGGCGCGGTGTTCTTCCTCTCCGTGCTCCAGGTGCTCTTCACCGCCGAGGGGGAGCTTCTTCCCCACGACCCCCTCTGGACCTTCGACTTTCTCTCCGAGGAGGAGCTTTCCGCCTCCCCCTCCGCCAATTCCTACGCCCGTTTCCTCCGTCTCTGGAAGCGCGAATTTATCTATGAACTCATGCGTTTGGGGCTGGAAGTAACGCCCTATCGCACACTTGAGCACATCGCCGGCGTCCATCACATCGCCGTCACCGCCGCCCGCGCTTTGCGCGAAAGCCTTGTGCCCGTTGACGTTGCGCTGGTTTCCGGCGCGGCGGCGGGGCACGATCTGGGCAAATTCGGCTGCCGCCCCGGCGAGCGGGTGCCCTACCTCCATTATTACTACACCGACCTGTGGTTCCGCCGCCGGCGCATCACCGACATCGGGCACATCGCCGCCAACCACTCCGTCTGGGATCTGGAGCCGGACTACCTGTCCGCCGAGGCGTTGCTGCTGATCTACGCCGACTTCCGGGTGAAGCAGCTGCGAGACGGCGACGGGCGGGAGATCACCCGCGTATCCACGCTGGCAGAAGCGTTTCAGGTGATTTTGGACAAGCTGGACGACGTGGACGGCGAGAAGAAAAAACGCTATATGCGTGTGTACGCCCGGCTGGAGGATCTGGAGCAGTACATGATCAGCCGGGGCGTGGACGTGACCATGTCCGGCGGCGACACCGCGCCGCTGCCGGAGAAGCACACCGCCCTGATGACCGACGACGAAGCCCTCCACGCCCTGACGCTGCGGTGCGTGGAGCACAACATGACGCTGATGCACCGCCTCACCGACCAGCGCAGCTTTGCGCGGCTGCTGGAGGAGGCGCGGGGCGAGACGGACTGGCGGCGGCTGCGGGCATATCTGGCGGTGTTCGAGTCCTACTCCCTGTACCTGCACATCCCCCAGAAGGTACAGACGCTGACCTTTTTATACGAGCTGCTCATGCACCGGGAGGGCGACATCCGCCGGCAGGCGGCGGCTCTGCTGGGCGAGATCATCGCCGGGTTCCACGCCGGGTACGCCAAGGAGCGTCCGGAGGACAGCCGCCCCGACCCCCGCGCCATCACCGACGTGGAGCAGTGGAGGCTGTATCTGGACAAGATCCTCTACCCCGACCACAAGCTGATGCCACAGCACCGGCGGTGGATCGGCTATACGCTGAAATTCGCCGTAGGCTCCCTGCTGAGCCACTGCCCCGGCAGGGAGGAGCGGTTCCTCGCGCCGGTGTTCGCCTACTACCGCCGCCCGGAGACGCTGGACGACTACACGGCGTTCCAGCTGCTGGACACCGCCGGCGCGCTGCCGGACGAGGCGTACAGTGCGCGGCGGGCGCGGGAGATGGTGGGCTTCGCCGCCGCCCTGTCCCGGCGGGAGGAGCTGACCGTGCGGATGGCGGCGGTGCTGCTGCTGGAGCGGCTGTACCGCCTGTACCCCGGCGACGAAAGGCCGCTGCGGGTGGTGGAGGCGGTGCCCTGTGAGGACAGCGGCACGCTGCGGTATCTGAAGCAGGACATCCTCGCCAAAGGGGACGCGCTGCTGCTGCCGGAGGACGTGGTGTCGGAGATATTTCTGGACAACCTCAAGACCGCTACGCCGTGGATCACCAAGCAGGCGAATTTGCAGCTGCTGACGGACTTCGCCCGCAGCGGACGAAGCCCCGCGCTGCACATCGCCACCCATCTCTCCAATCTTATCAAGGTCAGCGACCGGGTGACGGTGCGCCACAGCGCGGGCAACGCGCTGCTGTCGCTGGCACCGCGGCTCACCGCCGACCAGCGGAACGAGGTGGCGGTGGAGCTGTGCCGGGGGCTGGAGCTGGGACAGCAGGAATTCACAAAATATATCCCCGACTATCTGGGGCGGTTCGCCCTGTGGCTGCCGCCGGCGGAGCTGGACGAGGTGCTGAACGACTTGCAGGTGAACCTCAGCTCCTCCGACAGCCGGGTGACCGCCTCGGTGCTGGACACCGTGGGCGTGATCTACGAGGAGTACGACGCGTACCGCGCCCGGTTCCCGGAGACGGACGAGGCGTACCGCCGCCGCCGGGAGCGGCTGCTGGGGCTGCTGATGCGGGGACTGAGCGGCATTGACGGTGCCACACGGCAGGAGTCGCTGTACGTGCTGGGGCGGCGGGTGTTCGGCTCCGGGCAGTTGGGACGGCATGAGAAGCACCGCGCCTTTATGCTCACCGAGCGGAAGCTGCTGTCGGCACAGGACGAGTTCTCCGGCGAGGGGCTGACGTTCTATTACCGCGCCTTCATGCTGGGGAAGCTGTACCGATTCCTCACGGAGGAGCGGCTGTTCCACGGGGGCTTCGACTTCGGGGAGCCGCGCCCGGTGGCGTTCTTCCCCGGCACCTTCGACCCCTTCACTCTGTCCCACAAGGGCATCGTCAACGCCATACGGGATCTGGGATTCGAGGTGATGCTCGCCATCGACGAGTTCTCGTGGTCGAAGAAAACACAGCCCTACCGTCTGCGGCGGCGGATCGCCGCCATGTCGGTGGCGGACGTGTTCCATGTGAGTATTTTCCCGGAGGATTTCCCGGTGAATATCGCCAATCCGGAGAACCTGCACCAGCTGCGCGCGGCGTTCCCCGGCAGGCGCGTGTCCATCGTGGTGGGCAGCGACGTGGTGCTCCACGCCTCCTCCTACCAAAAGCCGGTGACGGCGGACTCCATCCACACCTTCGACCATGTGGTGTTCCGCCGGACGGAGCCGGACGCGGAGACGCCCGATTACAGCTGCATCACCGGGCGGGTGGTGGAGCTGACGCTGCCGCCCCAGCTGGAGGAGATCAGCTCCACCCGCATACGGGAGGCGGTGGACGCCAACCGGGACATCTCCAATCTCATCGACCCCACGGTGCAGGAGTTTATCTACCGCCGGGGGCTGTATCTGCGGGAGCCGCAGGATAAGCCGGTGCTGCGGACGGAGGATCTGAGCTTCCTGCCCGCCTCCCACGAGACGCTGGAGAAGTTCCTGCGTACCATGCTCTCCCCCGCCACCGCCGCCGGCGTGCGCCAGCAGCTGGAGCGGTGCGGCGACGATGTGATGGTCTGCCGCGGGGCGGACGGCGGTATTCTGGGAGCGGCGGCGTATGGGTGCATCGACTCCGCCCACCTGTTCGCGCGGCTGGGTGACGCGTCGCTGTCCGCGCTGGTGCGGCAGAACGCAGGCGGCAGAACGCTGGTCATCAGCGGGCTGTTCGTGCCCCGGGGCGAGCGGCAGAACGACATCTGCCAGCTGCTGATCACAGAGGTGGTGACGCTGGCGTTGAGCCGGGAGTTCACCTACGCGCTGTACGTGCCCGCGGAGGGAGCCGCCTCCGGCTACGGGCGGCAGCTGCTGACGCTGCAGGGGTTCCTGCCGGTGGAGGGTCACACGGACGCGCTGGCGGTGGATATGCGCTGCCCCATCGTGCTGAGCCGCAACGTGGACACGGCGGTGAAGCCGCCCTTCAGCTCCTCCCCGCGGGTGCTGGCGGCGATCGCCAACGCCCACCGGCACTTGCAGGCGTCGCTGACGAAGCTGCGTCCGGGGTCGCTGGTGCTGAGCTTGTCCGCCGGGGTCGTCTATCACCGACTTTTGCAGCGGATCACCGGGCGCAACGGCGTGCCGGCGGAGCCTACGAGCCCGCGGGTGCTGGGGCCGGACATCTGTGTGCCCTATGGCAAGATACTGCGGGGCGTGGCGGTGCCCAACACCGTCACCAAGACGCTGCGGACGGACAAGGTGTATGAGCCGGATCTGAGCCGGTACTCCATCGAGGCGTACCCGGACTACTCCCCCCTTGCCGATCAGGTACGGACCATCCACGCCTTTGACCGCCCCGTGATTCTGGTGGACGATCTGCTCCACGACGGCAAGCGTATGCGGCGGATCGCTCCCCTGCTGGCGGAGACGGGGACGAAGGTGGATCAGGTGCTGGTGGGGTATCTCACCGGCATGGGACGGGATCTCATGGAGCAGCTGGGCTACGACGTGGACGCTATCTACTACCTGCCCAATTTGCAGCTGCGGCTGGTGGAGTCCACCCTGTATCCCTTCATCGGCGGCGACACCGTGCGGCGCAGTGAAGCCCTGCCGGGCGGCTTGCAGCCGGCGGTGAACCGCATACTGCCCTACGCCGCGCCGGAATACGCCGAGGCGGACGGGGAGACGGCGTGGGAGCTGAGCCTGTGCTGCCTGGAAAATGCACGGGACATCCTGCTGGCGTTGGAGACGGAGTTCCGGAGCCTGTACGCGCGGAACCTGACGCTGAGCCGGCTGGGCGAGGCGGTGATCCTGCCCCTGTGCCCGGACAAGGGCGGGTGCATGACCTACGACCTGAGCCGGGCGGCCAGCACGTACCTTGAGGGGGACATCGAGCTGCTGAAGCGTATGCGTCCCCAAAAATAAGAAAACACAGAACCATGGAATGGAGGCACGGAAATGAACGATCTTACCCATACTGCCGGTCTGCCCCGTATCCCGGAGAAATGCCGGGTGACGCTGCTGGCTCTGGGCGATGTGGGCAGCACGCTGCTGCTGGGGCTGCGGCTGCTGGGCGGCGACGTGATACGCTCCATCGGCATTTGCGACGTGCGCCCCGGCGCGGCGGAGCGGTGGGAGTTTGAGCTAAACCAGATACAGTCGCCGGACGGGGCGGTGATGCCGCCGGTGGACATTATCCCGCCGGAGAAGCTGTTCGACGGAGATGTGTTCCTGTTCTGCGCGTCGCGGATGGTGCCGGACACCTCCGTGACGCAGGGGGACGTCCGCATGGCGCAGTACGCCCTGAACCGGGAGCTGGTGGCATCGTACAGCCGGATGGCGCGGGAAAAAGCGTACCGGGGACTGTTCTGCGTGGTCAGCGACCCGGTGGACCCCCTGTGCCGCGCCGCGCTGCGGGAGAGCGGTCTTGCGCCGGCGCAGGTGCGGGGCTTCGGGCTGGGCGTGATGCACGCGAGGGCGATGTACTACGCCGGGAAGGACGGGCGGTTCGCAAGCTATCTCACCGAGGGCAGAGCCTTCGGACCCCACGGGGAGGATCTGGTGCTTGCCAACTCCGTTGAGCACTACGACGACGCGCTGTCCCGCGAGCTGACGGAGAAGGTGGCACACGCCAATCTGGAGATGCGGCGGCTGGGGTATAAGCCCTACGCGGCACCGGCACTGTCCTCCGGGGCATTGAGCCTGCTGTGCCTGCTGCGGGGGGAGTGGCACTACTCCTCCGTGTTCGACGGGCGGGTATTCATGGGGTGCCGGAACCGGCTGACGCCGGAGGGCATCGAGGTGGAGCAGCTAACGCTGCCCCATGCGCTGCAGCGGCGCATTGACGAGACGAGGGCGCGGCTGGACGCCATCCAGTGACGGAGGTGGGATATGCTCACGGTATTGCTTCCGGAAAATGAATACAGCGGTCAGCTGCGGCAGCTGCTGGCGGCGCATTTGCCCGACGGCAGCGAGCTCCGCGACCCGGACAGGGGGCTGGAGGGTCTGGCGGGGCGGCGGCTGCTGTTCGCCGTGGCGTTGGACGAGGGCGGGTGCAGCATGGCGTACTACCGGATGCTCTCCCGCCTGCGGCGGAGTGATACGCTGCTGGAGGGGTGCGTGGCGGGGTGCATCGTCACGGGCGTGGGGGAGCTTTACACCAAGGACGTGGCGCGGGACATGGTGTTCGCTGCGAATCAGGCGGGGTGCGCCTTTATCGGGCGTCCGCTGGTGGAGGCCACCGGCTCCCTGCGGAATTTCCGCACCCAGGCGCAGATCGGCGGCACCGACGAGGTGACGGCGTTCCACGCGGCGGCGGCGGAGCTGATCGGGCGGCTGGACGGGTGGAAAAAGCCCGCGCCGGTACAGCACGTGCTGGCTCTCCACGCCTCCCAGCGGAGCACATCCAACACGCTGGCTCTGTGGGAGCTGGTGAAGGCGGGGCTTCCCGGCACCGTGGAGGCGGAGGAGATCTGCCTCCGCAACGGCACCATGGCGGACTGCAACGGGTGCAGCTACACCGCCTGCCTCCACTTCGGGGAGCAGGGCGGGTGCTTTTACGGCGGTCCCATGGTGGAGGAGGTCTATCCCGCCGTGCGGCGGTGCGACGCGCTGGTGATGCTGTGCGCCAACTACAACGACGCGCTGGCGGCGAATCTGACCGCCTTCGTCAACCGGCTGACGGCGTTGTTCCGGCAGACGAGGATGTACGACAAGCGGCTGTTCGGGCTGGTGGTGTCCGGGTACTCCGGCGGCGACCTGCTGGCGCGGCAGCTGATCTCCGCGCTGAACATGAACAAGTCCTTCTTCCTGCCGCCCCGGTTCTGCCTGATGGAGACCGCCAACGAGCGGGGCAGTCTGGTGAAGCTGCCGGGGATCGAGGCGCGGGCGGCGGCGTTCGCCCGGCGGATAGCGGAGGGCTGAGCACAAATTCCGCCCGGTGCGCCGGGGCACGAATAGTACCGCCGAAAAGCGGGGAAAATACTTCCATATCAATGAATAGGAGGTAGTTTCCCATGGAGGCTATGGTGGTGGAAAAGGCGTGCATCCGGTGCGGACTGTGCGCGGGGCTGTGCCCGGAGGTGTTCACACTGACGGAGGGCGAACCGGCAAGGGTGGCGGAAAACCCCATCCCCGACGGACTGAAGATCGGCGTGCAGGAGGCGGCGGACAGCTGCCCCGTGGCGGCGATCACGGTGAAGGTGTAAAAAAACCACGCTTTCCCGGAAAAATATGCTTTACAACGGGAAATTTCTGTGGTAATATTGCAAAGTACGCGCAGTGCGTACTTGACCCCTTCCTTAGCGGTGCGGAGCGTTCCATCTCTCCCATGGCTCAGGCTGCGGGCGTACTTTATGAAAGGTGGAAACACAACCATGATGCTGAAAGACCAGAAGACCTCTATCATCGAGGCCAACCGTACCCACGAGACGGACACCGGCTCCCCCGAGGTGCAGGTGGCTATCCTCACCGAGCGCATCAGCCAGCTGACCGCCCATCTGAAGGTGCATCCCCACGACTTCCACAGCCGCCGCGGTATGCAGATGATGATCGGTAAGCGCCGTCGTCTGCTGGACTACCTGGCCAAGAAGGACATCGAGCGTTATCGTGCCCTGATCGCCAAGCTGGGTCTGCGTAAGTAAGTTGAAACAGGGTGATGTGCCGGGCGCATCACCCTTCTTTCACATTCTGCACCGTGCGCCGATTGACCATTAGCAGTTGAAAATGCGCCGAAACCGCCGGCTTCGGGGTGTTTTCAAGTGCTAACGGCGATAGGTGGCGGCGCGGGATGCTATTTCACAAAAAAGGAGAAATGATATGTCAACGATCATCACCAAACGCCAGTTCCCCCACTATCACAAGTACACCATGGAGCTTGCCGGACGTACTCTGACGCTGGAGACGGGCAAGCTGGCGGAGCTTGCCAACGCCGCCGTCATGGTGGGCTACGGCGACACCCGCGTGCTCTGCTGCGTCACCGCCGCCCCCCGTCCCCGGGACGGTATCGACTTCTTCCCCCTCAGCGTGGACTTTGAGGAGAAGCTGTACGCCGTGGGCCGCATCCCCGGCAGCTTCAACCGCCGCGAGGGCCGTCCCGGCGAGAAGGGCATCCTGACCTCCCGCGTCATCGACCGCCCCATCCGCCCCCTGTTCCCCTACGACTTCCGCAACGACGTGTCCGTGATGTGCACCGTCATGGCGGTGGATCACGACTGCTCCCCGGAGATCGCCGCCCTTATCGGCACCTCCGCCGCGCTGGCTATCTCCGACATCCCCTGGAACGGCCCCGTTGCCGCCCTGAAGGTGGGTCTGGTGGACGGCAAGCTGGTGTTCAACCCCGACAGCGAGCAGCGCAAGGTCAGCGATCTGGACGTCACCGTCGTCTCCACCGGCAAGAAGGTGGTCATGATCGAGGCCGGCGCCAACGAGGTGCCCAACGACGTGATGTTCGACGCCATCCGCTCCGCCCACGAGGAGAACCAGAAGCAGATCGCCCTCATCAACCAGATGGTCGCCGAGATCGGCAAGGATAAGTTCGAATATCCCCACGCCGACTTCAACTACGAGCTGTTCAACAAGATCACCGAGGCGTTCATGGACGAGGCGAAGGCCGCCATGGACACCGACGATAAGAACGTCCGCGAGGCGCGCTGGAACGCCATGATCGAGCACTGGCACGAGAAGTATCTGGAAGAGTATCCCAACATGGATCAGTATCTGGAGGAGATCACCTACAAGTTCCAGAAGATGATCG
>ERZ857629.3158-NODE-3158-length-14272-cov-8.000070_pt1 | contig 14272 bp, 13 predicted proteins | sample MGYA00519700_ERZ857629 | MGnify/ENA primary metagenome ERZ857629 (study PRJEB31778, sample SAMEA3449351) | human gut metagenome | biome: human gut; feature: human-associated habitat; material: faeces | place: United Kingdom | collected 2010/2012 ... | reverse complement strand
ATTTTATGGAATTTTATAAAATTATTCATAATTTTAATATTGAGGAATTACAAAAACAAATATGTGAGTTAGGATGGGCAATTGATTCTAATGAATTTTTTAACGATGATTATAATGAGAAATTAGAAAGAAGAATTAAAAATCTTGAATATAGTACATCGATTGAAATATATAATAAAAAGATAGAAAAAAATAATGAAATTGAATATAAAAGTTTAAAACATAATTTTGAAATAGGTATGAAAACAAAAAGAAAAGTTAATAATAACAAATAAATTATGTGTTCTGAAGAGAATATTTATAATGGAAAAAGCTTATTTAAAAGAAATGATTAGAACTAACTTTGAATCATTGGATATTCTAGAGGTTAAAATTGAAATAGATGATTTATCTAAAGAAGAAATTATTAATTTTATTGATAAAACTAATTTCAACTCTAGAGTTTTCTTAGAAAAAGATTATAAGAATTTTAAATCATATATTAATAATGGATCATATCCAACACATATGGATTTCTTAAATTTTGATGTATCTCTAGATTTAATTAGAATTATTAAATCAACATTTAGCGGTTCTAAAAATAAATCTTATTATAATTTCTTAAAGAAGATTGATGAAGATACAATTCCTATGTTTGATGATAAACAAATAGTATTTATAAATAATATGGAAGATTTATTACCTTTAGCTAGATTAGATGAATATTTAATAATTGAACAAGCTATTAAAGAACATACAATTGATTTAAAAAGAATTGAAGGTATTAATGAACATATTACAGATAAAACATTAGAGAATGCTTATAACAATTTAAAATCTTTAGGGTTAGTTGCAAATAATGAAATTGATTTAACTAACATTGAAGATGGAGAATTTAAAGATTATTTATTAGATACTTTAAATTATGGTATTGTTAGATATAATCGTGAATTTGGTGAATATACTGGATTATTCAAATTATATAGAAATTATTATAAAGAACAAGCTTCTAGAATCATGCTAAAGAATGGCATTTTACAAAAAGATACTTATTATGAAGATGATATAGCTTATATCTTTGCTGGTATTAAAAAAGGTGAAGAAGGAAGATTAAATTATAAAGATAAATTTATTAATAATAAAATATTCCAATGGGAAAGTATAGCAAATGTATCTGAAAGTGAAAAAAACATTTAAGAAATTCTAAAAAAGTTCATCTATTTATTAGAAAGATGGAAAGTGAAGATACAGTTACTTTACCATATACATATTTTGGTTTAGGAACATTTACAAATGAAAGAGATTCATACACTGAAGAAGATGGCAAAAAACATCCTACATTACTATTTGATATTGTATTGGATGATGAAGTTCCAAAAGATTATCATGTTGATTTTGAAATACCAAATAATTTGCAATAAAACAGCTATTTTAGCCGTTTTTATGTTATAATTGAGCTAGGTGATTATAATGCGTGAATTAACCGAAAAAGTTGTTGAATTTACTCAAGAAAGGGACTGGGATCAATTTCATTCTCCAGAGAACTTAGCTAAGAGTATTTCTATTGAAGCAGGTGAACTTCTTGAGTGCTTTCAATGGAATAATGAATATGATTTAGACGAAGTTAAAGAAGAGCTTGCTGATGTCATAAATTATTGCTTGTTAATGGCGGATAAATTAGGTGTCGATCCTAAACAAATAGTTTTAGATAAAATGGAAAAGACAGCTAAGAAATATCCAGTAGAAAAAGCTAAAGGAAAAAGCACAAAATATAATAAATTGTAGGGGATTCTATGTTGTACACTAATGGTAAAAAAGCAAATAGATTACAAAATTGTATGCACGCATTTTATTTTGAGTGTAAGCATATAAAAGAGGCAATCGAACAATATGAATTTCTCTTAAACTCTAATGATGAAGATCTAAATATTATCATGGATAAATATTCTAAATTATTTTTTTCATCAATAGAAAGTATGAGGTATAGAATAATTATAGGTTTAGGGACTATAATTGATGGTGATAAAAAAGCTTTGTCATTTAGCAAAATAATTAATATGGCCGAACAAGAAGGAAATATAAAAATAAATAAAATTGTAAAAAAAACAAGAAAAGAAATTACAATTTTTGAAGAACTAATTAATAATATAAAACTATTACGAGATAAGATGTTTGCACATATTGATATTGAGTACTCTTTAGAAAATGAGGAAAAATTTGATATTGACTTTGATTTTTTAAATGAACAAATTAATAAGGCAAAAGAATTATTGAAATATGTGATGGAAGTATGTGTATCAATTAGTAAAGAATATGATAATGATAGCATTCATTTATCTGTTAATTGGATGTTTGATAAGTAGGAGATGTTTTATGTTAGTATACGAAGGTGTAAAATCAAGTTTCATTAATGATGTAGATTTAAATTTGATTACTGATAAAATTTTGAATAGATTTAAAGAAGTTTTTCATAGGAGTACTGGTGAATCTGAGGTTAATTCTTGGCGTGAATCAATGCTAAGAATGAGAGGTGTATTAGCTGATAATGAAATACCAGATAATGCAGGAGTTGCTATTGAGTTTAATATTCCACATACTTCTAATAGAATAGATTTTCTTTTATCAGGATATGATAAGAATAAAAATAATTCAATTATTATTATAGAATTAAAGCAATGGACCCATGCAGATGCAGTTCCTGGAAAAGATGGTGTTGTATCCACTGTTACTGGAAGAGCATTAAGAGAAGTAACCCATCCTTCTTATCAGGCTTGGAGCTATGCTAGTTTAATTAATAACTATAATCAAGAAGTATATGATAGAAATGTTGGATTACATCCTTGTGCCTTCTTACATAATTATGATTTAACAAACAGTGATCCTATTAATAGTGAACAATATAAAGATTATATTAATGCTGCACCAATGTTTGGAGCAAAGGACTTTGAAAAACTAAGAGATTTTATTAAGAAATATGTTACTGAAGGAGATAATAAAGAAGGATTATACATTATTGAAAATGGTAAAATTAAACCTTCTAAAATGTTACAAGATTCATTCTCATCAGTATTAAAAGGAAATAAAGAATTCGTCTTAATAGATAATCAAAAAATTATTTATGAAGAAGCTTTAAGAATTGGTATAAATGCGCATATACATAATGAAAAGAGTGTATTAATTGTAGAAGGTGGTCCAGGTACTGGTAAATCTGTATTAGCAATTAATTTATTAAAACAATTCTTAAATAGAAGTCTAAATAGTTTTTATGTTACAAAAAATAGTGCTCCTAGAGAAGTGTTTAAAGCTAAATTAAAAATTGATAAAATGAGTGGACTAAACAATTTATTTAAAGGGTCTGGAAGTTTCTATGACTGTGAGCCAAATTCTTTTGATGTGTTAATTGTAGATGAAGCACATAGATTAAATAAGAAATCTGGTTTGTTCTCTAATCTAGGAGAAAATCAAATTAAAGAGATAATTAATTCTAGTATGTTCTCAATTTTCTTTATAGATGAAAATCAAAGAGTTACTTTAAAGGATAATGGATCAATAGATGAAATTAAGAAATACGCAAAATATTATGATGCAGGAATATATAAAATGGATTTAAAGAGCCAATTTAGATGTGATGGTTCTGATGGATATTTAGCATGGTTAGATAATACATTAGAAATAAGAAAAACAGCTAACTTTGACTTAGATAGTAAATATGATTTTAAAGTATTTGATGATCCAAATGAATTACGAAGAGTAATTGAAGAAAAAAACAATATCAATAATAAGTCTAGATTAGTTGCTGGTTACTGTTGGAATTGGATTAGTGAAGGTAAAAATAAAACTGATGTATATGATATAACTATACCTGAATATAATTTTGGAATGAGCTGGAATTTAGAAAATTCAAATACTTGGGCTATTGATAAAGAATCCATTAATGAAGCTGGTTGTATTCATACATGTCAAGGGCTTGAATTTGATTATATAGGAGTAATAATCGGTGATGATATGAGATATGAAAATGATCATATAGTTACAGATTATACAAAGAGAGCTAAGACAGACCAATCATTAAAAGGTATCAGTAAAATTGCTAAGGAACAAGGACAAGAAGAAGCAAACATGATTGCTGATATGATTATTAAAAATACATATAAAACATTAATGACTAGGGGAATGAAAGGTTGTTATGTTTATTGTACCGATAAAAAATTACAAGAATACTTGAAAGAACAAACAAAAGGTGTATAATGTATTTAGATAATAAGAGTGTATTTCATTTTTAAGATGGAATATGCTCTTTTTTTGTTGGAGGTGTGATGTGTTTTTTAAAGAAAAAGCTAAAGACTATGAATCAGAAAATATTTTTTATTCATTAGCAGCATTAGATAATGTTGATAATAATGATATTTATTATAATAGATTTAGAACTGCTTTAGATAATAAGTGTAGATTAATTGCATTTACTGGTAGATATGGTATTGGTAAAACAAGTATTATTAATTCAATTATCAATAAATTAGGGTCTGATTATAGGTATATAAAAATTTCTCTGGGTAATTATAAGCATATGGCTGATGATAGTGCTGATGGATCTGAAGATTTACTCGAAAGTGTAAATTTTGATATAAATGAGATTGAGACAAAAATCTTACAACAAATTATTTATACTACAAACGAATCAGAATTACCGATGTCAAGATTTAAAAGAATTAAATATGTTAGTAAAGTTAGAAAAGGTATTTTAGCATTTGTTTCTCTACTAATAATGGGTTTGATATTTGTATATTGTAATTCTTTTTATGACTTTTTGTTAGGAAAAATGTATGATTCAATTAATAATATATTTAATAATGCTTTAGTAAGCAATATTTTTAAATATTCATTATTAATGGGAATTTTCTTTATAATTTGGAGATTTATGATTTTTATCACAATTAAACTAAATGTTTTAACATTTAAGTATAAAAATTTAGAAATAACAATATCCAAAGATGATGGAAAGTCAGTATTTAATAAGTATCTAGATGAAATAGTTTATTTCTTTAAGCAAACTAAAACGAGAATATTGTTGATTGAAGATCTAGACAGATACGGAAATAGTTCACTTGAAATATTTAAAAAATTGAAGGAATTAAATTATTTACTTAACTCTAATAAAACTATTAAAAATTATGGTGGAGTAACATTTATATATGCACTTAGGGATGATTTGTTTAAAAACAATGAGGATCGCGTAAAATTCTTTGATACAATAATACCCGTTGTTTCCAAGTTTTCTGTACAAAATTCTCGTGAGTATATAATGGAACTATATAAGGAATTTAAAGAAAAATATAAAGAAATTACGATTGATGAAAAATTATTAAGAATAATTAGTTACTATATTAATGATAGGAGACTATTGTTAAATATATTTATGGAGTTTAAAACTTATATTGATGTTTTGAAAGAAAACCAAGCAATCAATAGTACTGAGCTTTTTGCGGTTATTTGTTATAAGAATATTAACCCTTCTGATTATGAAAAAAGATTGTCCTATAAGGGTGATTTATATAATATTTTTAGTAATAAAGATAAATTTATTAATATTTTAAACAATGAATTAATTTCAAAAAATAAAAATATAAATGATGAAATTGATGAAATGAAAAAATTTCAACGCTTAAATCTTGTAGACATCAAGAAAGCATTTATTTTAGATGTTTTAAAAATGAATCGCACTCAGACCGATATTAACAATATAAAAGTAATGTTAAATGATAGGGAATATTCCTATGAAAATTTTATGAATAAAGATGTTGATTATCAGCAAATGAATAATTCTACAATTAGGTTGAAATTATGGAATTCTTTTTTAAATATTAATATTGAATTACTTGAAGAATTCAAAGAAAAGATTAAATGTAATGGGTATGATTTCAATTCAAAAAGAGAAGAAATAGAAAAAAATATTGCATTGATAGAATTAAATGAATCTAAAAGTCTAGAAGAAATCTTGAATGATGATGCATTATTTGATTCTATTGATGATGATAAATTGAAGAATTTGTTCAAAAATAAGTTGTTAATCTCATTAACAAAGAATGGCTTTATAAAGGAAAATTATGAAAAGAATATATCTTTTTTTAAAAACGGTGATTTAACTTCTGAAGATTTTAAATTTTTAATATCGATTGATACAAATGATAAATTAGAGTTTGACTATAAAATTAATAATATTGCTGAAGTTGCCAAACAAATTGATTCAAAAAGTTTTGAAAAAGAGTGTATACTAAATAATTATATTTGTGATTATTTGATAAACTTGACTTCAAAATCAACTAAAAGAAATAACTTTTTTAAACAATTCATTTCAATTAATGAATATAAATTAAAATTCTTAGATAACTTTCTTGAATATAAAGAATCAAGTTTTATTAAATTATTAAATGCTGTAAAATCATCTGATTTATTGATAAAGGTTATTCAAGACAACTCGGTGATAAGAGATAAGAAAAGATGGGTAAAATTAATTCTTGAAAATTTAATAATTGATGATAATGCTGATGTAGTTATTGAATTTAAAAATTATATAGAAAATAATTTTGAAATTTTAAATATAATTAAAATAAACGATACATCAATTGAAAATATTTTATTAATTAAGCCATGTTTGGATGATTATTCTAGAATAAATGCTGATATGATTGAAGAATTATATAATTTTGGTGTTTATGATTATAATATTTCTTTTTATAAGAAATTATGTGAATTATATGATATTGATTATGATGATGTAAGAAAAAGTTTCATTGATACTATTGTTAATATAGATGCTTTAAAAAAATTTAAAGATGGAATTGTAAAAACAATAAAATTTTTTGATGTATATCAGGGAATGGGAATATATCAAAGTACTTCAAATGCTATAGTAATCCTTCTAAATGATGAAAACATAATTGAAGAAAATAAAAAAATAATAATTGATAAAGAGGAAAATAAAATTGAAAATCTAGACGAAGTAGTTGATTGCGATCTATGGGATTATATTATTACTTCTGAAAAATGTGTGTTTAATATGAAAAATTTGCTTGTATACTATGATAATAAGAAAGAAGTTAATGATAATGTTGTATCAATGATTAATTCAATGTCTAATTATAATGCTGTTAATAATGATACATTTAAAGAACTTGAAAAAGAGATAATGTATACAGAAGGTAACTCAATTACAAAGCTTGATACTATTGCTGATAATTTTGATTATTCTATTCAAGAAATAGATAGTGAGGATAATGTTAATGATGCGTTGTTATCTTTGCTTGTCGCTAAAAACAAAGTGGAGTTAAATAAAAACACATATGATTATCTATTAAATAATGAAATGAAAGAGGAATTAAACTTAATAGTATATAATAATATCGATGATTATTTGGAAATTATTGATGATGTTGAAATTGACAAGGACAACATAGATTATGTTTTAAATAGTGATGCTGATTTAGGAGTTAAATTGAGATTAATTGATAAAATTGATATTAATACTATCGAATCTACATCAGCTGAAAATGTGGTAAATATGATTATAGATAATAATGCCGTAATAGATGACAAGTATACTAGCGCTTTGTTTAATAAAATATCCACTAGTCTTAAGTTTAGATACTTTAAAAATTTATATAACCAAGATGTTAACAATATTAAATATTTAGAAGCTATAAATGATAAGATTAGAAATGGCATATCAACATTCACAACCATTGATAAAACTGAAGGTGTAGATGAATTTCTTAGTTTTATAAAAGAAAAGCAAATTATAAATGATTATAAGATATTTAAAAATAAGTATAAAGTAACTTATTCTAAAACTGCTATACGTTAGATGCACGTTTCTTATTACCTATATTTTTACCTATATGATATTTTAAATTATTATAAATCTTTATAAATTATTAAAAATAAAAATTCCCAAAATTATAGGGGATTTAATCTTTTATCACAGGTATAATACGAGCAAATATTTGAGCTCCCTGAAGGGAGTGAAAGCTCTCGTTTTTTGGCCATTAAATAAAGAAATTAAAAGACTCTAATAATTTTAAAAAATAGTGTTTGGTACCAATTGGATATCACTTCAGTGAATTATTTCATAAAAAGTGCAAATTATGAAATAAAATGTTACAATTATTTTATGGTAATTTAATGACAAAAGAAATAACAAATGCATTATTTGGTTATCTTGAAACTTTATATAATTTAAACCAAAAGTTAGTTAAGTTATGTGGAATAGATGTTATAGATGATTTTGAAAGTGGCAAAAAAGACATATTGGATATGATTCAAGATGTTCCTAGAATTATACCATATTCCTTAAACAGAAAAACGAAGAAATTAGAATTTAAAGAATGGGATGGACTTCTTGAATATCAAGATAGAATTTTATATTTAAAGGATGATTATGAACAAATATTATCAGAAAACTATGATTTTTTAGATAATATAAGAAAAATAAGAAATAAATATGAACATAAAATGCATGGAGTAAAACATAAATCATCAGGAAGCGGATCGTTATCCTTGTTCGATTACACTTTCATGGTTGAAGATGAATCAATAGAAATTACAGCAGGTTCATTCATAAAACTTATAAAATCAGTAAACTGTTTATTTTCAAAAATAGTATATGATATTAGTAAATTTGCTTATGAAAATCAAAAGGAAGATTATGCTTATTACAAAAGAATCACACGATTTGATTTTACAGATTTTAATAAAATTTATGACAATGAAGCACTAAGAATAGTAGGAAAAATTATGGAAAAGTTTTGAATTGCATATTGGATAAAAAATAAAACTAAGATATACTTATATTGTGAACGCTGTGGATAATGTTCACAATATGTTCAGTTAGAGAAACATTTATAGTACTTGGTAATATCATAAATAAAAAAATTATATAGATGTTACCTAGTTTAATAAGCAAGGAAATACGAATAATATTATAAGTATAAATAATACTGATAATATGGGAACATGTGGTTCAGGAAAAAATATAAACAATATTGTGAAAAAAATAAGAATAAAAAAATATTATAAGTGAAACACAGTATATTCTAGATGTAACTAATAGGATAGTTAATAAAAAAGCGTCAATAGGCGATTAAGATGACTAATAAATATATTATAGTACGCAGTAATAAATAAAGAGGTTTATATGAAAAAAATATTTTTAATTTTATTAATAATAATGTTTTGTACTGGATGCGCTTCAACATCAGAAGGTGGAAGAACATATCAAGAATGTTATTATGGTGATAATGGTGAAGAAGTATGTGTTAACAAATATATTCCGGAAGAACCGGATATTGAACCAAGATATGGGTGGTAGAAATGTATAATATAGATAGATTTGTTGATATGCATAAACTTAATTATGAAGTAGCACTACAAGAAATAAAAAATGGATATAAAAGAAGTCACTGGATGTGGTATATATTTCCTCAATTAAAAGATTTAGGAAGAAGTTCAACATCAAAATTTTATGGAATAGAAAATATTGATGAAGTAAAAGAATACATGGGAAATGATTATTTAAAAAATAATATGCTAGAAATATGTAATGAGTTATTAAAACAAGATGGAGATATTAGATATATAATGGGATATCCTGATTATTTAAAATTAAATTCAAGTATGACTCTATTTGAATATGCATTTCCAGAAGAAAAAATATTTTAAAAAGTAATAGATAAATTTTATAATGGCAAAAGAGATAAAATGACTCTAGATATTTTAAAGGAGAATAATAATGAAACTAATATTTGAAAAAAACAATATCAAAATAAATAATAAAGAATGTAATTTAGAAAATTTTAATGAAAGCGATTTCTTTTCGATTTTAGAATAAATAATCAATAATAGAGAAAATATTGAAATTGAGAAAAAAGATGATATAACTCCACTTTGTGAGAGATTTTATGAAATATTAAAGTCGGAATTAAACAATTCCCCTAAAGAACTAGATTAAGTAAAAAAATCGATTTACGATAATTTGAAGTTATTATATTATGAGTATAAAAATATTATAAAGACAATGGGTGATGAATTGTGAAAAAATATCTTTGTGATAAAGAGGTAGAAAGAGAATTAAATGACTATATTTACAATGTTAGTATTAAATATGCCGTATTGTTAAATGGTGGATGGGGAAGTGGTAAAACATACTTCATTAAAGATTACATAAAAAAATTAGAGAAAAAATATGAATTAAATAAAAATGACACAACAAATAAATATAAAAAGCCCGTATACGTATCGTTGTATGGATTGAGTGAAATATCAGAATTAAAAAATAAAATTGCATTATCGCTTGTAAAGAATAAAAAAATAAAACAATTAATTCCATTTTTAGATGTTGGTATAGAAATAGGAAGCGATTTTGCTTCTAAAAAAACTTTTATTCAAAATTCAGATAGTAAATTAAAAAGAATAATAAGGGAAATGTATAAAATAGATAACTTAATAATATTCTTTGATGATTTAGAAAGATGCAATATAAATATAAATACTGTTTTGGGATACATAAATGAATTAGTTGAACATAACAATGTTAAAGTTATATTAATTGCTGACGAATCAAAAATTGGAAAAGTAAATTTTGAAAAAAACGAAGAATTAAAATATATGATTGCATTATCAGATAAAATTGAATATTCAAGTAAAAAAAATAAAAATTCATTTGAAAATAAAACTAATGATGTTAATAAATTATTAACTAATGAAGAAATAGTTGAAAGAATAAAACAATTATTTGGCAAAAATAAAATTTATGGAGAAATGAAAGAAAAACTTATTGGAAAAATTGTTTACTATCGTGCTAATATTGAAGATGTATATGATGTATTTGTTAACGATATTCTAACTAATCAAGAAGCAAGGACAACCGCAATTGGAAATAGAAAAAAGATTTTAAAGCAATTTGAAGATAATAATTATTACAATTTGAGGACATTACAATTTATATTTCAAGCATTTAATAGAATTGTAAGTGAAACTATTAGCTTTGTTGATTTAACAAATATAAAATATAATTATTTAAATGATTTATTATCATATTGCACAATTAAATCTATAAAATTAAAGCAAGGTGAAAATACATATAATTGGGAAAAAAATCAAAAATTTGGTACCGTTTATTTAGGCAATGAAATCTCAGATTATATATATAAAAACTTTGTTGTAGGATTTAAATTTGTAGATGACTATTTATTAAATTCATATTTAGATCAAGAATATATAAAAGACACATTAAATGAATATAAAAAAGTAACTTTAAATGAAAACGAAAATCCAAATGATCCACTATACAAATTGAAATATTGGTGGACAACATCAGAAGAAGAACTAAATAAAATCATAGATAATTTAATAATTAAGATTAAAAACAATGATTATGCTCTAGAAGTATATTCTAAAATTGTAAATTATTTATCTAGAATAGAAGAAATGGATGTTTGTGTAGAAAAAATCAAAATAGGAATAAAAGCACTTGAAAAAAATATAAGCGAAAATAAAGTTAATGGAAAATACTGTGAGGATAGATTATTTGATGGAACTAAGGAAACTACGGAAATATATAATAAGAATATTAAAAATATTAAAAAATTAGTTGAAAAAAAAGAAATTGATGATAATTTGAAAAATTTAAATGATATATATGAAAGTAATGATTGGGGGGAAAAATTAAAAAAATATTGTGAAGAAAATGAAAGTAAATTTTTAAATCAAAAGCATTTTGCCGATATATTAAATATAGAAAAAATTTTATCAAATGTTGTAAATAAAGATATAGAACAAATTTATGAATTTTGGTATACTCTACAAAGAGTGTATAATTTTTCAAATATAAGGAAATACTATAAAGATGATGAAAAAATACTTAAAAATTTGAAAAAAGGCCTCTTAGATATAAAAAATATCGATAAAGTAAAAAAATTTGTAATAAATAAAATTATAAAATTTCTTGATGAAGTGTTGGAGATTTATAAAATATAATTTTATAGAAAGGAGCAAGAAATGAAGACAAACGCTAAAGATTATTTAGGCAAAGAAGTATCTATTGAAATTGATAGACCGCTCGGAACACGTCATCCTAAACACGGGTTTATGTATATGATAAATTATGGCTACATTCCAAACACAGTAAGTGGTGATGGTGAAGAATTAGATGCCTACTTAGTAGGAGAATTTGAACCAGTAAAAGAAAGTAAAGGAAAAGTAATAGCCATAATTCATAGAACTAACGATGACGATGATAAATTAATAGTTTCAAAAGAAGGAAAAGACTATAGTGATGATGCTATAAGAGCACTTACTGAATTCCAAGAAAAATATTTTGAATCTATAATCATTAGATAATAAAAATATATTAAGTAGAAATTTTTCTACTTTTTATTTGTTGAATTTTACTTTATAATTACAATTATAAAGTAGAAAAATTATTGATATACACTTAAAAATATGTTAAAATCTAAGCAATTAGTTTAGGGGTGCATTATGAGAAAAAAAGAAAAAGTAATAATCATTTTTTTGTTAATAATTTTAATAGCAATATTTGGAATTTTAATTATCATTGAAAATGAAAGAAATAAAAAGATTGAAAATAATAATCATAGAGAAGATGTAATATCAACAAAAGAAGAGAATAATGAGGACAAATCACTAGAATCGAATGAAATTGAAAAAAAAGATTTAAAAGAAAAAGTTGAAAACAAAAAAACAGATAAAAAAAGTAATCAAGAAAAAAATGAAGAGAAAAAGGATAATAATGGTACCTCAAAAAAAGAAGAAAAAATAAAGTTAGAAGGTATTGAACTTGATTTTAAAAAAATAACATTAATCGTTGATGAAAGAAAAAAACTTACGCCAAAATTTCAACCAGATAATGCAAATAATAAAGAAGTCGAATGGACATCAAGTGATGAAAAAATAGCAAGCGTTATAAATGGTGAAATAATAGCTAATTCACCTGGTAATGCAGTTATAAGTGTTAAATCAAAAGAAGGAAATTATGTTTCAACTTGTGAAGTAAAAGTTGAATATGAACCATTATCTGTGAAAACAGATATCCATTTAGAAAAGCATTGTAAAAGTAATGGAAGTGGAACACTTTGCTATGGTGGAATAAAAGCAACAATTAAACCAAGTGGTGGAGATAAAAAGTATACAAAATATTATATAAAATTATATGAAAATGGTGTTGGAGGAGTTGAATCAAAAACATCAACTGTATGGACAAATTCATATTCATTTGGAGAATATTATGTCTTTTACGAAGTAGAAGACTCATCCGGAAATCACATAAAAGAATTTTCAAAAATATTTAAAATAACAAAAGATTCACCAGTTGAAATTATAATGGAATAATAAATCTAGTCAAAATTGATTGAATTCTAATATTATTTTTTAAAAGTATTAATATAAGCTATATTCTTGTTAATTACTTTTATTTATACATTTTACACTTCTTTGACTTTCTCTTTACTTTATGGTATAATCTATCACTATTAATGGGGGTTAATTATGGATAGATTTAATAATTCAGTGACACATTCAAAATACATTGTTAAAAATAATATGCCACTACCAAATAGACCAAGTTCAGGATACTTATATATTGAAGTATCTTCTGATAACTTTTTAAAATTTATAAGAGATTTCTGGAATGTAAAAATAAACGCACCAGTTAGATGTGTAATACATGATGAAGGAACTGACGTTCATTCATCTGACCTAACATCACTTAGATTAAGAATGTTAGAAATGTTAAATAGACTCAATATAAGAAGTATAGACTTCAAATTATCTGATGCTGCATTAAAAGAATATAATGCTCTTATGCATATAGTTAGGTGGAATCATATTCCTGAAACTACATTAGATATGACAATCAATAGACATCCATTTAACAATTCATGTTTAAACTTAGACTCAGCTAAAGGAAGATTACTTTTACCTGAAGAAGATTTAATATGGTTACCAGATATAACTATAAGAAACTTATCAGGTAAAATTAAACCCGAAGAAATAAGTGAAGTATTAAGATTAAAAAGAGTAATTGAAAAGTATTGCGCTGATATTGATAGAATATATGAATCAAATAAATTAACTGATTTAGATAAATTATATTTAGCTTATAATTATATGAAAGCAGTTAGAGGATTAAATATAGGATTTGCTAGTTCTCAAACTTATTTAGATGACCATGGAGTACAAAGACTTAGAAGATCTGAATCAGGTTGGGAATCTAAAGCAATCG
>ERZ857629.3153-NODE-3153-length-14291-cov-3.169992_pt1 | contig 14291 bp, 10 predicted proteins | sample MGYA00519700_ERZ857629 | MGnify/ENA primary metagenome ERZ857629 (study PRJEB31778, sample SAMEA3449351) | human gut metagenome | biome: human gut; feature: human-associated habitat; material: faeces | place: United Kingdom | collected 2010/2012 ... | reverse complement strand
TACACGGCTTTACGGGAATGAAAACGGGGATGATTCGTTACGAAACGGAGTACGAAAATAACCCCGAACCTTTTCCCCTACGCAGACTGCAAGAGAGGATAGCGGAGAGATACCCCAAAGGATGGTGGTTCGAGGAAGAATGTTGGGACAGCGTGAACGATTTCCGGCAAGCGATTTTCGCTTGCAAGTCCTTTGAGGAACTTGCCGAAACGATGATGCCTAAACATGAATTTACCGTTTGGGAACGTATTCAGGATTATTTCTTCCGTATACTCTTTTCAGTGCTTGGTGTTATGCTTCTTTATATAATATGGCTGTTCATTAAAAAAGCATGGCAGTAGCCATTTTATGACATTTCATAACCCGACAAGAAACAATAAAAAAAGTCCTACAATACGTTGATATTGTAGGACTTGTCCTATTTTTGACCCTATTTGTCTTAGGGTTTCAGCGGAGAGACAGGTAAATGAACCTTACCTTGCAATCCGCTCAATATCAGCGTTATATTTTCAATGAACTATCTTAGGTTACGACTTGGTTACGATTTCAAAAGACTTGTATTTGTCTTTATCTGTCTGCTCCTTGTCTGCATTAATCTTGGGTTCAAAGTACAGGTTATTTTTGAATTATGCAAGTCTTTGATTATTAATTTCAGTCCAGCTTGGGCAAATTAGTCTTTACCACGGTTTGCGAGGTGATGGTGAAATTCTTTGCATCTCTCGTCTGTCCATAAGTGTATGTCGCCACAAACAGCAGCAACAATATAATCTTGAATATTCTAATGATGATACTCATGCGTTCCTTTAATCAAGATATTGCATCAATGCATCGCATTGCTCCATATATTCTTGCAATGTCTCTGCCTTTTGCGGTTTTTCGGGCAGCAGTTCTTCACATACCCGTTTTATTTCGGGTAACTCCATCAAGCCCCGGAAGCCCTTTCGCATCAATTCCTTCTTGGAAGGGTAATCCTCCGGGAGATTGCCATACAGCATCTGGTAGTAGCTGAGAGACACCGGAATTTGCTGCAATAGCCTTGTTTCCCCTTCCGGAAAGTATTCTAAGTTGCCGACTGCTTCCGTGAACAAGGATTGCTGCATTTCGATGTAAGCCGGATAGTCGCCCAGCAGGGCAAGTACCTGCAACAGATAAATGCGGCAAGTGGCAAGTTCTTTTTCTGGCAAGGGCAATCCACTTAGGCATTCAAACCCCTCCCTGACCTCAAGAAGCGGCAGCAGGTTCGGTGGGGCAATGCGCCCGGCTTCCTGCGTCCTCAGCCATAGGTGGCAAGCGTAACCTACCATGCAACGATTGAGTAAACGGTTGTTCTCCCCTGTAATCAAGGAGGCATGGCGGTCAGCTTCTTCAAAATCGTTTCGATGGATATATTGGTACATTACGTTCCTGTGGAATGAATCCTGTTCGCTTTCCGATATGCTCTCTTTGCTTTTCTGTTCGTCCAGCCACTTGCGGTACGGCTGCTCCCACCCGGCAAGGAAAGGAATTTCCTCTTCTTCGTAATCCACATCCAATTCGTTGCCGTATGCCGTTGCCACTTCAAACGCTTCTGGAACAGCCAGCAATTGCAGCAACGCTTGGATTCTTTCAGGCTCGGGGGCATTGTCACCATCACATCCCTCCATTACGCAAAGCAGCGGAAAGAACGCATACCAATGTCCCAGCGTGTCAGCAGCCCGTTTGTCGCCTCCGGCAAGTGCCTTGGAAGCCAAGGGGACAACCTGTTCCGCCAGTTCCAAAGGGCCGAGCAAACGGAGTTCCGTTTCGGGCGATGCCGGAACAACGCCCATATCAAGCAACTTTTTCCACAATGCACTTCCCGCAGTGACGCAGCATTTCCCAGATTTGTAATCCACATATGTATCGTCTTTCAGAAAACCACCCTCAAAGGCAAGCTCCATCGCCTCGCTACGCTCCGGTTCTGGCAGTTGCTCCGGCGAGAGCAGAGAAAGGTAACCAATCTTTTCCAGTTCATCGCGAACCCGCAAGACCGTGTATCCACAGTCCAATTGGTCTTGAAAATGATAAAGACTATAACAAATGCTTTGTGCCAAATGTGGAACAGGCGAAGCGGTCGCCACTGTTATCACGGAATATTCCACAAAACTCTCTATTGCGTGCATTGACATTATTGTAGTAATTTATAGTCATCCAATTCAATATATGTTCTATCTACGGTAATTCAAGGCAATTCGGCAAGATATTGTTTGATGGACTTGTCCCTTACCACATCCACCATGCTCTTTTTGCCTACCTGCAAACTTGCCCCATGTTCCACCAAATACTTCACTATCTCAAGTCCTCCTTTCTTGCAGGCATTCGCCAATGGAGTCTTGCCTTTCTTGTCTTTTGCATTTACATCCGCCCCTTTCTCGACCAGCAAAGTCACTATCTTCGTCTTGAGTAAATGGCAGGCATACAGCAGAGGAGTAAATCCTTTGTATCGTTCACTGGCTTCCATATCGGCCCCGTTTTCTATCAGCACCCGGGCAGCCTCGGCATTGTCACACATGGCGGCATACAACAACGGGGTCATTCCCATCGTATCTGCGTTATTGAGCTCCGCACCATGCTCTATCAGCAGTTGCACAATCTCCGCATTGGCATAACGGGCGGCATCTTCCAGTACGGAATAGTTGTTTCCGGTTGTCCGTATCTTCACATCGGCACCCCGTTCTATGAGGAAACGCACCATTGCCTGGTCATTTCTCGTCACCGCATCCATCAGTATGGTTCGGCCACCATCGTTCTTGTCGTTGGCATCCGCCCCTTTGTCTATCAGGTAGCACACATCGGCAAGGCTTCCTTTCAGCACGGCATAGAAAAGAACGCTGTAACCCCAGTTGGATTTGGCATGAATGTCTGCTCCTTTTTCGACCAGGAAACGCATCATTTCGGAATGTTTGAATGAAGCGGCATCCATCAGAGCCGTCCGACCTTCCTCGTCGTGCGCATCTATCTCCGCCCCCTTTTCCAATAGGTATTTTGCAATGTTGATGACATTGATTTTGACCGCCTGCATCAAGGGAGTTGCTCCGGTCGGCGACCGACCGTTCACATCGAGACCGTTTTCCACCAAGGCTTTCACCAATGGCAGGCTCTGGCGGTAAACAGCATAAGTCAAAATACCTGTACGGTACTCTTCTCCATAAGATGGATCCGGCACATAACCGGAATGAATCAGAGCCAAGGCTTTGTCTATGTCGTTTTCATCCCGTATCAATCGAAAGAGTTCTTCCATAGGAAATATTTATTAACAAATTAAAGATTAGCAATAGAAACAATAAACTTGAATTACCTAAATTGCAAGGTTTACAGATTTAATGCCATTCTGTTGCCATAAGCAAAGTTACAGATATTTATTATTCCACCGATGATTTTCCCTAAGAATTTTATACCATGACGAAGAGAAGCGAATACCTCTGCAAGGTAGCAGGGGTTTTACTGATACCGACCAACTTTTCAACATCGGCGTTATGCTTGGCAAACAAGGCTAACAATGTTTCGTGGGCTTCAGCAATCCCTAAAAACTCGTTCTTTACCTTTTCAGCAGTTACATAGTTATCCCGTCTTTGCATTTCATGGTAAATAGTATGCAAAGATGCCTTTATTTCTTCCAATAAAGAATTAACCTGTTTATTGGCATTGCTACGTCCAGTTGCCCGGTTTGCCTTAGTGTCCCATTCTTCCGGCTTCACTTCTAACTTGGTGCTGAATTGAGTTCCCACACCGTCCACTGTGATACGTCCCATAATAAGGGCACAACCATTTGCTCTAATAGCACCTCTCTTTAAGTAAAAGAGAATTTTAAAAGTACTCTTCATAATCTCACATTTTTAAAGCAGCAAAACCACTGTTATTAATTGAAAATGAGATTAATACAGACCGGACAAACATCGACAAGAGGTAGCCATTTCGCAACTTTTTGTAACCTGATTGGCAAGTGAAAGTGTAGGTTACGATTTGGTTACTGAACTACTTCTAAAAGGGTCTGTTTTTGGGCTTTTACCCCTGACAAGAAACAATAAAAAAAGTCCCACAATACGTTGATATTGTAGGACTTGCCCTATTTTTGACCCTATTTGTCTTAGGGTTTCAGCGGAGAGACAGGGATTCGAACCCCGGGTACCTCGCAGTACAACGGTTTTCAAGACCGCCGCAATCGACCACTCTGCCACCTCTCCAAAACTCCTTTATCAGAAGTGCTTTCCGTTGAAAGCGGTGCAAAGGTACGAATCATTTTTAAATCTGCAAACAATCTGACACTTTTTTCGTGAATTAATCGTATTTTTGTGCCCAGTTATAAGGAATAAAGATATGATATACCCTCAAAATTTTGAGCAAAAGATAGGATTCGACCAGATAAGGCAGTTACTGAAAGACAAGTGTCTTAGCACTTTAGGCGAAGAAAAAGTTTCAGACATGGGCTTTTCCGAACAATATGAAGTAGTAGAAGAGAATTTAAACCAGGTAACCGAGTTTGTTCGCATCATTCAAGAAGAGGACGGATTTCCCGACCAATTTTTTTTCGATGTCCGCCCTTCACTGAAACGGATACGGATAGAAGGAATGTATCTGGACGAACAGGAATTATTCGACTTGCGCCGTTCACTAGAGACCATTCGTGATATCGTCCGTTTCCTGCATCGGAACAATGAAGACGAAGAAGAAAGTGATAGCCCCTACCCCAGTCTGAAACGACTGGCGGGAGACATTGCCGTATTCCCCCAATTGATTGGAAAAATAGACGGTATCCTCAATAAATATGGAAAGATAAAAGATAATGCTTCTACAGAACTGGCTCGTATCCGCAGGGAATTAGCCAATACAATGGGAAGTATTTCCCGCTCGTTGAACAGCATTCTGCGCAGCGCGCAATCCGAAGGATATGTAGATAAGGACGTAGCCCCTACCATGCGCGACGGTCGCCTGGTTATCCCTGTCGCTCCGGGACTCAAACGTAAGATTAAAGGAATCGTCCACGATGAATCGGCAAGCGGAAAAACCGTATTTATCGAACCGGCGGAGGTTGTAGAAGCAAACAACCGCGTCCGCGAACTCGAAGGAGACGAAAGACGGGAAATTATCCGTATCCTGACGGAATTCTCCAATGTGTTGCGCCCGTCTATTCCGGAGATACTCCAGTCGTATGAATTTTTGGCAGAAATTGATTTTATCCGTGCGAAAAGTTATTTCGCCATACAGACCAACAGTCTGAAACCCGCCATAGAAAATGAACAGTTACTGGACTGGACTATGGCCGTACATCCCTTGTTACAACTGTCGCTAGCCAAGCATGGGAAAAAGGTCGTACCTTTGGACATAGAATTAAACAAGAAACAGCGTATTCTCATTATCTCCGGTCCGAATGCCGGAGGTAAATCAGTCTGTCTGAAAACGGTAGGCTTATTGCAATATATGTTACAATGCGGCATGTTGATTCCGATGCACGAACGCAGTCATGCAGGTATATTCAGCAGCATTTTCATAGATATCGGTGATGAACAGTCTATCGAAGACGATTTGAGTACCTACTCCTCTCACCTCACCAATATGAAGATAATGATGAAAAGTTGCAATGAACGTAGCCTCATCCTGATTGATGAGTTCGGAGGAGGTACGGAGCCGCAGATTGGAGGTGCCATTGCCGAAGCTGTACTGAAACGTTTCAACCAGAAAAGGACTTTCGGAGTGATTACCACCCACTACCAGAATCTGAAGCACTTTGCAGAAGACCATGAAGGCGTAGTCAACGGCGCCATGCTTTACGACCGCCATTTAATGCAGGCACTCTTCCAATTGCAGATCGGTAACCCGGGAAGCTCCTTTGCTGTAGAGATCGCACGGAAAATCGGATTGCCGGAAGATGTAATCGCTGACGCCTCGGAAATTGTAGGGAGCGAGTACATCAATGCCGACAAATATCTTCAGGATATCGTACGCGACAAACGTTACTGGGAAGGGAAACGACAAACGATCCGCCAACGGGAGAAGCACATGGAAGAAACGATCGCCCGCTATCAGACTGAAATGGAAGAACTGCAAAAATCACGGAAAGAGATTATCCGGCAGGCTAAAGAGGAAGCGGAACGAATGTTACAGGAATCGAATGCCCGTATTGAAAATACGATCCGTACCATTAAAGAGGCACAGGCAGAAAAAGAAAAGACCCGCATGGCCCGTCAGGAGCTGACTGACTTTCGTACTTCTTTGGATGCATTGGCTTCCAAGGAACAAGAAGAAAAAATGGCTCGGAAAATGGAGAAACTGAAAGAGAAACAGGAACGGAAGAAGAATAAAAAGAACGAGCAGAAAGCGGCAAGTTCCTCAACAACCGCTACTCCTAAAGTGGCTCCTATCTCCGTTGGCGAAAATGTAAAAATTAAAGGTCAGACCAGCGTCGGGCAGGTAATGGAAATCAGTGGCAAGAATGCAATCGTCGCCTTCGGAAGTATCAAGACAACCGTCAAGTTGGACCGTCTCGAACGCTCCAACGCGGCCCCCAAGACGGAAAGCATGGCCAAAAGTACCTTTGTCAGCAGCCAGACACATGACCAGATGTACGAAAAGAAACTTAGTTTCAAACAAGATATCGATGTGCGTGGGATGCGCGGAGACGAAGCATTGCAAGCAGTCACTTATTTTATTGACGATGCTATATTGGTCGGCATGGACCGTGTACGTATTCTTCACGGAACAGGAACAGGAATCCTTCGTACACTCATCCGCCAATATCTGTCCACCGTACCGAGTATCCGCCATTATGCCGACGAGCATGTGCAGTTCGGAGGTGCCGGAATCACAGTAGTAGATTTTGATTGACCCGGATATAAGACATATTGTAAACAAAACGTCGCAAGAACTTGTTCTCATTTAGAAAACCACTACCTTTGTTGCGGTGGTTTTCTAAAACGAGAATAAAGCATGAAAAATAACCTATTAAGCGAAAAGCTCATTTACACAGGGGACAGCCTTACTCCTACCCACATTCATCTCTGCACCTACAATGCCACTGAGATGCAGGAAAGCTCCGGCGACACCTTCCAATCCGTCAAAGCAACATTAGACAGTGCGCGAATCAACTGGTTGCAAGTGCACGGCTTAAAAGATACGGAAACAATCCGCGAGATTTGCGCTCATTTTGAAATAGACTTCCTTGTTTTGCAGGATATCCTGAACGCAGACCACCCGACTAAAATCGAAGAACATGATAAATATATCGTTCTCATCCTGAAATTATTCTATCCCAACACCCATAAGGAGGAAAACGAACTGGACGAACTGCTCCAACAGCAAGTCTGTGTCATTCTGGGAAGCAACTATGTGCTGACCTTTCTCGAACAGGAAACCGACTTCTTCGATGATATTAACGCTGCCTTACGCAATGATGTACTGAAAATACGTAGCCGTCAGACGGATTATTTGCTCAGTGTACTGCTGAACAGTATAATGACCAATTACATCTCAACAATTTCTTCTATCGACGATGCCCTCGAAGATCTTGAAGAGGAGTTGCTGACTATCACCGACGAAAATGATATAGGTATCCAGATCCAGTCACTCCGGCGTCAATATATGCTGATGAAGAAATCCATTCTCCCCCTGAAGGAACAATACGTAAAACTGTTACGGGCGGAAAACCTGCTTATCCATAAAGTAAACCGTGCGTTCTTCAATGACGTGAATGACCATTTACAATTCGTTCTCCAGACTATTGAAATCTGCCGTGAAACGCTTTCTTCATTAGTCGATCTATATATATCCAACAATGACTTACGCATGAACGACATCATGAAACGTCTGACCATTGTATCCACTATCTTCATCCCTCTCACCTTTTTAGTCGGAGTATGGGGAATGAATTACAAATGGATGCCGGAGCTTGATTGGCGATACGGATATTTATTTGCATGGATTTTAATGGGAGTTATCGGTATTGTTGTATATTTGTATTTTAGAAAAAAGAAATGGTATTAATTAAGCACACATAACTCATGAAATCAATTAAAGAGCTATATCGAATCGGTACTGGTCCTTCCAGCAGTCACACAATGGGTCCACGCAAAGCTGCAGAAATGTTCGTAGAACGTCATCCGGATGCAGCCTCTTTCAAAGTAACACTCTATGGAAGTCTCGCCGCTACCGGAAAAGGGCACATGACGGATGTAGCCATTATAGACACACTCAAAACTACCGCCCCGGTAGAAATCATCTGGCAACCGAAAGTCTTTCTTCCTTTCCACCCGAACGGAATGACATTTGCCGCTTTCGACGCTAACAACAAGATTCAGGAGAATTGGACAGTTTATAGTATCGGCGGAGGCGCACTAGCTGAAAACAACAGCAATCCGACAATTGAAAGTCCTGAAGTATATGGGATGAACAGTATGACGGAAATTCTGGAATGGTGCGAACGTACCGGAAAGAGTTACTGGGAATATGTGAAAGAGTGCGAGAATGAAGATATCTGGGATTACCTCGCTGAAGTATGGGATACAATGAAAGAAGCCATCCACCGCGGACTGGAAGCGGAAGGAGTGCTCCCCGGCCCATTGAACCTGCGACGGAAAGCTTCTACCTATTATATACGTGCTACCGGATACAAACAGTCCCTTCAATCGAGAGGACTCGTATTCTCTTATGCACTGGCGGTAAGCGAGGAGAACGCTTCGGGGGGAAAGATAGTAACTGCCCCCACCTGTGGTTCCTGCGGTGTCATGCCTGCCGTACTTTATCACCTGCAAAAGAGCCGTGATTTTAGCGATATGCGTATTTTGCGTGCATTGGCTACTGCCGGACTGATCGGAAACATCGTCAAATTCAATGCGTCTATCTCCGGTGCGGAAGTAGGTTGCCAAGGTGAAGTAGGCGTTGCCTGTGCCATGGCATCGGCAGCAGCCAACCAATTATTCGGAGGTAGTCCGGCACAAATTGAATATGCAGCAGAAATGGGATTGGAACATCACTTGGGTATGACTTGCGACCCTGTATGCGGATTGGTACAGATTCCCTGCATCGAACGGAATGCCTACGCTGCCGCCCGCGCACTCGACGCAAATCTTTATTCCGCCTTTACGGACGGTATGCATCGTGTATCTTTCGACAAGGTAGTGCAAGTGATGAAACAAACCGGACATGACCTTCCCTCACTCTACAAAGAGACGAGTGAAGGAGGATTGGCCAAAGATTACCAGCAAATGTAAACCTACAATTATAGTGACGCTATCTTATCGGAAGACCGTCACTATACTAACAAAAGAGTGACGCTATCCTGACAAGATACCGTCACTCTTTCCATTTCAGTTAAATGGATAAGAAATTATTCTGCCGGAGGCCAAATCGTATCATCCCCGTTACTGATATCCTTTTCGTGCAACAATCCACCATCCTGCGAGAAAACCAGTGAATAGCGCCGACTTCCCTGCTTCACCTGAATGACAGATTCCGTAGGATTCTGCGGATAAACGAGTACATAGACATCGGTCACCACCCAAGAACTGTATTTGGTATTATTGAAAGCAGTATATACAGCCGGAACTAAACTATCTATACTTTCCAGTTCATTTTCTGTCATCAGCCAATTCGCATTCCCGTCAAACCAGACTTCCAGTTCGTCATCGGCCACCCAGCAATCGGCCACATAATACACATCTTTCATTTCCCATTCTATATTCTGAGCTGCCGGATATAATTGTTTCAAGGCTTCCGTAATATTGGAAGGCGGATTGAAAGCCGGATCATCATCTTCATCGGAACAGGCGCCGAATGAAAGGGCAGCCAACATCAGAACCACCGCCCAGGCGCCAAACTTAAATCTCAACATAGTTACTTTTTTGGTTCAGGTTTATTATTATACTATCACTTATACTTAATCGTCCGCTTTAACAAACTTCCCTTTCTTGTCAAACTTGAAAGAGACGCCTGTGGACAATTCAACTTCATATCCCTTACGGTCACGCTCCACTTTCGTCACTCCTTCAGCAGCAAAATTATGTGCTTTCAGATAATCAACGGCAAAGTTCGGAACAATACTTGCAGGAATCACCTGTCCTTTTCGGGCACTTACTTCTTCCCAGTTTCCCTTGCTGTCGAATTCTATTTCCGTACCGTCTGTCAGTAACACCTCATATTTGGTAGCCTCCAGCATTTCCTTATCAATCTTGATATGAGACACTTCGGGTTTAGTAAAATGACGGTTAATAAAATTGCGTGCCGGAAGCGGTAACTGATTCATGTCTTTAGTTATCACATCAGCAGCCCATGAAAACTGTACGGCAACAATAGCCAACACGAGTAAAGATAGAATTTTCTTCATAATCATTATTTTTTTAACGTTAATACTATACTTTATTTTATACTGCAAATAACGATACAGATTTAGGAAAGATTTGGGAATAACCGGAGAACAGTCTTTTTTTTGTGTTCTTTAACTTTCAGTCCTCGGTATACAAATAAAAACAGGACAACAAATTTATCAACGGTACAAAAATATGAAAGGCAACCTTTTTCGGTTGCCTTTCGTTTGTCTCAAATGCTTTCACATTTGTGCTATTCTACTAAAAAGCCTGTTCACAGGCTTAATCGGGTGTTTCTTCTTCATACGCGTCTTCCAGCATATCAACTTTCTGAATACTCATCTTTCCGTCGGCGGTTATCGTTATGGAAAGCGGGACATACAAATCCGTCTGCGGATAGCAGACACTCGCTGCATATACAATGCCTTGCGGAGTTGTTTTATCATATACGATTCCTTCGAGCACGGACTTTGCCAGGAAGTCGGCATCCACTACCGAAGAAAAATCATTCTTGGTGAAGGTCTTGTTGAACACTGATTCACCACCGCGCGTCAGACGCAGCACGATTTTATTATCCATATACGTATCCCCCATTTCATTGGTAACATGAGGCAGGCTCTCGTCCGGTGTACGGGAAACGAAAGAACGATAATCCTTCCCTTTGAATTTGATGTCTATTTCACTTTTAGAAGTCTGCATCCGTTGTATTCCACGGGCGTCTACGCTATCCTGCGTTGCCAATACCGACTCCTTTTTCGAGTTTACTTTACCGCCACAAGCAGTCACAGCCACAACCAGCGGCAACAAAAGCAGATAAATAAGCTTTTTCATCCTGAAGTTTTCTGTTTATAAATAGACGACAAAGGAACAAAAAGACGGTGAGATTTACAAGAGTAACCGGCATTTTTCCTACATTTGCAATAAAGAACAAAGTTATTTGCAATAATTACTGATTTAAAAACCTGCAAACCTGACAATATGTGCCAACGAATGATAACGATTCTTTTTCTTGTCTGTGCATTCTGTATAGGCGGCAGTGCATACGGGCAGAAAGTGAATTATCAACAATTCGAGAATATCTACCTCGGTGCCGAAGCATCGGTCATCAGTTGCTTCCTGCAAGACAGCGAAGGGTTGATATGGATAGGTTCCAACAAAGGGTTATTCAGTTACGACGGATATTCCACACAGCAGCACTTCACTTATGGAGAACGCAATAACACGCGCATTTACTGCGGAATAATAGCAGACAATACTTATTTATATTTAGGGACAGATAACGGAATCCTCGTCTACAACTACCGGACGGACAAATACGAACAACCGGAAACGGATTTCCCGACAGATGTACGGACAATGGCGCTTCAAGGAGACACCTTATGGATAGGTTCGTTGAACGGTCTGTATACGTATCAACTCAACACAAAGAAACTGGCTTCACTCGACAGTAAGAGCAACGGACTTCCCCATCACACTATTTATTCTATCATCCGCACAACGGACAATCAGATATATGTAGGCACCTACAATGGTTTATGCCGATATATAGAGGAAAGCGGAAAGTTTGAAAATATCCCGTTGCCCGTCAACCGGAGCGTGAGCAATCTCTTTGTCAACTCTTTGTTGGAAGATACGTCCCGCCAATGTATCTGGATCGGAATGGAAGGATCTCTTTTCCAATATACTCCGGCCACGGGACTAATGAAACCGATAGATGCCTTCCACAACAATTCTATTAAATCACTGGCTTTGGACGGGGATGGAAATTTATTAGCGGGTACCGATAACGGACTTTATGTTTACCAGAACGATAATGGGACACTGCAACACATCGTACACGACTCCCGCAATATCCAGTCGCTAACCAACAATATTATCTGGAATATATTTGCCGATCAGGAACAGAACATCTGGCTGGGAACGGATTACGGCATCTCCCTTTCACGCTACAACAGTGCATTGCAATTCATTCCTATCTCGCAAATCACGGGTACAGGAGACGGAAACCAGTTTTATTCCCTGTTCCGGGATTCCAAAGGGTTCTACTGGTTCGGAGGAACTAACGGAGTCATCCGTTTTACCAACCCCACCGGTAACAAGCACGACGCTGTCTGGTACAGAATGGGAGATAAACACCATCCGTTGTCCCACAACCGTATCCGACACATCTACGAAGACAGAGAACAACAACTCTGGATAGCCACGGACGGCAGTATTAACCGTTACGACTACAAGACTCACCAATTTGTACACTACAACATCGTAGACAGCACAGGAACAAACAACACCAACTGGGCTTATTACCTGTTTGAAGACACCGACGGAAAACTCTGGATAGCAACCTGCCTCGGAGGTATTTTTGTAGTAGACAAACAAAAACTGGTACAATCTTCCGGCGGAACCTACATAGCCGAGCAGAACTATTCCACTCGCAACGGCCTGTCAGGAATGTTCATCAACCAAATTGTTCCCGATGCGGAAGGTAATGTATGGGTATTGCTCTACAACAGCAAAGGAATAGACAAAATCAATCCGCGCACGCAGCAAGTAACCAAATTGTTTGCCGAAGAGTTGAGCGGTGAAAAGAGCCCGAATTATCTCCTACGAGATGAGGACGGTATGCTCTGGGTAGGATTTCACGGTGGGGTCATGCGCATCAATCCCCAAGATTCCGGTCAGCAAAGTATTACCTTCGGCAGCTTCAGTAACAATGAAATTCTGTCTATGACTTCCGTAAAAGAGCATATCTGGATTTCTACAACCAACGGGCTTTGGATTGTCGACCGGAAAACAATGGATGCACGCCAACAGAACATGACAGACAAGCGTTTCACAAGTCTTTTCTTTGACCCGAAAGACGAAAACATCTATTTGGGAGGTGCGGACGGATTCGGTATTTCCCGACCGGACATACAAGCTATGAATCAACCGGAACGCCCGATCCTGCTGACTGCTTTATATATCAACAACCAGTTGATGTCTCCGCACACCGGAGAAAGCATACCTAATATCCGTTATACGAACTCTATCGAACTGGCATATAACCAGAATAATCTGGCTTTCGAGCTTTCCGACCTCCCCTATTCGCTAGAGGAAAAGCATGAATTTGTCTATCGGCTGGAGGGAATGGACAAAGAATGGAATTTCCTGAAATCGAATACAAACCGCATTACATACAGCAACCTCAACTACGGAGATTATCAATTAATTATCAGTAAGGTGGAAAAGAGTGGCCACCCGTCCGAACACCCTTATATTTTGAATATCAAGATCCTGCCTCCGTGGTATTATACGGTTTGGGCAAAGGTGATTTATGTTCTTTTGTTCCTCAGCCTCATCATCTGGACAATTAATTTCTTCCGCGTCAAGAACCGGTTGAAAATGGAACGTATGGAGAAAGAGAAGATTCTGGAACAGTCACGCCAGAAAATGGCTTTCTTCAGCAACCTGTCCAATGAGCTAAAGACACCGCTTAGCCGGATTATTGCACCCGTGAGCCAGCTGCTCCCTGCGACGGAGGAAGCGCACGAGAAACAGACATTGGAAGAAGTGCAACGCAATGCGATGAAGATTAATTCGCTGATTCATCAGGTGCTCAACTTCAACCGTATAGAAGATAACGAAGATTCACTACTAATACTGTCACGTATCGAACTTGTGTCATTCAGCCACAGTCTGTTCTCCGTCTACGAAGAAGACAAGCGGCTGACTTTCCTTTTCGAGACAAACAAAGCGAAAATTTATGCCGATATGGACGCTATCAAACTGGGAGTGATACTAGACAGTCTGCTTTCAAATGCAGTGAAATTCACTCCGGACGGCGGCAGTATCCGGTTGTCTCTTTTCTATCGCGAAGAAACCGGCTTAGTGGATATCTGTGTATCGGACACAGGATCGGGAATCCCGCCGCGGGACATTCCTTACATCTTCCAACGTTTTTTCCAATCCCCCCACTCCGGCAATAAGGAAGGTACGGGT
>ERZ857629.3152-NODE-3152-length-14295-cov-6.984340_pt1 | contig 14295 bp, 15 predicted proteins | sample MGYA00519700_ERZ857629 | MGnify/ENA primary metagenome ERZ857629 (study PRJEB31778, sample SAMEA3449351) | human gut metagenome | biome: human gut; feature: human-associated habitat; material: faeces | place: United Kingdom | collected 2010/2012 ... | reverse complement strand
GACAATATTCGTACTGATTACATCAATAAGATAATCGCAGAGATAGTGAAAACCAAGCCATCTTATATAACGATTGAAGATCTAAACGTATCAGGAATGATGAAGAACAGACATCTTTCAAAGGCAGTTGCTTCGCAGAAGCTTTATGAATTTAAGACAAAGCTTCAAGCTAAATGCAAGGAGTATGGAATTGAACTTCGAATAGTAGATAGATGGTTCCCATCATCTAAAACATGTCATTGCTGCAAGAGTATCAAGAAAGATTTAAAGCTTTCAGATAGACTTTTCAGATGTGACTGTGGCTATATCGAAGACAGAGATTTTAATGCTGCACTTAATCTGAGAGATGCTACAACTTACGAAGTTGCATAAACAAACGCAAACGTAGGTATGTACCGAAGGCTATTTCGGGAATTTACGACTATGGAGTGTACAAGAACTTGTGAGTAGATATGATTTCGGTCAATCCAAAGCATACACGATGACATAGTAAGTAATGTTCGTGAGAACTTACATTATCTTGATGTGGGTATATTTAACCACATTTTGAGTGGCAGATTGATGATGGAAAATGATAAACCAAGATTATCTCTATATGAACAGATTCAACATTTGAAAGACAAGGGAATACTTTTCAATATCATGGATGAGGAATCAGCCAAACAATATCTCAAATACAACAATAATTATTATAAGTTGACTTCTTTCAGAAAAAATTATGATAAGCATCCAGGTGGAGAAAATAAGGGTAAATATATTAGGTTGGAGTTTGCCTATCTAGTTGATATATCGATCATTGATATGCGTCTTCGTTATAGAATAGTAGAGATGGCTTTAGATGTTGAACATCACACGAAGCTACAATTATTAAGAAAAATAGATGAGTATGATGAGGATGGTTATCAAGTTGTCAAAGATTATATTGATTCATTGGACGATAGGCATAAGAAAAATTTTTTATCTGAAATTAATAGAAATAAAAGAAGTATTTACTGCAGAGATATTATTGAAAAGTATGAAGGTAATTATCCTGTTTGGGCATTTATTGAAATTGTATCGTTTGGAGAATTAGTTGGATTTTATCACTATTGTGCTAAGCGATACTCTGACAAAGAAATGATAGATGATTATTATAGGCTATTAACTTGTAAAAAAATTAGAAATGGGGCGGCTCATAGTAATTGTATATTGAATGATTTAAGACCTCATACTGCAGAACATCATACAAATAAAGAGATTATAAAGGAATTGATATGTATTCCACATATGAATTCTAACTTTCGAAAAAATAAAATGAGTAATGCGAGAATTCAGCAAATCGTCACGTTGTTGTATATGCATAAGAAAACAGTAAGAAGCGAAGGAGTTGCCTTATATGAAAGTAGGGAATTGAAGAAATTGATGAGAATAATTGATAGAAATCCTAATTATTATAAGACAAATAAAGTAGTCCAAGGAACTTTCAAATTTCTTGAATTAGTAGTTGACAGTTGGTTTTAGACAGTGTATCATCGATACAGGTGGAAAAAGATATTCTTTTACAGTAGCGGCATTGTGCAAACGATGTTTGCTCGGGTTTTCTATTAATAGACCTCTTCGGAGGTCTTTTCCTTTGTTATAAGATGTAAGCGTTGACATTATATTCACTTGTTATATAATATGACTAAAGTAAAGTAATTGTATACTTAGGTATATAACAAGGAGGATAGTATGATTAGTTTTGATTTAACTGGAAAAGTTGCAGTTGTTACAGGGGCATCAAGTGGTCTAGGAGAACAATTCGCAAAGGCATTAAGTGAACAGGGATGTGATGTGGCAGTACTTGCACGTAGAGTAGGAAGATTAGAAGAACTTTCTAAGAAACTTAAAGAAAATGGACATGATTGTTTACCAGTTGCATGTGATGTAACAAATGAAGAGAGTATTAAAGAGGCAGTAAAAAAGATTGAAGAACATTATGGACATATTGATATTCTTGTAAATAATGCAGGTGTTGTAGAATATTCAAGTGGATTACATGATCATACAACAGAACAATGGGATAAGGTTCTCAATACAGACTTAAAGGGCGTCTTTTTAATGGGAAGAGAAGTGTCTAAAGTAATGATGAAGCAGAATTCTGGTAAGATTATTAATATTGCTTCTGTAGGTGGTATTCAGGCAGGACCTGCTCAGGTGAGCTATTTTGCAGCTAAGGGTGGTGTAGTAAACCTCACTAAAGCTATGGCAGGAGATCTAGCTCCTTATGGTATTCTTGTAAATGCAATTGCACCTGGTGTCTATGATACTGAAATGACACATGGTGCATTAGATGCTCCAGGGTCTCTTGTATTAAGGAATAGAGTGGCATTAAAGAGATTTGGTAGAGAAGGCGAAATGAATGGTGCACTTGTTTATTTTGCAAGTGATGCATGTACATATACAACAGGTCAGACACTTGTGGTTGATGGTGGTATGACTTCAATGCTATAAAAAATGACACGGTGATCCCGTGTCATTTTACTTTATAGTTGGATTGTAGTAAGTAATATGATGCTTCTTACAATAAGCATTGATTGCAGCTCTCCAGTCAGTATTTTTAGTATACTCTACTAAATAAGTTGCAATACCTTTTTCCTGACATGTATTTAAATATTTCTTTAAGCGTGTTGATACTTCAGTATCCTGTTTTACATATTTCTTACCCTGTTTCTTAGTCATCATACAAGTCTGGTTTATACCTGCAACCATCTTAGAATTCTTATAAACAGTTTCTCTATAATCATAGGCATTATTCACAATAACCTTTAACTTATTCTGATTTGCTTCCTTAATAAGAGCATCTAATGCATCTGCATTATCAATCTTACTGATAAAAATACCATCAGCCTTTAAAGTTTCAGCTTTGTGATGTGGTTTCTTTAAACTCATATAGAAATAAATCTGTTTAGACTTCTTTCTTAAAACCTTCATATCTTCTGTAGTTAAACCTTTACTTCTCACTACAATAAGATCATAATGCTTTTTCATTTTAAGAAGCTCACTCTTTTTCTTTTTAGTAAGTACTGCATATGTATTTGCCTGTGATTTAACAGTTGTTTGAGAAGAACATCCAGTTAATACAAAGAAAGTACATAATACTAGTGTTAATAATTTTTTATACATTTTCTCATACCTCGCATCTCTTACATTATCACAATTTTTTCAGAAAGTGAACCTTGATTGTTTTAAGTGTGATGTAGTTCTATAATAAATAACCAAAAGGGGGAAAATTTTATGACACAATATGAATCACAGTATGAGAGAATGATCAAGCAGCCAATCCCTTCTCTGATACTTACTCTCGCATTACCAACAACTATCTCAATGTTGGTTACTAATATCTATAATATGGCTGATACGTACTTTGTTTCTACAGTAGGGACAAGTGCTACAGGTGCAGTAGGGATTGTTTTTGGATTAATGGCGATATTACAAGCCTTTGGCTTTATGTTTGGACATGGGGCAGGCGCAAATATATCCAGAAGACTAGGGGCAAAAAGAGTAGAAGAAGCACGTATATTTGCATCTACAAGCTTTTTTGGTTCACTCTTTTTTGGCGCTTTAATTGCGGTACTTGGTCTTATATTCCTAAACCCGCTTATGTATTTAATGGGTTCAACTTCTACCATATTACCTTATGCAAGAGCGTATGCCTTCTTTATTCTGATTGCCGCACCGGCCATGACTTCATCATGTGTGATGAATAATATACTAAGATATGAAGGACAAGCATCACTTGCGATGATTGGACTTACATCTGGTTCTATTATTAATATCTTTGGTGATTATCTTTTTATGCGCATATTTCATATGGGTGTCACTGGTGCAGGACTCTCTACGGCCCTGTCTCAATATATCAGTGCATTCATTCTCTATTCTATGTATCACAAAGGAAAGACACAAAGCTGTTTTAAATGGCGATATGTAAGTTTAGAAAAACATGTTATTGGAAGTATTGTTGCGGTAGGATTCCCTTCATTATGTCGTCAGGGATTAAATAGTATCAGTGTTATGACTCTTAACTTTGCAGCAGGAATCTATGGAGATGAAGCGATTGCGGCAATGAGTGTTGTGAGTCGTATATCTAATCTCATCTTCTCAGTAGGAGTAGGCATAGGCCAGGGTTTTCAGCCAGTATCAGCATTTAGCTATGGTGCAAAAAGATATGACCGTTTGAAACAAGCCTTTATCTTCACTGTGACTCTTTCTACTATTCTATTAAGTATTATTAGTGTCATCTGTTTATGCTTCACAAAACCGCTTCTCTTACTCTTTACACAGGATAGTCAAGTACTCTCTATTGCGCAGCTTGCGATGAAATTTGAATGTATTGCGATATTCTTTATGGCTATTAGTATTGGTGCAAATATGTTATTCCAAAGTATTGGAAGAAGTGTCATAGCGACATTCCTAGCTGCTTTAAGAAGTGGTTTGGCTTTTATCCCACTTGTTATCCTATTGCCTCATATATGGGGTATTACAGGTTTAGCCTTATCTCAGCCTATATCTGATTTATGTGCAAGCATTATTCCTATTCCCTTTATTTTTAGTTTATTCAAGGAATTATCCTAAAACTATGGTATAATCGTTTCGGTGATTAAAATGAAAAACATGAAACAAACAATATTAGAATATGTAAAAGTTATTCTTGTGACAGTAGTTCTTACATATGGATTCTTATTCTTTGTCCAGATTTCTCATGTAGAAGGACAATCTATGGAACCTAATTATCATGAAGGGAACATTGTCTTAGTCAATAAGCAGTTCTATCATTATGATGATGTAAAATATGGTGATGTTGTCATTGCAAAATGTAATATATTAGGACAGCAGAGACAGATTATTAAAAGAGTCATTGGCAAGCAGGGGGATACAATAGAATGTATTGATCATGAACTCTACCGTAATGGTAAGAAAGTCAATGAAACATATATTAATGAACAAATGACAGACAGTAATTGGACTTATACAGTTCCTAAAGGTGATGTCTTTATTATGGGGGATAATAGAAACCATTCTACTGATTCCCGTTATATAGGTGCTGTTTCTTTTAAGAAAGAAATAGTCGGTAAAGTATTCTTTAAGGCCTTCTAGTAAAGGTCTTTTTTATATTACATATTAGATTTAACTAACTTAGCAAGCAAAAAATAGGAATTTACTAAATTCCATAAATAATAACGCTTACATATGATAATTACAAAATTAGGCTTTGCATATTGTAAATTTCTCTGTTATTATGGGGTAAAATAGATAGGAGCTAACATAATCTATTTGGAAAGGATGAAAAAATGGCTAAGAAATTCGAAATTACTAGAGGTAATGCAATCTTAAACTTCTCTGAAGAATTCTGTCAGAGTAGATGTGAATTAGTGGAAAGTGAATCTTTCTCTAAAGTATTGGAGAAATTCATTAAGAATCAGCGCAGATTAGAAACACAGTTATATATTTATTTACATGAACGCAATGCGGATGATTTCTTCTTATTAGGAGATTTAAGAAGCATTTTCAAGTTATTACTTGTACTTGATGCAGAACAGGTTTGTGCATTAAGACCAGAATATGCAGTGTATTTTGAAGATCGTGATATGTTCGTAAAGTTAATTGAAGACATTTATTTATACTGGAGAAAACTTCAGAGATATGCAATTGTTTTCAATGACTCAAAGAAATCAGGTTACCAGAGTGTACAGTTCGCTGATGCTCAGGAAGCATTTGAAAAACTTGTATTAGAAGTATATCGTTCAATGCAGAGAGCTGTAGGTAAGAACGATAAGGTATTAAGACAGATTACAGCAGGTGTCAATGCTGGTTTAACTGTTACTCACTTAACTACAGGTTTACCTGATGATTATGAATGTTTAAAGGATGTTCCATTCATTGAACAGGTTGTTATTCATCCACCATTCATCACTTATTCTAAGAGAAACAAAAGAGATGGTGTATTCCCAGAAAGTAGAACAAATCCAGTCACTGACTTAACATTTAATCCTGAGCAGTGGTTATGTTACCCTGCAAAGGTTGGTAAGTTATTATGTTTCGTTTACTTCAATACTAAGTTTATGGCACAGGGTGTTACTTTATGTAACTTATTTGAACTTGCTGATGAATCAGAATATAGACATAATAAACCAGATCTAGTATATGTATATGGTTATGAAGATGGTAAGAAGGATCAGTCATTCTTCCAGGATGACAAGAACGATATGATGGTTGCTAAACTATCAGCAAGTGATGAATTCGATTACTTCGGATATATGAAGAAGATGTGTTTAACACTTCACAACGTATCTAACATCAACCACCACAAATTACCTATCCATGGTGCTATGATCCAGATGAAGTTACATGATGGTTCTGAAAAGAATATCGTTGTAATGGGTGACTCTGGTGCTGGTAAATCAGAAACTATTGAACAGATCAAGGCTTATGGTGAAGCTTATATCGAAGATATCAAGACTATCTATGATGATATGGGTTGCTTATCATTAGTTGACGGTAAAGTAAAGACTTCAGGTACAGAAGTTGGTGCCTTCGTTCGTCTTGATGACTTAGATGCTGGTTACAGCTTTAAGGAATTAGATAGATCTGTATTCATGAACCCAGATAAGGTCAATGCTCGTATCGTAATTCCTATTACTGATTATAAGGATGTTATCGCTGATCATGATGTAGATATCTTCTTATATGCTAATAACTATGAAGCTGAAGGTGAAGCCTTAGAATTCTTTGATACTGAAGAAGATGCATTAAAGGTATTCAGAGCTGGTAACCGTATGGCTAAGGGTACTACTACTGAATATGGTTTAGTTGGCTCTTATTTCGCAAACCCATTTGGTCCAGTTCAGAGAAAAGAACAGACAGAACCATTATTACAGGAATTCTTCCATAAGATGTTTGAACAGGGTGTACAGGTTGGTGTACTTCGTACAAGACTTGGTATTAAGGGTAAGGAATATGATGGCCCTAGAACTGCTGCAAAGACTATCTTACACTATGTAACTGGTGATAATGATCTTAAGGAATTACCAGAAGAACAGTAATATCTCAAACACTTCAAGATTATTCTTGAGGTGTTTTTTTATATAAAAACAGATGAATTTGATTATCTACTCTATGAATACGCTTACAGTTATGTTACTATTTTAACAAGGAGGCTTGAATATGGGTAAATTAGATAATAAAGTCGCTATCGTCACAGGCGGTAACGCAGGTGTTGGTAAAGCTATTGCAAAATTATTTGCAAGTGAAGGTGCAAAGGTTGTCATTTCTGCAAGAAGAAAAGAAGTATTAGAAGAAGTAGGTAAAGAAATTGAAGAAGCAGGAGGTACTGTATTATGTGTACCTACTGATATTTCTAAGATTGATGATGTAAAGAACCTAGTTTCTAAAACTGTAGAAACATTTGGTAAAGTAGATGTATTAGTGAATAATGCAGGTGTACTTGATAAAGGATTAAATGCGATTGATCGTATTGATTATGATGATTTAAATAGAGTTATTGATATTAACCAGAAGGGTACAATGTATTGTATGTCTGAAGCATTAAAGGTTATGACAAGTGGTGCTTCTATTGTGAATATTGCAAGTGTTGCAGGTCAGTTTGGTGCTGGAGGAGCAGTTTATGTTTCTACTAAAGCCGCTATTATTGGCGTAACTAAACATACTGCAATGCGTTTTGCGAAAGAAAATATTCGTTGTAATGTTATTTGTCCTGGTAGTATCACTACAGATATGGCAGCAGGCTTAACACCTGATACAATGGATATGAAGATGATGGGTGCCATGAGTGCTCATAGTGATTTATCACTTAAACCATGTAGTCCAGAAGATGTTGCAAGAGTCACTCTTTTCTTAGCAAGTGATGATGCAGCACCTATTACAGGACAGGTTGTTGTTACTGATTATGGTGTAGACTTATAATAGAGTGCAGCTTAGGCTGCACTTTTTCAATGTCTTTTATGCTAGAATTTATGTCTCTTGTGCAAGAATTATAGGCAATAAATCATATCTTAGATAGAGTTGAAGTGTAGAAAGGAGTGAAATGATGAAACTCAAGAAAATATTAGTCATTCTTATGACACTTATCGTTGTTGTGATTGTCTCTACGCTTCTTCATTATCAGAATATGAATTATATATCTGAAAACTGGAATATCGACTTCCCTTCAGAAAATACCATTGTCTATCAAGTAAAACCTTCTCCTTCATTTACGAATGATGGAATATATTATGAGGTACAGGAAGTTAAAAATAAAAATCTTCCCATTACATTGAATAATAAGAAGAATGATGAAATAGAAGAAGAATTCAATAAATATATCATAGAAGCAAAAGTATCACAAAAGCAGTTGCCAGACTTCACTCAGGATTATAAGTATTATAAGAAAAGTGATGTAGGAAGATCACTGATTGTAGTAGCTCAGGATCATAAGCTATATATTGTATCCTATAATCTATAAAACGCCTCGTTAATGAGGCGTTTTTAAGCGGATTGATTTTGTTTTGTCATTACAATTTATAATGAATTGATTCTCTTTAACCTTTAATCTTATTTCTGTATGATCTGTTACATGTTCTCTAATAAAGATTTCCATCTGTTCAATAATATTTGCGTCATCCAAACGAGCATCAACAGGAATCATGACTATCATCTTAATATCATAATCTTCCAAACTCTGCATAAGAATAGTTAATCTATGATCAAAGATAGGATTATTAGTATGAGATACAAATTGTTTATGCATTAAATCATCTATCTCTTTTTCAATGAATTGATGTGTCTCTTCATCAGAAATTACATGATCAAGCTTTCTTAATACATAAAGCATACGATGTTCTTTCTTTAATAAAGAGTCATATATATGATTAATTCGGTCATTATTTTCTCTTTGTATTTTTAGCTTCTCTTTTTCTAAGTAATTCTGTCTATATTGGAAGAATAGAAAAAGAAATAATAAACTTAATACAAATACCAATACAGTCATTAAGATGATTGTAGATTGGGGTAGTCTAATAAAAGAAAGAGCCTGCATTAATAAAGAAATTAATATAAGTAATATAATCCCAATTAGACCAAAGGTCTTATTCTCTTCGAGGAAGGAAAGATTATTTTTATTGTATTTTAATATCTTTAATAACCCCAAGGCAATCATACAATATAGAATTCCGAAAGGAAGTCCATAAAAATCGCCTATATTCAATATAGAAAATAAACGAACAAATAAAAGATTCACAAAAAGTAAAGCAGTAAAGAATAGAAGTGTTGTAGAAATACTATAGATCACAGCTTTATATTTATGAATATAAAGCATACATGCATGTGTTACACATATAAGAATGATCAATAAAAAGTTATTGAGGAGAGAAGGATAGGTAAAAATAAACATTTCTATGAGAGTAAGAGGAGTACAAAGAATAGTGTAGGAATATTTTCTTTCTGGTATTAAAATACTGCTGATGCAAAAACAAAGCATTGCAGTACTTATAACTGAAAATAAGAAATCAAATATCATAGTTTTTTGTACTCCTTGTAGTGGTGTGAAAAGTTGTTTTTATAAATACGTCCTACAGAAAGATTTTCATTGTTATATAAAATAATATTACGATTGTAATCTTCTACATATTGAAGGTTAATAATCATATTCTTTTGAATTTGAACGAGTGTTGTATTGATGTAATTATTACAGAAATCTTTAAGAGTACCTGTTGTCATATAATCTTCTTTAGGTGTATGCACAACGAGATCATGACCAATAGAAACAATTGAATGGATATCTTGGATAGGAATCTGTAATGAACGCTTACTGTCTTTAAGTGTAATAGTGATATAAAGAGTAAGTAGTTTCTCTTTTAACTGCTTAAAGACAATATTTTTATCATAATCATAATGGTTCTTTCTTATGAACTGAAAAGGTTCAACCTGGAATGTATTAAAGACAAGATTCTCGTGACTTGATGTGAATATAACCAGACAGTTATGCTTATCTTTATGATATTTTGCGATTTCAATACCATTCTTATCATTTAATTCAATATCCATGAATATAACATCATATGTACCTTCTATTTGATCAAAATGATCAGTCACCACATTTATATTCATATTAGGATTATGAAAGTATTCACTTATATCTTTTTCTAGCTGCATTGCGAAAGCAGTATTATCATCACAAATCAGTATATTCATAACGTCACCTCTGTAATATTTTAGCATATTATTTTATTGGATTGAAATGTAATTTCTGTGGAATGTCTTTTATGCATGAAAATGTGCCTCTTATGCAAGAATTATAGGCAATTTGAAGATCATAGGATAATATTTAGTTAACATCTAGATGGAAATTAAAAAAGAGAAAGGTTTAACGCAATGAAGAGATTAATGATAATACTATTATCTCTTGTGATGATTTTAAATATCCCGATAACTACTGTTTTTGCAGATCATATTGAAGAAAACAATTTGAATTATTATTCCTATGAATTATTTGAAAATAGTGAAAAAAGATATGTGGATGTAATTAATAAGAAAACAAAGCATGTAGATTATATAGTATATGATAAAAAGACAGGTGTACTCACAATTAATGGAAGAAATAAAAAGTGTGTTGTTCATGCAAATCATCCTAGAAATGCATCATATTATAAAATGAATTTCACTGTTGATTATCAAACAGCTGGACTTCTAGCAGGTAGTATTTTAGCTTTTACAGCGACTTCTATTTCATCCCTTAAAAAGGTGATGCCAGCTTTTAAGTTATCGGTAGGAACTCAAGTAAAAGGCTGTTTAAAATATAAATGTCATAAGAATAATAGGAGAACTTATATAACTCTTACAATAAAGTTTGGTAGCGGTCCAAAAAAGTCATATAGTTTTAAAACTAGTAGTTTGCGGATGAGCACTAAACTTTATATTTATACACTCATATTTTATTAAGGAGGACTTAATATGAAAAAATTTTTGAATTTGAATATATGTATATGGATATTGGTTACGTTTTTGTTTGAGTTTTTAGATGGTAGCAATATGATTCCATCTCAATATCGTCTAGCAATAGCGGCTATCATTCTGATCATTGATGCAATCTGTGCAATAATCGCAATTATTGAAAGTAGAAAGAAAAATCATTCAATTAAAATGTTTTTAGATGATTATGTTTGTACTTTGGTTCCAGCAACTATTTTTATGCTTCTCGTATTTGATGTTGTTCCATCAAGATTCCGTTCTGAAATAAAATCTATAACTATTTTATATTTAGTTATAGGCTTGGTCTACAATTTTGTTAAGGATATGAAATCAACATCAAAAAATAATAGACTCTCATAGGAGGATTCATTATGAAATTTTTAACAAAAACAAACATCATGAAAATATGTACTAGATTGAGTACTGCGTTCACAGTATGGTATTTGATGTTTGGTAATTCTTACACAATATTATCAAAAAATCGATCAATTATATTAGTTATACTCTTTGTGCTTGATGCAATCATTTTAAGATATCTTCTTAATGACAGAATGAAAGAGAACAAATCAAAAGAAGTATTCTTGCAAACTGATATATTTGTGCTTATTTCACTTATTGTTCTCATACCTTTGAATTCAGGTATGGTACATCCGATAATCGTTGCAGTATTATCAGGTTCACTAATGATTTATCAGGCAATCGCAATTACTCATAATATTAAAGAAAGAAGAAAGAAAAAGAAACAAAATAAATCAGGCGCAATCCCTAGCGTCTAATAAAAAAATAATATACTATTATATGTAAGAGAGGTTCAATTATGAGAAAAATTCTAAATTATTTTACTGGTGTAATCATTACATTCCTATTTCTAATATTTAATGATCTTGATGCGATTCCATCAAAGTATCGTTTAGGAATAGCTGCAGTTATTTTGATTTTTGATGCAATAGTACTTGCTTATGAACTTATTGATAGTATGAAGAAAAACAAATCCGCAAAAGTATTACTTCAAAAGAATATTTGTATGATCATTATATTTATGATTTTGTTGATTTTGAGAATGAGTCATTTTTCTCAAGAATGTAAGTTTGTGATTGCAGGAGTGGTAGTCTGTTATATTATAATAAGTATAATCTATAATCATAAGAAAAAGGTGGAAATTGAATAATCCACCTTTTTAGCTTATAGTTTAATTTCTTCATCACATCTTGAAGCAAGTGATTATTCGCAAGGAACAGCACCGCCAATCGCATAAAGTGCACCACCTATATCACCAACTGCACCACTAGTCTAAAAATCAGAATATACACAACTGCACCACCTCATGGGTGGTCTTTTTGTACTATCATGATATTGGAGACAATGTCTCTAATATTATGAAAGGAGCCGAAAAATTATGGCCGTAAAATTCAATCTGAGACTGTGCCTGCAGCTAATGGATCAGGGAATTTCTCTTAATACCATTTCCAAGCAATACCATATAAGCAAGCACACCTCATCGAAAGTAAAACGAAGAAAGGAGGAATTAGAATTTGATACTGCAAAATTAGAGTGTTATTCAGATACGGAATTGGGAAAGCTGTTCTTCCCTAATCTTTATGAAAGTGAAGACATCTATGCCCCTATAGATTATGAATATATTCATAATGAATTATCTAAACCTGGAGTCACTCTGAAGCTGTTGTGGAATGAATACTGCATCAAGATAAATGATGGGAAGTATCCAGTAAGCTATTCAAAGTTCTGCAGAGGATACACAGAACATGTTCAGAATCACAACTATACCAACCATATCCAGCATAAGCCAGGTATTCGTACTGAAGTAGACTGGAGTGGGCCTACAATGCATTATACTGTTCCTTCTACAGGTGAAGTGGTTAAGGTATATCTATTTGTAGCTACACTCCCATTCTCTCAGTATTCATATGTAGAAGCTACAAAGGATATGAAGATGGATACATGGATCGATTGTAATCGTCACATGTTTGAGTACTTTGGTGGATCTACAGTAAGAGTAGTCTGCGATAACCTTAAGACAGGAGTTGTGATGCATCCTAAAAACGGAGAAATCATCCTTACTGATACTTACAGTGATTTTGGAAATCATTATATGACTGCCATCATGCCTGCACAGGTCAGAAAGCCGAAGCAGAAGGCAAGTGTTGAAGGCACTGTAGGAAAGATAGCTACTGTCATAATCGCTTCATTAAGAAACAGAGAGTTTAATTCATTTGAAGAACTGTATAAGGCAGTTAGAGAAAGACTTGAGGTGTTCAACTCCACACCATTCCAGAAGAGAGATGGAAGCAGAAAGGAAGTATTCGAAGAGGTAGAGAAGAAAACACTAAGACCTCTCCCTGAATTTCCTTTTGAGGTATGTCACTGGTTTTATTCAAGAAAGGTACAGCTTAACTGTCATATCGCTTATAAAAAGAACTGGTATTCAGTTCCATATGAATATGTAGGCAAGATGGTAGATATTAAGGTGACTGAGACCACATTGACTACCTATTATCAGAATAAGCGCATTAATGTACATAAGGTGTTTCCAGATTACGTTAAAAACAGATATTCTACATATGATCATGATATGCCTGAGTCTGTCAAAGTAACAGAATGGGATGATGAGCGTATAAAAAAATGGGCCAGTAAAATTGGCCCTTACACTAGAAAGGTAATAGATAATATATTTCTAACTAGCGTAGTTAAAGAACAGGGATATAATCCTGCATTAAGTGTACTGCATCTAAGTGATAAATATTCAAAAGAAAGACTTGAAATATCCTGCCAGATAGCTTTGAGTAAATATCCATCACCTAGATATAGACATCTTAATGCCATTCTAGCCAACAATCAAGATAGACAGAATTTACAGGAAAATATGAAAAAGGAAGAGAAAGCAACAGGCCATTTAAGAGGGCCTGAATTCTATGGAGGCAGATCAAAATGATTGATAATGAAACTATAAGAAAGGCATCTGAGATGGGCATTATTGATGTCATTGATGCAGTAAATACAGTTGAATCTAATACTACTTATATCACTTTATCATTTGATGAGAAAATCAAGATGATTATAGATATGGTATATCAGTGTAGATATAACGAAGCAGTAAGGAAACTGAAGAAAAGAGCTAAGCTTCGTTATCTAGAAGCAGACCTAAGGGATGTTCATTACACTGAGAATCGTCTCATAACTAAAGATCTTGTTTCTTCTTTAGCTACATGCAGCTTTATGAATCTGAATACAAATCTGGTTATACATGGTCCCTGTGGTACAGGTAAAACATGGCTTGCCTGTGCCATAGCCAAT
>ERZ857629.3151-NODE-3151-length-14310-cov-4.703753_pt1 | contig 14310 bp, 11 predicted proteins | sample MGYA00519700_ERZ857629 | MGnify/ENA primary metagenome ERZ857629 (study PRJEB31778, sample SAMEA3449351) | human gut metagenome | biome: human gut; feature: human-associated habitat; material: faeces | place: United Kingdom | collected 2010/2012 ... | reverse complement strand
GTGTTGTAGCCCGCGGCGGCCTGCTGCCCTCCTATGTCAATGAGGAGACCGGCGCAGTTACCACCATTTCCTCCGGCGCTTACGAGGTCACTCCCGCCCTTATCGAAGCCCTCCGGGAGCGGCCTATCAATCACCACGCCTCCAACCTGGGCTGCGCTATCGCCTATGATATCGCCAATGAAGCTGGCGTCAAGGCTTATATCTATGACCCCGTCACCGTTGATGAACTTGTGGAGCTGGTTCGCTTGACCGGTCTCAAGGATGTCCGCCGTGTCGGCCAGGCCCACAACCTTAATATGCGCGCCGCTGCCATGAAGGTCTGCCGCGAAAAGGGCGTGGACTACTATTCCAGCAATGTCGCGGTCGCTCACCTGGGTGGCGGCATCACCCTCAGCCTGCACAGCAATGGCCGCATCATCGATATCGTTTCCGATGACGAAGGGCCCTTCAGCCCGGAGCGTGCCGGCCTGATCCCCGATTATCTGATGGTTCGTAAAATTGAAAAGGATAAGCTGGATTATAACGGCGCGATGAAGCTCCTGCAGCGTCAGGGCGGTCTCACCAGCTATTTCGGCACCTCCGATAGCCGTGTGGTGGAAAAGATGGCCGAAGAGGGCGATCACGATGCCCAGCTCGTTTATGAGGCTATGGCCCTGGGCGTTGCCCGTGGGCTGGCCCGCTTGGCCGTCCTCGTCAAGGGCAAGGTCGATTATTTTGTTCTCACCGGCGGCATCGCTTATTCCAAGTCCTTCTGTGAGATGGTCAAGGATTACGCCGGCTTCCTCGGCGAGTTTGTGGTAGTCCCCGGCGAAAACGAGATGCAGGCCCTGGCCGATGGCTGCCTGCGTGTACTCGGTGGAGAGGAGACCGCGCATATTTATGGCTGAGCGTAAACTGCCCACCCGTGCCGCTATTCTGGCTGCGGGCTGCATCATGTTCCTCTTCACCGGTACCATCTACGCCTGGAGTATCCTCTCCTCGCCCTTCCCGGTGGAATTCGGCTGGACCAGCGCGCAGCTGGGTCTCAATTTCACCATCGTCATGTCCTGCTTCTGCATCGGCGGCCTGGCCGGCAGCTTTGTTACCCGCAGGCTTTCCGCCCGTGTTACCGTCCTCATTGGCGCGGTGATGTGCTTCCTGGGCTATTTCCTCTGTTCCCGCATCACCGCCCAAAGCCTGTGGCTGCTGTATATTTCCTACGGCGGGCTCATCGGTCTTGGCGTCGGCTTCTCCTACAATGCCGTCCTCGGCACCGTGGTGGGCTGGTTCCCGGATAAAAAGGGCTTTGCCTCCGGCGTACTGCTTATGGGCTTCGGCTGTAGCACCCTTATCATGGGCAATCTTGCCGATCGCCTCTTCAATTCCGCCATGGGCTGGCGCACCGCCTACCTGCTGCTGGGCGCGGCCACACTGGTTGTCCTTCTCATCGGCAGCCGCTGGGTCGTCCCCAATCCTCAAATGGCCGCTCCGGCCGGTTCGGCGGCGGCTCCCACCCGCAGGGAATACACCGCCGGCCAGATGGTCAAGACCGCTGCCTTTTGGCTGCTGTTCTTCGTCATCGTCTGTTCCAATATGATTGGCACCGGCGTCATCGGCCATTCCCGCTACATCGCGGTGGAAGCCGGTGTGGCCACCGGCATCACGGCACTGGTCGTGGGGCTGCAGTCGGTCTGCAATGGCCTTGGCCGTTTGGCGTTCGGCACCCTGTTTGATAAAAAGGGCAACACCTTCGCCATGCTCACCGATGTCGGCTGCTTCATCCTTTCCTGCCTGCTGCTGCTCTTCTCTCTGCGCGGCGGCGGGGCCATTCCGGCGGTGGCCGGCCTGCTGCTCATCGGCTTCTCCTATGGCGGCATGCCTACTATGACCTCCACCGTCACGGCCGATTGCTTCGGTACCCAAAATTACGGCACCAACTTCAGCATCGCCAATATGAGTATGCTGCCCGCTTCCTTTGGTGCTACCATTGTCGGCGCCATCCAGACCGGCTCCGGTACCTATGTTACGGCGTTCCTAGTGTTCCTCGGCGTCACTGCCGTGGTCATTCTGCTGGATCTCGCCTTCCGTGGGGCCGCCAAAAAACTGTAATTTTCCCCCTTGTGCCGCTCTTTTCTGTAAAGGGCGGCACTTTTTGCCTAATTATTTTACAAAATAGCCAAATAAATAGCATTCCAATAGTCTATATTGTCATAATTGACAAACATTAGACAGAGGTCTATAATAAAGAGGAACAAGCCCCAATCCCCTTAGGGGGATCTCCTGCCTGTCTGCAAGCAGGGGGGCGTCATTGGCCGGTAATTTCCGCATCCGCGGTAATTATAAAGACACTTTAGTTAATGGAGGAGAAGCAAAAATGAAAAAAGCACTGTCTATGCTGCTCGCTGTCATCATGGTCCTTACCCTAATGGTCGGCTGCGGCGACAAGAACAACGGCGGTCAGCAGGAAACCAAGACCTATCCCGAGAGCTTCGCTGGCATGGAAGACCTCATCGCTGCCGCTCAGGCCGAAGGTGAGCTCACCGTTTACGGCGGCTGCGAGGAAGAGTATCTTTCCGCTGCCTGCGATAGCTTTGAGAAGATCTTTGGTATCAAGGTAAATCATCAGCGCCTGTCCACCGGCGAGATCCAGGCCAAGATCCAGGAAGAAGCCGGCAATCCCTCTGCTGATGTCGCTTTCGGCGGCACCACCGATCCTTACAACATGATGGCCAAGGATGGTCTGCTGGAAGCCTATGAGGCCACCAACGCCAAGCACCTGCTCAAGCCCATGTATCGCGATGCCGATGGTTACTGGTATGGTATCTATCAGGGGATCCTGGGCTTCATGGTCAATACCGATGAACTGACCCGCATGGGTCTGGAAGCCCCCAAGGATTGGCCCGATCTGCTCAAGGAAGAGTATAAGGGCCTCGTCTGGATGTCCAACTACAATACCGCCGGTACTGCCAAGCTGGTCCTCAATACCATGATCCAGATGTACGGCCACGATGAGGGCATCAAGTATCTGGTTGACCTCGATAAGAACATCGAAGTTTACACCAAGAGCGGCTCCGGCCCCTCCAAGAATGTTGGCTCCGGTGAGTGCGTCATCGGCATCGGCTTCCTGCATGATGGTATTACCCAGATCCTCGATAATGGTTATAAGAACATCTCCCTGATCATTCCGTCCTCCGGTACCTCCTTCGAGATCGGCGCTACCGCCATCTTCAAGGGCGCCAAGCACCCCAATGCTGCCAAGCTGTTCATCGAGTACGCCCTCTCTCCCGAGTGCGTCAACCAGGCTGCCAGCACCGGCTCCTATCAGTTCCTGGTAATTGATAACGCCACCCAGCCCGAGGCTGCTACTGAGTTCGGCCTGGATCCCACCAATGTTATGGATTATGACTTCGAGGATGCCAAGCAGAACACCACCCAGTACATCTCCGATATCTTTGAGGCTCTTGGTGCTGCTGCGGATGACCGTTTCCAGACTGAATAATTTCCACCCGCATCACAACTGAACATTCAGTAGAATGAAAAGGGGGACGGTGGGCAAAGCCGTCCCCCTCACCTTTTTTCCGCAGCTCCCCTCATTTTTTCAGCGAAAGGAGGAAGCCACATGACAAAACGACAAGGCGCCGCGCTGGATCGCAAAAAGCTCTTTGCCGATCCCATCATGGTCACTACCGTCGTCGTATTGATCGCGTTCCTCACTCTGTTTATCATTTATCCGCTGGCCATCCTGCTGGTGGATAGCTTTATCTCTCCCGATGGGGGAGGCTTCACCCTCTCTGTTTTCAAGCGTATCTTTGATATGTGGACCTTCCGCACCGCCATTGGCAATACCCTCAAGGTCGGCTTTATGGTAGGCATCGGCTCTGCCCTTATCGGCCTGCTGTTCGCCTATGTCGAAGTGTATGTCAAGGTCCGCGGTAAATTCATGGGCGGCCTATTCAAGGTAGTTTCCATGCTGCCGGTCGTCTCGCCCCCCTTTGTTCTGTCCTTGTCCATCATTATGCTGTTCGGTAAGTCGGGCATCATCACCCGTTACCTGCTGCATATTTACGATAACAGCGTCTATGGCTTCTGGGGCATCGTCATCGTACAGACCATGACCTTCTTCCCGGTCTGCTACCTTATGCTCCGCGGCCTGCTCAAAAATATCGACCCCAGCCTGGAGGAGGCCGCCCGTGATATGGGTGCCTCCCGCTGGAAGGTATTCACCAGTGTTACCCTGCCGCTCATGCTGCCCGGCCTCGGCAATGCCTTCCTCGTGTCCTTCATTGAATCCATCGCCGATTTCGCCAACCCCATGATCATCGGCGGCAGCTACGATACCTTGGCCACCACCATCTACCTGCAAATCACCGGTGCCTACGATAAGATCGGCGCGGCGGCCATGGCCGTGGTGCTCCTGTCCATTACCTTCATCATGTTCCTGGTGCAGAAGTACTACCTTGAGCGCAAAACAGCAGCCACCCTCACCGGCAAGGCCAGCCGGGCCCGCATGCTCATCACCGATAAGAGCGTTCGGGTACCGCTTACCGTGCTGTGCAGCGCCATTGCCATTTTCGTCATCCTCATGTATATCTGCGTGCCCTTCGGCGCTCTCTTCAATACCTGGGGCTATGATTTCCACCTCACCTTCAAATGGTTCGAGCGTGTATTCACCCGCTATCACGGCCTGCAGGCCTTCACCGATTCCTTTGTCCTGTCGCTCATTGCGGCGCCCATTACCTCGCTGCTCTCCATGATCATCAGCTACCTGGTGGTCAAAAAGAACTTCAAGACCAAGGGCTTTATCGAGTTTGCCTCCATGCTGGCCATGGCGGTGCCCGGCACCGTACTGGGTGTCGGCTATATCCGCGGCTTTGCCAATGGTATCTTCCATACCGGCTTGATGCAGGGGTTGTATGGCACCGGTGCCATTTTGGTCATCGTGTTCATTGTGCGCAGCCTGCCCACCGGTACCCGCAGCGGTATTTCCGCCCTACGGCAGATCGATAAGAGCATCGAAGAATCCGCCTATGATCTGGGTGCGGGCAGCGGCAAGGTGTTCACCACCGTCACTCTCCCCCTTATCAAGGATTCCTTCTTCAGCGGTTTGGTCACCTCGTTCGTGCGCAGCATTACCGCCATTTCCGCCATCATTCTGCTGGTCACGCCGCAGTTCCTGCTCATCACCGTGCAGATCAACGAGTTCGCCGAAAAGGGCAGCTATGGCCTGGCCTGTGCCTTTGCCACCATCCTTATCATCATCACCTATGGCTCCGTCCTGCTCATGAATACCTTCATTAAGCACTTCGGCACCAGCAAGAAAATAAAGGAGGTCACTGACTGATGGAAAAAGTGAAAAAAGGCGTCCGCCTCGAAAATATCTCCAAGATCTATCAAGATCCTAAAACCGGCAAGGACTTCTACGCCGTCCATGATGCCAACCTCGATATTGCGCCGGGCAGCTTTGTTACCCTGCTGGGTCCCTCCGGATGCGGCAAGACCACCACGCTGCGCATGATCGCGGGCTTTGAAAGCCCCGATGCCGGCGAGATCTACCTCGGCGGCGAGCCCATCAATGAGCTGACCCCCAATAAGCGTGATACCGCCATGGTGTTCCAGAGCTACGCTCTGCTGCCTCACTATAATGTGTTCGATAATGTTGCCTATGGCCTTAAGCTGCGCCACCTCCCCAAGGAGGAGATCCGTGAAAAAGTCATGCGCATCCTCGATCTGGTGGAGCTCACCGGCATGGAAGGCCGCATGACCAACCAGCTTTCCGGCGGCCAGCAGCAGCGTGTGGCCCTGGCCCGTGCTTTGGTGGTGGAGCCCGGTGTCCTGCTCTTTGATGAACCCCTCTCCAACCTGGATGCCAAGCTGCGTGTTTCCATGCGTACTGAGATCCGCCGCATCCAACAGGAGGTCGGCATCACCGCCATTTATGTCACCCACGATCAGTCTGAGGCCATGGCCCTGTCGGATCAGATCATCATTATGAATAAGGGCGTCGTTGCGCAGATCGGCACCCCGCAGGAAATTTATTTCCACCCCGTTTCGGAATTCGTTGCGGATTTCATTGGCGAAGCGAACTTCCTGCGCGGCAAGGTGCTGGCTTTGGAGGGCAATACCGCCACACTGGCCATCGAGGGCGAAACCGCCCATGTGGAAGCTACCCGCCCCGTTTCGGTTGGGGAGGAGGTCACCATGGTGCTCCGTCCGGAATCCGCCACCCTCACCGAGGATCGCGGTCTGCCCTGCAAGGTCGAAGTCAGCTGCTTCATGGGTTCCTATCAGAACTACCATGTCCGTGTGGGTGAGACCCTCGTCAAGCTCACCGAGTACAACCCCAAGAATAAGCGCATCTTTGCCCAAGGCGAAAACTGCTTTGTCCACTTTGATGCCAACGCCACCCACATCCTGTAATCGCACAAAAATAGGAGCCGCCCTTACGGGCGGCTCTTTTCATCCACCATAATATACAATTTGTATTATTCTATTCTCATATTATATCATTTGCTGTACCTCTTCCTCCGGCGGAACCGCCGCTTCCAAAGCCCGGTAAGCATTGCGCAGATACAGGATATACAGCACCGTGCCAATGATTTGGGCGATTACGGCGAAGATTGCAAGATACCCGGCAATGATGACTGCGATGTTGTCGGGGATCATCCGCAGCAGATAACACACAAGAAGAATAACAGTACACACCACATTCAGCTTCCACACCACGATGCCGCGGTCAATCAGATTTTCCGCAGCAGCCGTTTCTTTCAGTAGGCGATTGGTGGTAATGCATACAAAGTACAGCGAAGCCAGTGATAATACATCGGTAGCGATCGATAGAATATTGCTGCAAATGCCGGCGAACCCCTCGGCCCCCGCATAAGCAGAAACTAGGCTGGCGGCCAGGTTCGTGACCAGACCGGCAATAACCATATTAAAAGCGGTGCGGTACCCTTTATCGTCCTTACGGCACTAGGCCAGGCCCACCAGGGCCAAGAAACCAGCGATCAGCATGGCAGCCACTGCCAATACCTGCACAATGGGGACGATCACCAGCACAATGGAGATCAACCCTACCAGTCTGGCTTGGTACACCGTTTTCAGCCCTGCTGCGGCATTGGGATAAGTCATCATACACATCTCTTTTTTTACTAAAATTCATGTTTCACCATACAATTTAATTGTAACATATAACGCCTATACCGTCAATTCCGCAAAAAAGCACCCTCCCACAGCAGGGGAGGGTGCTAGTGCCTTTATTGCCAAATGGTGTTTACAGCTCCGGTCCTACATATACATCCGCTGCCGGTCCGCCAATGGATTTCAGCGCCGTGGTGGCATCCCGCAGGTACAGGATATACAGGATGGATCCTACGATTTGCGCGATGGCCGTCACCAGTGTCAGAACGGCCGCCAGCAGCTGCAGGGAAGCACTGGGGATCAGCGCCAGCAGAGTGCATACCACCTCCACGATGGTGCAGATGACATTGATCTTCCAAACCACTACGCCGCGGTCGGTAATACGCCCATCCGCGCCGATGTTCTTCAGCAGTTTGTTGGTGGTGATGCATACAAAGTACAGCACCGCCAGTGCCAGTGCCTCATTCACCAGATCAAAAATAACGCCGCCGATGAGGGAATTCAGCACGCTGATGACCAGCTGCGCGATAATCAAGGTAAAGGCGGTCTTGTAGTTTTCGTCGTCCTTTCCCGCCTCGTTAATGCCGATCATATACAGCACCAGAGAAACAATCAGCGCGATTGCGGCCAGTATATTGATGACCGGAATGATCATCAGTACGGCGGCAACCAGTGCAATGACCTGAGATTGATACACTCGCTCTAGGCCATGGGTGGCGTTGGGATACATCATAATGAGATACAGCTCCTTTTCATGTTTTTCGGGGGCGTTCCCCCTTTTTCTTATCATACCATTTCTGTCGCCGGTCGTCAATCTGCAATAGGGCAGGGGAGAGCCCTCCCCGCCCCGCAGCAAAGCCCCCGGCTTTATTCAATCGGGGGCTTATACTATTTCCTTCAGAGAGTCCGGCGGCTGTAAAAATCGGCGATGGCTGTGCCTTGGCTCACCAGGCATCAGCCCGTCTTGCGCCGGGCATAAGCCTGCCTTCGCCGCGGCCTTGCCCTCCCCGATTTTTCTATGCCGCCGCTCTTTTTTACCACCGCAGCTCCAGCGCGTTCTCGGGGCAGATGGCCTCGCACATGCCGCAGCCGGTGCAGCGTGCCGCATCCAGTACTATTTTCCCCGCCTCCATTGTCATAGCGCCGTACAGGCAGCTGCTTACACACTTGCCGCAGCCGTTGCAGCCGCCGGTCAGGTGGGCCGTCAGGGGACGGGGCGGCAGCTCCTCAAAGGCCTGCAGAGAGCCCAGCGCCAGCCCGCACACTTCCTCGATGGAATAATACCCATGGTCCTCCAGCCACCGTTCCAGGTCACCCAGGATGCGTGGGATCGCCTCGTAGCTGTCCCGCAGCAGTACGCTGGCCAGCTGTACGCTTTGGGCCCCCAGCATGATAAATTCCAGGGCATCGTGGGCGGAGTTGATCCCGCCGCAGCCGCAGATGGGAAACCCGGTCGTCTGCTTTAGGGTGGCAATGGTCGCCAGCGCTATGGGCCGGATGTACTGTCCGCTGTATCCGCCGTAGGTGGGCATCAGCGCCCGGTGGTGCTCCAGGTCCACGCCCATCAGCCCCTTTAGGGCGTCTATGGCGGTCACTCCGCTCACACCGGCCTCCTCCAGCGAGGAAGTAAATCCGTTGAAATTAGAGGCCTCATAGCTCAGCTTTACCGAAACGGGGATATCCACCGCCTCGGTCACCGCGGAAATAAAGCCGAAGATCTCTCGCGGCACGGTGCCCACATCCATGCGGGTTCCCAGCGGCGCGGAAAGACTCACCTCCACGGCATCGGCGCCCATCCGCTCCACCTTGCCGGCCAGGTAGGCCAGCTCGCTGGGGGTGTTGCCCCATATGCTCGCGATGAGCTTGCAGTCGCCGCGCCGCAGTGACTCAAATTCCTGCTCCCACTGCTCCAGGTGAATGCCGGAAAACAGCGTTGTGTTGAATAGCTGCCCGCTGCCGCTTAGGTACAGCCGGGGGCTGGGGTTTTGGTTGGCCTCCAGCGTGATGGTTTCGGTCACCACGGCGCTGGCCCCGGCATCTATGGATCGCTGGATCGAAGCGCCATCGCGGGACCACGGCCCCGCCGCCACCACGATGGGATTTTTCAGCTTCAGGCCCATATACTCGGTACTCAATGACATTGCGTTTACCCCCATTCGTTTCCTTTCATCCAAACAGCTCATAAATGGGCTTGGTATTGCCGCAGCTCCGGCGGATCTTCAATTTGGGCTGCAAAATAACTTCCTGCGGGCCTATGCCCTCTTCGCCGTTGTCCTCTATGTTATCAAAGAGCATGCGGGCCGCCACCATCCCCAGTCTTCGGCTGGGCGATTCCAGCGCCGTCAGCGGCGGCTCCAGGATGGCGCAGGTCGAGGAATCGGAAAGGCAGGCCAGTGCCATGCGCTCCGGTACCGGGATCTTCTCATCCTGCAGGGCTTTCAGCACGCCGCTGGCCTGTCCGCTGCTCGCGGTGATCATGGCCCTGGGCAGGGTATCGTTCTGCAGCAGCCGCTGGGTGATGAGATACCCGCCCCGCGGGGTGTCCTGCTCCGTCAGGATCTGCTCTTCTGCGTCGGGTAGCAGCTCCCGCAGGGCCCGCCGGTAACCAGCCGTGATCTGCCTCATTTCCACCAGCGGTGCCTCATCCAGCAGCAGTGTAATTTCCTTTTGCCCCATTTTTATCAAATGGGTTGTCATTTGATAGGCGCCTTCCTCATAATTTATATAGCAGAGGTTCCTGCATAATCCCGGCTCACCCGGCCCGATGTGCACCCAGGGCAGGTTGGGACCCAGCAGGGCGTTGCGCTGCTCCCGCCCCATCACGGAGGATGCCAGAATCAGCCCGTCCACCTGCCGGCCCACCACCATTTTTAGGTACTCAGCCTCTTCCTCCGGGCTGGCATGGGTATTGCACAGCATTACAATGTGCTGCTTTTTCAGGGCTACCGTCTCTACACCGGACATAATCTCCCGGTAGCGCCGGCTTTCTATGTTTGGCACCAGCAGCGCTATGGTGCTGGTTTTGCCCAGGTTCAGCCCGCGCGCAAACCAGTTGGGGTGATAATTCAGGCTTTCCATTACCGCCAGTACATGGGTCTTGGTTTCGGGCTGCACCTGCTCCGGGTGGTTCAGCACCCGGCTGATGGTCGCTACCGAAACACCCGCCGCTTTGGCTACTTCTTTTATATTGATGGCAGCCTCACCCCTTTCCGCCGGTCCGGCATATAACCGGTTACATTCTCTCTTTTCGGCACTAATTATAGCATATCAGCCTATATTTTGCAAAGAAAATTGCACAAACCGTCAAAATCCATGTAATCGGTTTCGCGGATTCGGCACTTTTCACAAGGAAATCCAGTTATTTTTGTCACCAAATCGTGCAAAAGGGGGTGGACAAAGGCCGTTAGGGCGTGCTATGATGAACATGTCAGATGAAACCGGTTACATAGAGGGCCGGCTTCTGAACAACTTTGAGGAGGTTTTTCACAATGTCTGAAAACACCAAGGCTGCAAAAGCAGTCGAAAAAGTCGATGCTGACTATTCCCTGGAAGCAGTACCCGAGTCGGCACGCAAAGGCTTCTGGAACATGTTCTTCGTAATGGTAGGCTTTACCTTCTTCAGCGCCAGCATGAGCGTCGGTGCCAAGCTCGGTAACGGCCTCGATCTCTCCGGCTTCATCTGGGCGTGCATCATCGGCGGTGTTATCCTTTCCGCCTACTGCGGCGTTCTGGCATTCATCGGTGCTTCCACCGGCATGACCATGGACCTGCTGTGCCGTCGCGCATTCGGTACCAAGGGCTCCTACCTGTCCTCCTTCCTGCTGGGCTTCACCCAGATCGGTTGGTTCGGCGTAGGCGTTGCCATGTTCTCCATTCCCGCTGCCGAGCTGCTCGGTGTCAATGAGTGGGTTCTCACCATCATCGCCGGTCTGCTGATGACCGCTACCGCGGCTACCGGCATGAAGGGTCTGGAGATTGTTGCTTATATCTCCGTTCCGCTCATCGTTATCCTCGGTGTTTATTCCATGATCACCGCAGGCGTAGAGGGCGGCGGTCTTGCTGCCATCTTCGGTCAGTCTGCCGGCAAGATCTCCCTGTTCACCGGTGTCGGCTATGTTATCGGCTCCTTCATCTCCGGCGGTACCGCCACCCCCAACTTCATTCGCTTTGCCAAGAACCGTAAGGTCGCTGTTTGGACCACCGTTATCGCCTTCTTCCTGGGCAACACCCTGATGTTCTGCTTCGGCGCCATCGGCGGTGCTTTCACAGGCAAAGAGGATATCTTCTATGTTATGATCGCTCAGGGTCTGGCAATCCCCGCCCTCATCGTTCTGGGTGCCAACATCTGGACCACCAACAATAACGCTCTGTATACCGGCGGTCTGGGCCTTGCCAACATCACCGGTAAGCCCATGAAGTACCTCACCTGGGTTGCAGGCATCATCGGTACTGCTCTGGCCATCTGGCTGTATTGGAACTTCGTCGGCTGGCTCAGCATTCTGAACTGCGCTCTGCCTCCCATCGGTATGATCGTTATCCTCGACTACTTCAAGAACCGCAAGAAGTATGAGGGCAAGCACACCGAGGCTGTCGTCAACTGGTTCAATGTGCTCGGTATTGTTGCTGCTGCTGTTGTTGCCAACTTCCTGAACTGGGGCATCGCCGCTGTCAACGCCATGGTCGTTGCCGCTATCTTCTTCTTCATCGGCGAGGCTACCCACACCAACAAGTAAGCTCCGTCTGAAAATGCAATATTATCTCTCAAGGAGGAGTGAAACCCATGCTTTTTAAGAATCTGTTCATCGAAAACGCTACCGAGGCCATGGATATCCGTGTGACCGATGGTAAGTTCGAAAAGATCGCCGCCAATATCGAAGCCCTCCCCGGCGAAGAAGTTGTTGATTGCGGCGGCAAGCTGGCCCTGCCCCCCGTCATCGAGTCCCATGTCCACCTGGATACCTGCCTCACCGCCGGCCGTCCCCGCTGGAACATGAGCGGCACTCTGTTTGAAGGCATCCAGTGCTGGGAAGAGTATAAGCCCTTCCTCACCAAGCAGGAAGTTAAGGATCGCGTCAATAAGGCCATCCGTATGCAGGCCTCCAATGGTATCCAGCATGTTCGTACCCATGTTGATATCAACGATCCCAAGCTGACCGCTATGGAAGCGCTGCTGGAACTGCGCGACGAAGTCAAGGATTTCATGGATATCCAGATCGTCGCTTTCCCCCAGTATGGTATCCTCAGCTATCCCAAGGGCAAAGAACTGCTGGAAGACGCCTTGAAGATGGGCGCCGACGCTGCCGGTGCTATCCCTCACTTCGAGTTCACCCGTGAGTACTCTGTTGAGTCCCTCAACATTTGCTTCGATCTGGCTCAGAAGTACAATAAGCTCATCGATGTTCACTGCGATGAGATCGACGATGAGGCTTCCCGTGGTCTGGAGACTGTTGCCACCCGTGCCTACGAGACCGGAATGCGCGATATGGTCACCGCTTCCCACACCACTGCCATGCACAGCTACAATAACGCTTATGTTATTCGTCTGATGCGCATCCTGAAGATGAGCGGCATGAACTTTGTTGCCAATCCCTGCGTGAATGTTCACCTGGGCGGCCGTGCCGATACTTATCCCAAGCGCCGCAGCATGACCCGCGTCAAAGAGCTGACCGCTGAGGGCATCAATGTATCCTTCGGTTACGATGATATCTTTGATCCGTGGAACCCCCTGGGCAACGGAAATATGCGTGACCCCGTCTTCATGGGTCTGTATGCCGGCCATATGCTGGGCTACGATGAGATCTGCAACTCCTACAAGTTCGTTACCACCAATGCGGCCCGTACCCTGCATCTGGGCGATGCCTACGGCATCAAGGAAGGCAACGCTGCCAACTTCGTCGTATTCGATGCGAAAAACTGGTATGATGCCCTCAACTACGATGTATCCGTGCTGTATTCTTACCGCAATGGTAAGCTGGTCGCGGAGACCAAGCCCAAGGAGACCACCGTACATTATTGATCCCGATTAATGTCCTATACTCTTTCATATTTGTCTCTCTTGTGAGGAGGAGCGCCTGCCACTCGGCGGGCGCTTCTCTTTTCTCAGGTTGCTAAATCCCGCCCCATCTGTTATAATCACTGCATAGGCATTTAGACGGCCCTAAAAAATGGGCCCTGGCTGCGTTGCGTCCTCGCCATACAACAGCCCGTCTTGCGCCGGGCATGAGTATGCCATCGGCCGCGCCTTGCCATCTTCCCATTTTTTAGCCGCCCAGTGGCTTGGCCCACTCGCATAATAAAGAGAGCAGCAGCGCCGCCCGGCGGCGCGGTAGGGGAACATCATGGTCAAAATGAAAAAACATATCCTGTATATCGCACTGGGCCTCCTGGCCTTGATTGCCATCATCACCACAGTGCTGGCCATCGGCGGCGTAGTTACCCTGCCTGTTATTGGCCAGCCCGCCATCCAACAGCCTGCCGTATCGGATTCCCAGCCCCACGGCCCCACCGCCGCGGAGGTGGAAGCCCTGATAGACGCCCTGCCGCAGCCGGTCACCAGCGCCGATTCGATCAAGGTTTTGATCGCCCGCTTGGCCTATCGGGAGCTTTCCACCAGTCAGCAGGCCCAGGTCCACAATCTTTCCCTATTGGAGGCTGCGGAGCAGATCCTGGCTGAGCTGGGCCGGAAAAGCAGCGAAAGCGGCTTGACGGTCATTGGAGTGGATAGCCGCGTCACCTTCACCGGCGGCGCAGTCTATGCCTCCTCCTGCAGCACCGAACCCGCCCGCCAGTTTGAGGGCACCAGCACCTGCCGGGTCACCTTCTATGCGGAGGGCGCTGCCCACCCCTTCCACCTGGTTTCAGAGGACGGCTCCGGTATCTACGGCTGGGTGGATGAGAACGCGGTCCATTTAGGTTAAATTTTATTAAAAACGACCCCTGCGGCGGCCAACGCCCAGGGGCCTTTTCATGCCCATAGCCTCCCTTGCGTAAAGGGAGAGCGTCGCCCCAACCGAAAGGCTTCCCTGTGTAAGGGGAGCTGGCAGCCGTAAGGCTGACTGAGGGGTTGCCGCCCAAAACTATGGTGGTAGTTTTATCTCGCCTAAAGGCGTCGCGGTGCCTTTTGCAAAGGCATAAACTGTACGCCTCCCCGGCGAGGGGTTACTTTTCTATGAAGAAAAGTAACCAAAAGTCACT
>ERZ857629.3136-NODE-3136-length-14354-cov-3.323030_pt1 | contig 14354 bp, 14 predicted proteins | sample MGYA00519700_ERZ857629 | MGnify/ENA primary metagenome ERZ857629 (study PRJEB31778, sample SAMEA3449351) | human gut metagenome | biome: human gut; feature: human-associated habitat; material: faeces | place: United Kingdom | collected 2010/2012 ... | reverse complement strand
CTTATTCTTTGTCTCTTGCCGTTACTCATTTGTTCTACTACTTTCTTTTTCTTGTTTCTTTTACTACCGCTTTGCCATGCAACATGAATGCTGCCGACTCTATCGGCAATTTCTAATTTATATTAAACATGTTTTAACGTCAACACCGTATTTTTTTTATTTTCTTTTTTTCTTTACGTTTGTTAACATATTTGCATTAAAAAAATTTTTTCACTAATTTTTTACTCAAAATTGTATACCTAAAACACCCACTACTATATATCATTTTTTATTTATATCGGCGAAAGGTTTAAACAAAAAGATACTGAAACGGTTTTGGATTTTATTAAATAATTAAACGTGATGAAAGACCCTGAAACGAGTTCAGCATGACAGACAAAAAACAAAAAAGAGGAATTTTCATTCCTCTTTTCATATATCAATTAATCACAATTAGCCGTTCAATGCTTCTTTCAACAACTTATTCAGAAGTTGAGGGTCTGCCTTGCCTTGTGTTGCCTTCATTGCTTGTCCTACGAAAAATCCAAACAATTTATCTCTGCCGCCTCTGTATTGTTCCACTTGTGCAGGGTTATCAGAAACTATCTTTTCAATAATCGCCTTCAATGCACCTTCGTCGGAAATTGTACTCAATCCTTGTTTCTCAACGATTTCTTTCGCACTTCCGCCTTCCGTCAAAAGCGTTCCGATTATTTGTTTTCCGATATTATTTGAAATTGTTCCCTTTGAAACAAGGTCAACCAATTCCGCAAACGCTTCGACTGCCAATTTTGTTTCATTAATATTGACATGCTCTTTTTTAAGGTGAGCCGTAACTTCTTTCATCAAGAAGTTATTAGCGATTTTTGCATCAGCACCAAGTTCAAGCGCTTTGTCATAAAACAGAGCCGTTTCCATTTGTTCAACAATAACGTTTGCATCATACGCAGAAAGTCCGAGTGATTCGTATCTTGCTCTTTTTGCGTCAGGTAATTCGGGCATTTTTGCCTTAATAGAGTCTTTCCATTCGTCAGAAATTTCCAAAGGCATCAAATCGGGTTCAGGAAAATATCTGTAATCGTGAGCGTCTTCTTTACCTCTCATTGATTTGGTTTCGCCTGAATTATCATCCCAAAGTCTTGTTTCTTGAATTACTTCGCCACCTTCTTCGATAATTTCAATCTGTCTGTCAACTTCGTATTCAATGGCTCTTTGGAGTGCTCTGAAACTGTTAACATTTTTGATTTCCGCTCTTGTACCAAACTCTTTTTGTCCTATCGGGCGGACTGAAATGTTGGCATCACAACGCATTGAACCTTCTTCAAGGTTGCCATCGCAAACGCCGATATATCTCAAAACCGTTCTCAATTCTTCCATATAGGCTCTTGCTTCTTCCGAAGATCTCATATCAGGTTCGGAAACAATTTCCAAAAGCGGTGTGCCTGCACGGTTTAAGTCGACCAAAGAGTATGAAGATCCTGCTATGCCCGTTGCACCTGCGTGAACGAGTTTGCCCGCATCTTCTTCCAAGTGTGCTCTTGTTATGCCTATTCTTTTGCCTTGAATATCAATGTATCCGTTTACGCAAATCGGTTCATCATATTGAGAAATTTGGTATCCTTTCGGCAAATCAGCATAAAAATACTGTTTCCTGTCAAATTTGCAGCGGTGCGGAATTTCGCAATGCAAAGCAAGCCCCGTCAAAATCCCCATATCGACTACCGCTTTATTCAAAACAGGCAAAACCCCCGGCATTCCGAGTGTAATTGCACTAATTTCAGTGTTTTGTTCCTGTCCGAACTCTGTTGCGTCAGGTGCAAATATTTTTGACTTGGTCTTTAACTGTGCATGAACTTCAAGACCAATAACCGTTTCATATTTCTTTCTTAATTCTTCCATTGAAGGCATAACTTTTCCTCTGTAAATTTTCTATAAAATTATAATAACACAAAAATATTATACAAATAAAAAGAGTCTTATTTTATTTCGTACAAAGCGTCAAAATCCAACTCAGACAACTCTTTGTTTGTCATTTTATATTTATACTTCTTTTGCAAAAATTTCAGCATCTTTTTCTTGCAAACGTCGATATTGTCAGTTTTTTCACACAAAAAGATTGTTTTAATATCTTCTTCATCAATGTTATCAAGTTCGTTATACTCGATGAACAACTTTTGTGCACCGTCAAAGCCGATTTTGTCCCCACAGGAATAAAATGTATTGTGCTTCAAATTATTAAACATATTAATTTTTTCTAAAATATATGTATTTATTCTAAATTTATAATTATAGTTGTAAAGCCCGATTACGTCTTTGTCTTCGACAATGTCTACAACCAAAACAAACAACAAAAGTCCGATTATCACAATTTTTAGGGAAACATTCAAAAACCATCTGACATTTTCATTATTTACGACTACTTCCTTTATTCTAAGCGCACATTTTACTGCAAAATCCTTTACCGAAACAATATTCTGATGCGAATATTGTCTGAAAACATAATAACCACCCAAAGACAAAACAATTTGCAAAATTATCAAACTGAAAATGAACCTTATTCCACAATGAGTAACAGCATACGTATCACTGCCGTCAACATTGAAAAAGAATAAACAAAACATAAACAAAAACGTACTAAGCAAATAACCGGCCGTACAAATTAACAGCCTTTTTCTTCGTCCCGCATCATCACTTTTTGTCCAAATTACAAGCAAATAAAGCAACGCAACAATCAAAAAGAGCCAAAAATACTCTTTAACGATATTTTGATACAAAAAAGTCAAAAATGTTTTTATCTGCAAAACAAGAGTTTTCAAATCCGGTTCAACAACCCTTCTTTCCACATACCATAAAGAAAGGACAATCGTAACCAAATTCAAAAGCCCTAAACCGATGTATGCGAAAATGTATTTTATCCACTGTTTTGCAGAATATTTCAGTCCGAAAAATAATTTATTCAGAATAAAAACCAATAAAATTGTTGACATAAAAATCGCCCGAAACATTTCGTGAGAAACAGAAACAAACAACGTCAAGCAGCCGATAACGACTTTATCTCTTGCTGTCAACTTATTTTGCGTTACATAAAAAAACTCACCCCTATTGTACAAAAGAATTGCAAAAATCGGTAAAAATACATAAGCATAATACCAGCAATCATTGTTGAAAACCCAAACGAAATCAGCCATTAATACTATTTGATAAACAATATAAAACAAAATCAAAAAAACATACGGACTCCAAATTTCCCGTTTTTCTTTGTATTTGTAAACGTTTTCCATTATCGAAAAAACCAGCAGAAAAAATAATGGAAACAAAAAGAATTTAAAAACATACACAATCATCATCTGCGGATGAATATCAAAAATTTCAGGCAAATATCTGTCCGCAATCACATGAAATATTGATAAAATAAACCATTGATGAGTATTTGACGTAAAAACCTGCAAAATAGCGTCATTATCAATATCACACTGTGATACGAACGGCAAAAACAAACTCTCCGAAGATAATGTGCAAACATTAAACATCGGAACCATAACAGAGTAAATTACCGCAACGACAATTATCAGCAAAGTTAAATTAACAAAATTATTATTTTTGAAAAATTCACTAATTTTCATAAAATTCCACTCTTAAAAAACATCAACCCTGATTTGAATCGTATAACTTATCAAAATCCAAGTTTTTCAATTCTTTTTTTGTAAAACTGTATCCAAATTTTTTAGAAATAAAATTCAGCATCTTTTTCGTGCAAGCATCGTGAGAATCAGTATCTTTACAAATATAAACCACCTTGACATCATCAACATCTTTGTCAACTTCATACGTTTCCAAAAGATAAACCACGGAAAAATCCACCTGTCTGCTTGCATTACTGTAACAGTACTGTTTTGTGGAATTTTTACCGTTCAGAAGAAAACATTTTTTCCAAATATAAGCATTTTTTCAGAAAAAAGAGGCACCTTTCAGCACCCCTTTTTTATGAAATCACAAATTATTCGTGATGCTTAGCGTAGCATTCTTTACAATATACTTCTTTACCCGAAATAGGCTTAAAAGGTACTTGTGTCTGACATCCGCAATCAGAGCAAGTAACATCGTACATTTTACGTTTTGCTCTTTGATTCATACGACGTGTTTTACGGCATTCAGGACATCTTTTAGGCTTGTTAACAAGTCCTTTTTCTGCGTAAAATTCTTGTTCCCCTACCGTGAAAGTAAATTCACTACCGCAATCTTCGCAGATGAGTTGTTCGTCTTGATACATTTGATTCTCCTCGGGCATTTATAATAAACAGCAACAAATCAGCCCTAACTTGGTGCATATTCATATTTTAACCTTATTTTGAAATTTTGGCAATAAAAATTATTTATGTTATATATTATGTTTACAAGCGAAAATTTGTGTGTGATAATATTTTCGGAAACGGTGGGAAACAATTATGGCTATCATAACAGACAGATTTAATGTAAGTACAAAAGGTTTTACCGATATTGTGGATATAACGGCGCAAATCGTCGAATTGACAAAAAAACATCAAATTAAAGACGCAGATGCTCATATTTACGTAATCGGCTCAACAGCATCAATAACAACTTTGGAATACGAGCCGGGCTTGATTAGAGATTTGCCGGAAGCGCTCGAAAAATTCGCCCCCGTTAACAAGGAATACTATCACGATCAAACTTGGCAAGACGGCAACGGCTACGCCCACCTTCGCTCATCTTTAATCGGAACATCAGAAAATATCCCGATTGTTGACGGAACTCCGTTTTTAGGCACTTGGCAGCAAATTGTTCTCGTCGACTTCGACAACAAACCAAGAACAAGAACGATTTTGGTACAATTCTTATTCTAACAAATAAGATAAATAATAATTATAATATAAAGGAACGGAAAATTATCCGTTCTTTTTGTTTGCACAAAATTTTTAAAAAGACTTAAAAAAATAAAAAGCCGTGAAATCATCACGGCTGTAAATTAGGGATATGTGTATTGTCAATTTCTAAGGAGTATAGTTGTATTGTAGCCGTTCAAAGCAGAAATAAAATCATATAAAATTATGAATAATCAAAAGATAATACGGTCAATATCGTACATTGGGGGTATTCCATAAATTTTTTGTAGTATAATAGGACTACCGAATTTAAAGATACAAAAGGGGTAAAAATGGCACAACTTGACGCAATACTTGAAAGAGCACAATCTTTAAGCGATAACGAAAAATTTGAAGACGCATATAATGTTTTGACGGCAGCCTACAATCAAGGCAAAGATAATGCCGAATTTTTGGAAAAAATAGCACTTGCTTCACAAACTTTGGGCAAAACAGACGAAGCAGCAAAATATTGGAAAGAACTGATAGAAGTTGCCCCCAACAGTATCGTTGCATACAGTGAATTACAAGACATTTACAACGAAACAAACAGATACAAGTATTATTTAACAAGGGCAAAAATTAAAACCCTCAACAATCAGGTTGCACAAGCAATTCCCGACTACAAAAAGGCGATGGACAACACTCACGATGAAGTTGAAAAGCACGAAGCGGCACTTTTAATGGCAAAGGCTTACGAATTTATCGGAAAAATAATGAACGCAATTGACGAATATTACAAAATCGCTCCGAGTTCAAAAACAGCCGATATTCACATTAAAATAGCGGATTTGTATTTGAAAGACAACGATAAATATTCTGCAATAAACAGTTTAGAACAAGCCTTAGAACATTTTCCCGACGATGACAGAGTAAAAGAAATTTTAGCAAAATTGTATGCAGAAACAGGCGATGTTGAAAAGGCTGAAAAATACGCAATTTCAGACCTGTTGAAAATAAAAATCAAGTTAATGCAGGGAAAAAACTACGATGCCTTTGAACTTTTGCAAAAAGTTTCAGACAAAAACAACGGTGAATATCACAAACTTCTTGCCGAATATTACTTCAACAAAAGGGAATGGGAAAATTGCGAAAACGCAATCAATGATTTTGCAAAGTTTGAACCCAACCACCCGTTGATTTACCAAATGCGCTCGCTTGTTTGCGAACAACAAGGCAAAACTCACGATGCACACGTAAACAGAGCAAAAATGTACTTGGCAAAAGGACAGGAAGATGTTGCAATGCACGAATATTTGCAAGCACACCGTGTTGATTCAAAAAATATTCAAACCATAGAAGACATCATAAAAATATGCGAAAGAACGGGCGAAAAGCACACCGCAGAAGAATTTTACGAAAAATTGCTGAAAATTGACCCCAAAAACGAAAGAGCACTTTTAAAATCGGGCGATTTCTATTTTGATATAGGGGAATACCAAACAGCAGCAGAATTTTACGAAAGAGCAGCAGAATTTTCAAAAATGTCGGAAGTCTTTTTGAAAGCAGGCAAGTGTTTTGAAAAACTCAAAAGAGAAGGTATTGCAAAAGAATACTACGAAAAATATCTTGCAAAAGCACCCGTAAGTGCAGAAACAGAATTAATCAAAGCAAAAGTGAATAATATGTCTTCGGACAATTCAGGCGGAGAAGACGAAGGTTTGCTTGAAAAAATATTCTCATTTTTTTCAAAGAAATAAAAAATAACTGATTGAAAACGGCAAGGATAAAATATTCTTACCGTTTTTTTTAAAAATAAAAATTGAAAAAAGAAGTTATTTATAATAATATTAGACTTATAAAGGCAAAAAAAGGAAGATATGATGACAAGACCAATGAATATACCGGAAAAAATCCTTGCAGCACACGCAGGACTTGACGAAGTTAAACCGGGACAATTAATCACAGCAAAACTTGATATCACTTTGGCAAACGATATTACAGGACCTGTTGCAGTCAGAGAATTCAGAAAAACAGGTGCTGAAAAAGTTTTTGACAAAACAAGATGCGTATTTGTTCCTGACCACTTCGTACCGAACAAAGATATTAAATCAGCAGAACAAGTAAAAATGTTGAGAGAATTTGCAAGAGAACAAGACTTGGAAAACTTCTTTGAAGTCGGAAGAATGGGAATTGAACACGCATTGCTTCCCGAAAAAGGAATAGTTACGGCAGGCGATTTGATTATCGGTGCAGATTCTCACACTTGCACATACGGTGCGTTAGGAGCATTTGCAACAGGCGTAGGCTCAACAGACTTGGCTTGTGGCATGGCATCAGGAGAAACTTGGTTCAAAGTTCCCGAAACAATTAAAGTTGAATTTAACGGCAAACTCAACAAATGGGTAAGTGCAAAGGATTTGGTACTTCACTTAATCGGCGACATCGGAGTAGACGGAGCATTATACCAAGCACTTGAAGTCGGCGGTAATGTAATTGAAGAAATGGATATGGACGGAAGATTTACCTTCTGTAACATGGCAATTGAAGCAGGTGCAAAAACAGGCATTATTGCAGCAGATGAAAAAACAGAAGAATATTTAAAAGGACGTTCAATCAGACCTTACACAATTTACAAGAGTGATGAAGGTGCACAATATGTCCGCACAATCAAATACGATGTTGCAGACATTGAACCGACAGTTGCATTCCCTCATTTGCCCGAAAACACAAAACCGATTTCACAAGTCGGTGATATAACAATTGATCAGGCAGTTATCGGAAGTTGTACAAACGGAAGACTTTCCGACTTAAAGGTAGCGGCAGAAATTCTCGAAGGAAGAAAAGTCAATAAAAACGTAAGATTGATTGTATTCCCCGGAACTCAGCAAATTTACCTTGATGCAATTGAAAAAGGCTACATTCAAACAATCATCAAAGCAGGCGGAGCAGTTTCAACACCGACTTGCGGACCTTGCCTAGGCGGACACGCAGGCATCTTGGCAGCAGGCGAAAGAGCAATTTCTACAACAAACAGAAACTTCGTCGGCAGAATGGGACACGTAGACAGTGAAGTTTACCTTGCATCACCTGCAATAGCAGCAGCAAGTGCAATTTTGGGTAAAATCGCATCACCTGACAGTTTATAATTCAAACAAAAATATCAAAAAAGACAGGTTTAAAATTAAATCTGTCTTTTTTTATTAAAATTTTTAAAATTTAGAAAGTTGCTGTCTTAGCAGGCGTCTTAAATTTTGTGATATTTGCTTGGAACAACAAATCAATCGTATCGACAGGACCGCTTCTGTTTTTAGCAACAATCAATTCCGCTTTCCCTTTCAAATCAGGGTTTTCACGGTCATAATATTCTTCTCTGTGAATAAACATAACGATGTCGGCATCTTGTTCGATTGCACCCGAATCTCTAAGGTCAGAGAGCATTGGTTTTTTGTCATTACGTTTTTCGTTTGCACGAGATAATTGCGAAAGTGCAATAATCGGGACATTAAGTTCTCTCGCAAGGGTTTTCAAGCCTCTTGAAATTGCAGAAATTTCCTGATTTCTGTCATTGGGGTTACTTCCTTGCATAAGTTGTAAGTAATCAATGATAATCAAACCGAGATTTTTTTCTGTCATAGCGAGTCTTCTGCATTTTGCACGCATTTCCGTAACTGAAAGTCCGCCCGTATCATCAATATAAATTTTGGAATTATCGCTGAACGAAGTCATAACGCTTGTAATTTTTTCCCAGTCCTGCGGTTGAAGGTGTCCTGAGGACATTCTTCTTGCGTCAACTTCGGCTTCCGAGGACAAAAGTCTTTTCATCAACTCGTGTTTTGACATTTCAAGAGAGAAGATAGCGACCGCTTTGTCAGTTCTCAAACCTACGTTTTGAGCGATATTCAAGGCAAATGCCGTTTTTCCCATTGAAGGTCTTGCCGCAAGGATTATCAAATTTGAGGGTTGAAGTCCTGATGTCATTTGGTCAAAATCATAAAATCCCGTCGGAACGCCCGCCAATTCGTCCATGTGGCTGTATCTGTATTCAATTTGCTCGTATGTTTCAAAAACCAAATTTGTTATCGGCTGAATTTCCGAGGTATTTCTTTGAGAAGCGACACCGAAAATCAACTTTTCCGCACAGTCCAGAACCAAATCCGGAGATTCGTTTTCGTAGGACATGTTTACGATTTCAGAGCCGGCCGCAATCAAATTTCTTCTTATTGCAGTATCTTTAACGATTTTTGCATAATACTGAACGTTAACCGAGGTAACCGAATTTATTGCTAAATCGGTGATATAATCTCTGCCGCCCGCTTCTTTAAGGTTGCCCGCTTCTTTCAATTTTTCAGAAACGGTAACGATATCGACGGGGTCGGTTTTTTCGCTCAAAGTTTTTATGGCGTCATAAATAAGTCTGTTGGCAGGTTTGTAAAAATCCTCTGCGACAATCATATCCGACACTTTTGCATAAGCGGACGGACTTGTTAAAATTGCCCCCAAGAGAGCCTCTTCGGCATCAATACTTTGAGGAATTAATGAATTTTCTTTTTTTACGAGAGCATTTTTTGGCATTTACCCATTCCTTGAAACATGCATGATGTTAGGATAAAAATAACAAATTTGATATAAAAATTTTGTCAAAAAAGGTTTTTAGTTACAAAATTTTCAAAGAATGCTGAAATATCGGGATTTTTTCTGCAAAAAATGTTACACTTCAACAAAAAGTTTTCTGCCGACAATATTTGGTTTGTTATTGTAGTAGCCTGCAAAATATCCGCCGGGGAAGGGGTTATTTTTACCGTAACCATCATTACGCTTGTTCATTTGTTCTAAATTTTGGCTTAAAAAAGGATTTGCAAACGGGTTTGAATAAACCTGAGTTTTGGTAACCGGTGCAGCAGCGGTTGTAGCATTTGTAGCCAACACATTGTTGAAAAAATTTTGTAATCCGTTAATCATTCTTACTCTCCCTGTCTGCATTTAATTTAATAAAAAATTTAAGGATGTCATTATTATAAATATATTTGTTAAATTTTTGTAACCCTTAGTGCAAAAAAACATACAAACAGAGGAAAAAGATGTACTATTAATGTATGAATTTTGAGGGTTTAAAATGAAATGTCCTTGTTGTGAAAAAACATTAGTTGTCATAGAGAGAAACAAAATTGAACTTGATTGGTGTCCGTCTTGCGGAGGTTTTTGGTTTGACTCGGACGAGTGGAGGCTTTTGGGAGTAGAAAAAACTGAATTTGACCCGTTTGCACAAGAATCAATAAAGTCTAATGAAAAAGGCAGAAAGTGCCCTGTTTGCAACAAGACAATGGATAAAATAAAAATCGGGGAAACACTGCTGGACAGATGTCCGCATCTTCACGGAGTTTGGTTTGATAAAGGCGAACTTTCGAGTTTTGTAAATTTTTCAAATGCCGATTTAAAGGCAGCAAGAACCGTCAATTTTCTTGGTGAAGTTTTTAATATCAGAAAGTAATAACAGAAAGAGGAAAAAATGGGACAATCACAATTATTGGTATACACACCGTTAGTGTTAATCATTTTAATTGCAATGTGGGTAATTGCGGTTTACAACGGACTTGTCGTCTTAAAGAATCAAGTTAAAAATGCGTGGGCGCAAATTGATGTTCAATTAAAGAGAAGATACGACTTAATTCCGAATTTGGTTGAAACCGTAAAGGGCTATGCCGCACACGAAGCAGGCACGCTTGAAAAGGTTATCAAAGCACGTCAGCAAGCGGTTAACCTCGGTGATAACGTAAAAGAAAGAGCAATTGCGGAAAACGCACTTTCAGGAGCGTTGAAATCACTTTTTGCGGTTGCTGAAAATTATCCCGACTTAAAAGCGAACCAAAACTTTTTACAACTTCAAGAAGAACTCACCTCAACTGAGAACAAAATCGGTTTTGCCCGTCAATTTTATAACGACAGCGTTTTAACCTATAACAACAAAAAAGAAATTTTCCCGAGCAATATAATCGCAACCGTTTTCAATTTTGAAAACAGGGACTTTTTTGAAACCGCAGGTGAAGAAAAAAACGCACCTCAAGTGAAGTTTTAGGAAAACTTTATGTGGCATCAAATAGCAATAAATAAAAGAAACACGTATATTCTTTTAACGGCAATGCTGATAATCTTTTTAATTTTAGGAGCAGCGTTCGGCGTATTTTTGGAATACTACCTTGATTTAACCGAACTTACGCCCGAAATGAGCGAGCAAACGCTGATTTTTAACGCTGCATCAAACGGAATAATTACAGCCTTTGTCATCTGGACAATACTTCTGCTGACAGCATTATTAAGGGGAAAAGAAACAATTTTGTCCTTAAATAACGCACAAAAAATCCCTCACGGGGCATCTCGAATTTTGGAAAACGTGGTTGAAGAAATGTCTATTGCGGCAGGAATGCCGAAACCGCCTGAAATTTTTGTTATTGATGCACTTATGCCAAATGCTTTTGCTACGGGGCTTTCTCCTGAAAATTCAGCAATTGCGGTAACAACCGGCTTGTTGACCGAACTCGACAGAGATGAGTTGCAAGCAGTTGTTGCGCACGAAATTGCACACATTGTGAACCGAGATACAATGTATATGATTTTCACAGGCATTATGATAGGAACGATAACCGTTTTAGCGGATTTTGCACTTAGAATGATGAGAGGCAGTTCTTCAAGAACAAGGTCTTCAAAAAGTTCGGGAAGCAGCATAATTTTACTCATAGCCCTCGTTTTGATGATTATTTCACCAATTATTGCTCAAATTTTATATTTTTCAATCTCACAAAGACGAGAATATCTCGCAGATGCTTGTGCAGCGCAGTTTACAAGATATCCTCAGGCACTTGCCTCCGCTTTGGCTAAAATTTCAGGTTCAATTCACGTTTACAGAGATGCAGACAAAATAACATCAGCCATGTTCATCGTTCACCCTTTGGATACGGAAGAAAGATACAAAAACAACTATTCGATGTTCGGAAACTTATTCAGCACGCACCCTCCGACCGAAAGAAGAATAGCGGTTTTATCACAAATGGCAGGCGCCGACTTCAACGCATACAACGAGGCTTTCAAAAAGGTTTCGGGCAGAAGAAAACCCGTTTTGAGCAAAGACGAACTTTACGGTGTCAAACCGCTTGAAATAATCAAACCCGAAAAGGAAAACACAAATTTAAACTTTGTGGCAGGTGCCGTTGTAACGGCAGGCGTTGCGACTCTTGCTGATGAAAAAATCCAAAAAACGAAAGAAAAACTTGCAAGAAAAAGAGATGCCGTTGATACTCTTTGGAAGTCAAACAACTATATTTTCAAACAGTGTGAATGCGGAACAAAAATGAAATTTCCGCAAGAATATAAAGGGCAAAAAATTCAATGCCCCCACTGCGGAAATATTATTGAAGTTACGGAAGATATCCAATAAAAAAGAGGGTTCACCCCTCTTTTTTGTATCGTTTTATAGAATTTATGCGGTAACTTTGCTTTCTTTTTCTTCAAGATATTTAACGCAGGTGCAAGCCGCAAGTGCACCATCCGATGCGGCGGTTATAACCTGACGCAAAGGAGTATTTCTCACATCACCTGCCGCAAAAACGCCTTCCAAAGAAGTCTGCATTCTTTCATCAGTTTCAATGAAGCCTTTTTCGGTTTGCTTCAATTGACCGTTGAAAAATTCAACATTCGGAGAAAATCCGATATACGGAAACACGCCGTCTGTTTTAATTTCTCTTGTTTCTTTTGTCAAAACATCTTGAACGACAAGCGTTTCAACGTTATCAGAACCTTTGATTTCAAGTGGAACGGTATTCCAGACAAATTCCAATTTAGGATTTTTAAATGCTCGTTCTTGAACGATTTTATCGGCTCTGAGTTTATCACGGCGGTGAATAACATAGACTTTGTCCGCAAATTTTGTCAAATATGCCGCTTCTTCAACAGCAGCATTTCCGCCGCCTACAACGCAAACCGTTTTTTCTCTGTAAAAAGCACCGTCGCAAACTGCACAATAACTTACACCTCGACCGAGAAATTCTTTTTCCCCGGCTATACCCAATTTAGAAGCCTGAGCGCCCGTTGCAATAATTACCGATTTAGTCTTGAAAACATATTCCAAAGATTCAATCACTTTTATTTCCGATTTAAGGTCAACCCTTTGAATTTCCTGCATCGGGTACTTGTCAACGCCGAATTTATCAGCGTGTTCTTCAAATTTTTCCATCAAATCATATCCGCCGGAAATCGGAAATCCGGGGTAATTTTCTATTTCCAAATAATTGCTCGGTTGACCGCCAAACATAGTCAAATCAACGACTGCCGTTTTAACATTTCCTCTTGAAGCGTAAATCGCCGCCGATAATCCTGCCGGCCCGCCACCCAAAATTACCGTATCGTAAAACAGTTCTTTTCTTTCACTCATTGCTAAATCCTTACAGGTCTAAATCTATCTATCTTACACCGAAAATTGTTCTTATATCGGAACCTGAAATTTTCGCTGCTTTCAACTTATACTCGACATTTTCGGTTTTTACGAGCATGCCGTTTTTATAAGTTCTTACAACCATTGTATCAATTCCGACAAAATTGTCATCCTTTAATGTTAATTTTGCTGTTTCAGTTACTGTTTCGTTCTTATCTCCTGTTACCCTTTGAAACGTAAATGTATCCGATGTTGCATCTTTAACCGTGATAGAGGCGCTTGCCCCCGAAACGGGATTTGTTAATGTAATGACGTCATTATTCTTGGATAAGTTCCACATCTCAACCGAATACGGCGCAAACATTTCCATATTACTCGTTTGAACCCTCACCGCCATAACCTTCCAGTTTCCGAAAAATCCCGTCGGAACTCTGTCTGATGCAGAAATGCCCCCGGATATCGTCATCGCTCCACAAATTTGAAATACAGACGTCATCAAAAATACTAAAATCAACAAAATTATTTTTTTCATATTAAAAAGATTAATGATTATCAAAAAAAAATCAACAGTAAAACGATTATTCCCCCATAATCCCCATTTGACAACAGCCATCTTTGATTTACAATTGAATTAGAATGATAGTGGTGGCATGTCATTATCGTTCATCAAAACCACCGTAAGGGGCTGCGATAAAAGGGTTTGAGGCTCGGCTAAATATTGAAAGGCGATGTGTTTTTCGGTAGATAGCAAAAGGGCAAGGCTCGGCAAAGAGGGCGGACTCTTGATAAGAGATAAGGCTCAACGAAATATTGAAAGGCGATGTGTTTTTCGGTAGATAGCAGAAGGGCAAGGCTCGGCAAAGAGGGCGGACTCTTGATAAGAGATAAGGCTCAGCGAAATATTGAAAGGCAATGTGTTTTTCGGTAGATAGCAAAAGGGCAAGGCTCTTGGCAGAGGGACAAAAATTCTTAATCGCAATTTCCGAAACGGTTACATAGCAAAGAAAAGGAGAAAACTATGCCTAAATTAAAGACACACCGTTCAGGTGCAAAACGTTACAAGGTAACTGCTTCTGGTAAAATTCTCAGAAGAAAAGCAGGTATCGGACACCTTCTTCAACACAAAGACG
>ERZ857629.3135-NODE-3135-length-14357-cov-2.850510_pt1 | contig 14357 bp, 19 predicted proteins | sample MGYA00519700_ERZ857629 | MGnify/ENA primary metagenome ERZ857629 (study PRJEB31778, sample SAMEA3449351) | human gut metagenome | biome: human gut; feature: human-associated habitat; material: faeces | place: United Kingdom | collected 2010/2012 ... | reverse complement strand
AAATAAAATATAAGAATAATTAACAAAATTTTTTAAAAATGAAAATGCGAGCAAAAAATTAAGAAGCAGTACGTAACAGGTGCAGAGAAGATGAAAGCGTCCATTCTGTCGAGCATTCCGCCGTATTCTCCGAATAAAAGACTGCTATGCTTGACGTTGCAGAATCTTTTTATGCAAGAAATTGAAAGATCTCCGCATTGTGATGACAACGATAAAAGCACCCCGAGAGTCAGTGCTTGTACCTTTGTAAGCCCGATTAATCCCGACATTGCGGTCAAAATTATACAAGATGTTGCAATATGTGCCAAAAGTCCTGCTAATGTTTTGTTTGGACTTATTTCTTTTGCGATTAAAAAATTTTTTAACTTTTGCACCGAGATAGATGAAAAAACTGCCGAGATTAGAGATTTTATTTACGGCAATTATGACTGCAAAATCGAGATGGAAACTCCGGAAGGTATAAACCTTTTGAAATGCCAAAGAAAGTAGGAAAACCGAATTATTTAAAAAAATACTTTTATTTTCTTTGTATTTTTAATAAAATGTTCCTGTAAAGTGAGGTAAATTATGCTTGATATAAAACTAATAAGAGAAAATCCCGAAAAAATTAATGAACTTTTGAAAAGAAGAAATCCTGAATTGTCAATCGACAAAGTTATAGAAATTGACGCTGAAAGAAGAAAAGTTCAAACAAAAGCCGACGAACTCAGAGCAAAAAGAAAATCCGAATCTCAAAAAATCGGTATGATGAAGAAAAACGGCGAAAATACCGACGCTATTCAAGAAGAAGTTCGTGAACTCGGTGATGAAATCAAAGCACTTGAAGAAAAACAAGTAGAATTTGATAACGAACAAAGAAATTTATTATTGCATATTCCGAATATTCCCGATGAAACTACTCCTATCGGTAAATCGGAAGATGATAACGTAACGGTTTCAACATGGGGTGAACCTACAAAATTTGATTTTGAATTCAAACCTCACTGGGATTTGTGCGAAGAAAAAAATCTCGTTGATTTTGAACGTGGTGTTAAACTTTCTCAATCAAGATTTACTTTGTATCGTGGCAAAGGTGCAAAATTAGAAAGAGCAATTATTCAATTCTTCCTCGATTTACACACGGAAGAACACGGATATGAAGAAATTTTGCCTCCGTTTATGGCAAATGCCGCAACAATGACGGGAACGGGGCAACTTCCTAAGTTTAAAGAAGATATGTACAAGTGCGTTGATGAGGATTTGTACCTTATTCCTACGGCAGAAGTTCCTGTTACAAACATTTACGCAGGTGAAATTTTGAGCGAAGATGATTTGCCGAAATATATGACAGCGTACACTCCTTGTTTCAGACGAGAAGCAGGTTCGGCAGGAAAAGACACAAGAGGTTTAATTAGAGTTCACCAATTTAACAAAGTTGAAATGGTAAAACTTACAACTCCTGAATCCAGCCCCGAAGAACACGAAAAATTGACCAAAAATGCTGAAAAATGTCTTGAACTTTTGGGCTTGCCTTACAGAAGAGTCGCTCTTTGCACGGCAGATATCGGATTTAGCGCAAACAAATGCTTCGACTTGGAAGTTTGGATGCCGTCATACAACACTTACAAAGAAATTTCAAGTTGTTCAAACTACGGCGACTATCAAGCAAGACGTGCAAATATCAGATACAGAAATAAAGACGGAAAAGTTCAATTTGTTCACACGATTAACGGCTCAGGACTTGCTGTCGGAAGAACATTTGCCGCAATTGTCGAAAACTTCCAACAAGCAGACGGAACAATTATAATTCCTGAGGTTCTTAGAAAATACATGGGAACGGATAGAATTTAATGGCAAAAAAAGGTTATTTTATAACATTTGAAGGTATTGACGGCTGCGGAAAATCAACACAGTTAGAAAATGTGAAGAATTTTCTTGAAGAAAACGGCATAGATTGTGTAACAACAAGAGAACCGGGGGCTTTGAAAATGGGCTCTCAAATACGAGAAATTCTTTTGCATTATGACGGCGTTATTGCAGATAATTGTGAAATGTTTTTGTTCCTTGCGGACAGAGCGCAGCACGTTGAAACCTTCATAAAACCTATGCTTGCTGAGGGAAAAGTCGTTTTGTGCGACAGGCATAAAGATTCCCACATTGCATATCAAGGCTACGGTAGGCAGGCTGATATCGAACAGATTAAGAAACTTAACGAAATAGCGGTAAACGGACTTGAACCTGATTTGACGTTTTTATTTGATGTCAGCGTAGAAACAGGTCATGCCCGAGCAGGTAAAGATTTAGACAGATTGGAACTTGCGGGAAAAGAGTTTTTTGAGCGGACGAGAGACGGCTATTTAAAGTTGGCGGAAGAAAATCCTGCACGAATTAAAGTAATTAATGCGGAAAAATCAAAAGAAAGTGTTTACAATGATGTAAAATCGCTTATAATTGATATAATAGGTTTGCAAAAAGGATAGAAGATGGCAGAACAAAAACAATACAGACGCTGGTACGATAAAGACCCGATTTTAAGAGAAGCACTTGAACTTTTAAAGTTGCAGTCGGATAACGGAAATTCAGATGACAGTACGTCGGAGTTCATAATTAAACTTCAACAGGAAGTTGCGAAGGACGTTATAGATAGTGTTTACAATATGGTTACCAAATATGCCGGAAAAGGAAATCGTTGGTACGATAATGACCCTGTAATGTTAAAAGCCGTAGAATTATTGAGAGTAGCGCCACCTGAAACACAAAGGACGGCTGCATTAAAGTTATTAACAGCATTGGAGATGAACAGTTCGGACGAACTGGCAGAAACAACGGATAATGAATAGTGTCGAAACCCAATTAAAAGATGTCCAAAATCTGGATGATAACAGAGGAATAGATATTCAAAAAGTCGGAATTAATAACGTTGATGTTCCTCTGAGGATACAAAGAAAAAATAATAAAAATCAAACAGTTGGTGCAAAAGCCAGAATGAGCGTTGCTTTGCCGAGAAAGTACAAAGGTACGCACATGTCCAGATTTGTGGAAGTATTAAATCTTTACAGAATGAAAGATTTTTCTTCCGAGGACATAATGTGTTTGCTTGCGGATATAAAGAAGGTTTTGAAGGCAGAAAGTGCAAATGCAAAATTTAATTTTCAGTATTTTGTTGAGAAAAAATCTCCCGTAACGAAGTTATCGTTCCCGCTGGCGTATGATTGTTCGTTTGAAGGGAATTTAAACGGCGGAGAGTATAAATTTACATTGGGTGTAAAAGTTCCCGTTGCGACATTGTGCCCGTGTTCCAAGGAAATCTCCGAATTTTCCGCTCACAATCAGAGAGCCATGGTCAAGTTGAAGGTTAATTACAATCAGTCAAAATACACAATTTGGCCGGAAGATTTAATAGAAATGATAGAAAGTTGTGCATCAGTGCCTCTTTATACTATATTAAAGCGAAGCGACGAAAAATTTGTTACGGAAGCAGCATATAACAATCCCAAGTTTGTTGAGGACATTTTGCGTGATTTGGTAATAAAATTGCGAAAAGATGAAAGAATACAAAGTTTTGAAACGGAAATAGAAGCGTTTGAAAGTATTCACAATCACAATGCTTGGGCATATCAATCAGAAGGAATATAAGAATAATGAAGGAATTATTTAATAACTACGTTCAATCACTTGAAACATATATAATGTTCAGAATTAAACAAAAAACAATGAGTTTGACAAAAGAACTTTGTGCAAAAAACAGAGCGCCGATATATTTGTCAATGGGGGCGCCCGTTCAGGCTCCGCCAAAGTTTGTAACGGATAAATTGGTAGAAATTTTGCAAACTAACCCGAGTGTTCACACTTATTCAACTCCCAAAGGCGAAGGCGTCTTTATTGAAGCGGTTCAACAAAGAATGAAGCAGCGCTATAAAGTAGACGTTGAAAAAGATGAAATACATTCTTTAATCGGCTCAAAAGAAGGTATTGCAAACTTTATCAGAGCACTTTGCAATCCGACAACCGATGAAAAAGAAAAAGATATCATAATGGTTCCTGACCCGGGATATGCTTCTTATGGAGAAATGATAAATGTTGCAGGCGGTTTGGGCTATTCAGTTCCTTTGACAAAAGAAAATAACTACATGCCCGATTTGGAAAAAGTTTTAGAGCAATTATCAAAAGACGGCTATGATGCTAAAAAGGTTAAAGCGTTGATTATCAACTATCCTAACAATCCTTTGGGGGCAACATGTACGGTTGAATATTTGCAAAAAGCCGTAGATTTTTGTAAAAAACATAATATTATTTTGATGAGCGACGCTGCATACATTGATATGGGCTTTGAAGGTACGGAAATGCCTGTGAGTGCACTTACTTGCGAAGGTGCAAAAGATGTAACCATTGAGTTTTACAGTTTTTCAAAACCCTATGCGATGACAGGCTGGCGTCTTGGCTGGGCTTGCGGAAACAAGGAACTTGTCGGAATGCTCGGCAAAATTAAATCAGTTATCGACTCAGGTATTTTTAAACCCTTGCAAATGGCCGGTGCTGCCGTTTTGAACAGCATTGAGGGTGATGAATATATCGTCAAAGCAAGAGAAGGCTTCAAAATTAAACAAGATATTTTGACACAGGGTTTCAAAGATTTGGGCTGGAATATTGATAATTTGTATATCCCGTCGGCAACCTTCTATTTGTGGCTCCCGATTCCGCCTAAATATGCAACATCTGCGGAATTTACAGATGACGTTCTCCAAAAATCAGGCGTCGTTTTAGTCCCGGGAAGTGCATTCGGAAAATACGGTGAAGGCTGGTTCAGAATTTCTGCCGTTTCTGCTGACGGACAACTCAGAGAAGTTATCGACAGACTCAAAGAAGACGGTTTTAGGTTTGAATAATGATTGTAATAGCCGACTATGGAGCAGGTAACGTCAAAAGTATCGAAAATATTCTCGAAAGTTTGAATGTTGAATACAAGGTTTCTTCCGATAAGGAGGAAATCTTGTTCGCTGATGCAATAATTTTCCCCGGACAGGGACATTTCGGCCAAGCGGTCAAAAAACTTGAAGAAACGGGCATGAAGGAGTGTATTATTCAGGCTGTAACAGAGAAGAAAATCAAATTTTTGGGAATATGCCTCGGTCTGCAAATTCTCTTTGAAAAAAGTGAAGAAGCACCGAATTGTAAAGGTCTTTCGATTTTAAACGGGTCGGTCAAAAAATTCAAAAGCGGAAAAATTCCGCAAATCGGCTGGAATAATATTGAAACAACTGAAAATAACGATTTTTTGTCCGATGATTTTTTCTATTTTGTAAATTCTTATTATGTTGAACCTTCCGATGAAAAAATAGTTTCTTCCCGTTGTGAGTACGGCGGAGTGAAATTTTGTTCATCAGTCCAAAAAGAAAATATTACCGCAGTTCAATTTCACCCTGAAAAAAGTGCCGATGCGGGAAAATTATTTTTTCAAAAATGGCTTGGTTGATATTCTCTTTTTGTAAAAATATGTTAAAATAAAATTGTAATGTGCTATAAAGACATAAAATCGGGCATATTCATGTTGTGAGGTGTTAAGGTTGACTTAACATTGAGGAAAAAAGTAGCAAAAAAAGTAGGGAAACTGTTTTAGAAAGGAAGCGAGCCTAAATTGGATAAAAAGACAATAGAGTTATATATGCAAAAACTTTTCAACTTTATTCAATTTTCCAAATCGTACATCATAAGGAATAATCCGATAAAGGCTTTCATTAACACGATTACGGCGCAATTGAAGGATTTTTTGACGTTTGGCAAAAAAATGAAAATGGCAAAATATCGTGTAAACTATCAAAAATACAAACTTGATCAAATGCAAAAATTAATTGCACAAAACAACGAGCACGTATTTTTAAAAGGAAGAACATTAAACGAAACAAGGTAGGGTCTAATGGGATATTTATTAATGTTTGCAAGATCAATGCAAATAACGGCAAGAAAAAATCAATTAAATTATGAAATGATGAGTATTCAATGCCGTAAAACAGACATTACAAATCAACTTGCGATGTTGAAAATGTCTGCTGATTACATAAATGAGCAAGAAAAAGACTCTCCCGGATTGAAGTTTTTGGAACTGCATAAGCAGATGCTGACTCAATTAAGTTCTCAATTAGATGCAAGGTTGAAAACAATTCAAACAGAGATAATGGCTTTGCAAAACGAGGAAAAATCGGCATCAGAGGCATTGCAAGGACAAATTCAGGCAGCGACACCAAAATATGTCGGTATGTAAAAAGTTTAAAAAGACCCTTCGGGGTCTTTTTTTTGCGAAAAATTAATAAGATTGACAAGACAAAGCGGTTTTTAATACAATTACAGAATGAAAGTATCACTGGAAGATTTAAAACAATCCAAAGAAGGTCTTTTAAAATTTGATTTTGAAGATACTCCCGAGGGCATAGATTTAGTAAGACCAGCAAAGGCTTCGTTGGTTGTAAAGATGATTGGCGGAGGTTTTGTAAACGTTTCAGGAGCAGTAGAAGCGGAAATCAATGCAGTTTGCGATAATTGTTTGAAAAATTTTGTATATAAAGTTGAGTCAGATGTTGATGAAACATATGTCGAAAAGACTTTGTACGACGAGTATAAAGGCGAAGTTGAAATAAAAGATAACTTTTTTGCAGAGGATTTAAACGGAGCAGATGAGATAGATTTGACAGATTTAATGTATCAATCCTTAATATTATCTATTCCAAATAAACTTGTTTGTGATATAAATTGTAATGGAGATGAAGAAATCAATAAATATATAAAAAGAGAACTTCAAGATCCGAGATTAGAAGTATTTAAGACGATAAAAACAGAAAAGGACAATTAAAATGGCAGTTCCAAAGAAGAGAACGGGAGCATCATCCCAAGGACACAGAAGATCAAACTGGAAAGCAACAATTCCGGCAGTTACAACTTGCAAAAGTTGTGGTGCAACAATTCCTACACACACTGTATGTCCTGAATGCGGACAATACAAAGGTCAAACTGCTAGTAAAAAAGCCGTAGCAGCAGTTGAAAAAACAGAAGAATAGTAAATAGGATATTTAGGAATGACAAGAATAGCAGTAGACGCAATGGGCGGCGACCACGCTCCTCAGGCAATTGTAGAGGGTGCGGTTTGGGGTGCATTTGAATACAATGTTCCTATCGAATTGGTAGGAAAAGAAGATAAAATTCACGCTGAACTCGATAGAATTAAGCAAGAAGGTATCGTGTACTCAGGAAACGGTATGTTAAAACCCAGAAGAATCAAAATTGATCCTGACAAGTTAGATATCAAAATTACACATGCCAGTGAAACTATTGAAATGGGTGAAGCCCCGGGGCAAGCAATCAGAAAAAAGAAAAATTCTTCAATTGTATTGACAGTTGCGGCTGTTGCAAAAGGTAGTTCTGATGCGGTTGTTGCGGCAGGTTCAACCGGTGCTGCAATGGCATCAAGTTTATTCGGTTTAGGCAGATTGCCGGGGATAGACAGACCTGCAATTTGTTTGACATTGCCTTCAATGAAAAAGCCTGTTGTTATCATTGACGGTGGAGCAAACGCTAATAGTACGCCTGAAATGTTATTCCAATTCGGTATTATGGGTTCAACTTTTGCTAAAAACATTTTAGGAATTGATAATCCCAGAATCGGTGTTTTGAATATCGGTGAAGAAAGAGGCAAAGGTAACGAACTCGTTCAAGCAGCATATAACATGTTTGAACAAAAAAAGGAACACTTGAACTTCATTGGTAACATTGAAGGTAAGGAAGTATTTTTAGGCAATTGTGATGTAATAGTTTGTGATGGTTTCGTTGGAAACGTTGCGTTGAAAACAATTGAGGGTGCTTCATCAATGTTGTTCTTTATGATTAAGAATGAATTTAAAGAAAACATTATTTCAAAAATTATCGGACTTCTTGCAAAACCCTTCATGAAGAAAATTTATACGAAAATAAATTATGAAGAGTTCGGCGGTGCTTTACTTTTAGGTGTAAAGGGTATAACAGTAATTTGCCACGGTCGTTCAACTGCTTATGCTATCAAAAATGCTATCAGAGTAGCAAAAGATGCTGTTGAAAAAGAAGTGAACAAAAAAATTGAAGAATTTTATAATTCTTCATTGAATGCATAATTTACAAAGCGAGAAACATTAATCGGAAACTTATATATGAAAAATATTCCTGTAATGATTTCGGGCATAGATTACTATGTACCCAAGACCATTGTAACCAATGATGATATTGCAACATTGGTCGATACAAGCGATGAATGGATAAGAACTCGTACGGGAATTGAAGAAAGACGAGTTGTTTCCGGTGATGAAAGTTCTGTTACAATTGGTATTGAGGCAGCAAAAAACTTGATATACAAACAGAAGGTTGATGTTTTAAGCATTGATTTGATTATTTCAGCAACATCAATTCCTGCAAAAGCATACCCGGCAGTTGCTTGTGAAATACAGGCTGCAATAGGTGCAAAAAATGCAGTTGCTTTTGATGTAACTGCGGCATGCTCGGGTTTGATTTATGCTATGAGCATTGCAAAGGCTTATATTTCTTCGGGCATGTACAAAAAAGTTTTGCTTGTTATGACTGATGCCAATTCAAAATTTGTTGATTGGTCAGACAGAAGTGTATGTTGTATTTTTGGAGATGGCGCAGGAGCAATGCTTTTAGAACCATCTGATGACGGTCAGGACGATATTATAGGGATTGATTTGACTTCAATGGGCGAACTTGGCGAGTACATATCTCTTGAAATATCGGGTCAAACTTGTCCTTTGGTTGAAAAAAATCATGAAAAACCCCTTCATATCCATATGGCAGGCAGAGATGTTTATAAGTTTGTAATGACAATTTTGCCTGATAAAATAACTTCTACGATGAAAAATTGTAATATGTCTGTTGATGAAATAGATTATTTCATTCCTCATCAGGCTAATTTAAGAATTATAGATGCACTGTCGGAAAGACTTAATTTCCCGAAAGAAAAAGTCATTGAGAATATTCAAAAGTATGGAAATACTTCTGCCGCATCTATTCCGATAGCAATAACGGAAGGAATTGAAAACGGAGATATAAAACTTCCTTCTGTTGCACTTTTGACGGGATTTGGTGCAGGAATGACTTGCGGTAGTGCAATTGTAAGATTAAGAAAAGGAATTGTATAATGAATAAAATTGCGTTTATTTTCCCGGGACAAGGTTCTCAGGTTGTCGGCATGGGTAAAGATTTGTATCAAGAATACGAAGCAGCAAAAAAAGTTTACGATATTGCTGATGAAACGTTGGGTTATAAGATTTCTGAAATTTGTTTTGAAGGACCTGATGATGTTTTGAAGCAAACAAAAAATACTCAGCCTGCAATATTAACAACTTCTTTGGCATGCTTGGAGGTTTTGAAGTCTGAACTTAACATTGAGCCTGCTGCAACGGCAGGACACAGCCTCGGAGAATACGGTGCTTTGTACGTTGCGGGTGTTCTTTCAATGGACGAAGCAATTAAAGTTACGGGTAAACGTGCCGAACTTATGAACGAAGCCGCTTCCGAAACAAACGGTTCTATGGCTGCTGTTTTGGGGCTTTCTGACGATTTGTTAAAAGAAGGCTTGGCTGAATTGCAAAAAGAAGGAACTATTTCTGTTGCAAATTACAATTGCCCCGGACAAGTAGTAATAACAGGGGAAAAGCATGTTATTGAAAAATCTGTTGAACTTTTAAAGGCAAAAGGTGCAAAAAGAGTTATCGAACTTGCTGTATCAGGCGCTTTTCACTCTGAGTTGATGAAAAATGCCGCTGAAAAATTTGCGGATTTTGTGAAGGATATTAAATTCAATGATGCAAAAGTTCCTGTATATGAAAATACGGATGCAGAACCTGTTTTTAGCGGTGGTGATTTAAAACAAAGAGTTTCTAAACAAATTTATTCATCTGTTCATTGGACAGAAACTATAAACGGCATGGTTGAACAAGGTATTACAACCTTTGTTGAACTCGGTGCAGGAAAGGTTTTGGCAGGTTTGAACAAGAAAATCAATCCTGAAATCAAAACCTACAATGTTTATGATATAGAATCATTAAAAGCAACTCTTAATGAGTTAAAATAAGGAGAAAACTATGGGCGAAAAACAAGTTGCGCTTATTACAGGTGCTTCAAGAGGAATCGGAAAAGCATGCGCAAAAGAACTTGCAAAAGCAGGTTATGATATAGCCGTTGTATATGCAGGAAATGAAGTTGCGGCAAATGCTACGGTTGAAGAACTTAAAGGCATGGGCGTTGATGCGGCTGCTTATAAATTTGATATTTCAAATGAAGAAGCCGTAAATGAAGGTGTTGCCACTATTTTGGAAAAATTCGGACGCATAGATGTTTTGATAAATAATGCAGGAATTACCAGAGATGGGCTTTTCGTAAGAATGTCTTCCGAAGATTGGAACGCAGTTATCAATACAAACCTTTCGGGTGCGTATAATGTTTCAAAACCTGTTGTAAAAGTAATGATGAAGCAACGTTCAGGCAGCATTGTTAACATTTCAAGTATCGTAGGTGTCATGGGAAATGCAGGTCAGGCAAACTATTCTGCCGCAAAAGCAGGTTTGATTGGCTTTACAAAATCTTTGGCAAAAGACTCGGTGCAAGAAATATCAGAGTTAATGCAATCGCTCCGGGGTTTGTTCAAACTGACATGACTAAGGATTTGGACAGTGCAAAAATGGCAGAACATATTCCGTTAAAAAGACTCGGAGATGCAGAGGATATTGCTGTTACAGCCAAGTTTTTAGCAGTTGACGGCAAGTACATTACAGGTCAAGTCATCGGGGTCGATGGCGGTTTAGTTATATAAGCATTTTAAATTTTGTAAAAAACTTTGCATGATTTAATTCAGCGAGTATAATTAAAATACAAAACGTTAATATTTTATATTGAAAAGAGGAAAATACAAAATGAGTACAGTTTTTGACAGAGTAAAAAAAGTAGTAGTAGAACAATTAAGCGTTGAAGAAAGTTTAGTAACTCCCGAAGCAAGTTTTACAGCAGACCTCGGCGCTGATTCTTTGGATACAGTTGAATTGGTAATGGCTTTCGAAGAAGAATTCGGATGCGAAATTCCTGATGAAGAAGCAGAAAAAATCGCAACTGTTCAAGACGCAGTTAATTACATTGAAGCTAATTCATAGTTTAATTTGTAGGATATTAATCAAATACGAGGGGCAAATATTTTACTCCTCGTATTTTAGTTTTAAGGTGGTAATATAATGACAAAAAGACGAGTAGTTGTAACAGGAATGGGTTCAGTTTCTCCATTTGGCATCGGCGTTGACAAACTTTGGGAAAATTTGATTGCCGGAAACAGCGGTGTCAGAACCCTTCAAGCAATTGATATTGATAAGCACTTGGTAAAAATCGGTGCGGAAGTTCCTGATTTTAATCCCGAAAATTATATTGATGCTAAAGAAGCAAAGAGAATGGACAGATTTATTCAATTTGCGGTTATTGCTGCTGATGAAGCATGCAAAGATTCGGGTTTGGATTTGGAAAACGAAGATTTGACAAGAATCGGCGTTGTTTCAGGCTCAGGCGCCGGTGGATTTATAACTATTGAAAGAAATCATATTGCAATGTTGGAAAAAGGTTTTGCAAAATGCTCTCCTTTTACTGTTCCTATGTTAATTTCAAACATGGCAGCAGGTAAGATTTCAATCAGATTAGGTTTGAAAGGACCTAACAAATCGGTAGTTTCTGCCTGTGCAACAGGTGCTCACTCGGTTGGTGATGCTGCTCGTATAATTCAATACGGTGATGCTGATGTTATGTTTGCAGGCGGAACTGAGGCTATAATCTGTGATATGGGTATCGGTGCATTCACCAGTGCAAGAACTCTTTCCAAACACAATGACGAGCCTCAAAAAGCATCAAGACCTTACGACAAAGACAGAGATGGCTTTATTATGGGCGAAGGCTCGGGCATGCTTGTTTTGGAAGAATTGGATCATGCTCTTAAACGTGGTGCAAAAATTTATGCTGAACTTGCAGGTTACGGTCAAAGCGGTGATGCTTATGATCCAGTTGCGCCTGATCCGCAAGGCAGAGGGGCTGAATTGGCAATTAAAAATGCTTTAAGAGATGCTGATTTGCAGCCTGCTGACGTTCAATACGTTAATATGCACGGAACAAGCACTCATTTGGGTGATATTGCTGAATCAAATACCGTTGCAAGAGTTTTTGGTGATAAAGATACCAACAAAAACCTTTTGGTAAGTTCAACAAAATCAATGACAGGTCATATGATAGGCGGTGCAGGCAGTGTTGAATCTATCGTTTGTATCAAAACTATTAATGACGGCGTTGTTCCGCCTACTATTAATCTTGAAAATCAAGATGAAGAAGTCGCTAATTTGGATTATGTTCCGAACAAAGCGAGAAAGCATGATGTTAAAGTCGCAATGAATAATTCATTTGGATTTGGCGGCTGCAACGCTGTTTTGATTTTCAAAAAATACGAAGGTTAATATTTTTCCAATAAAAAAAGACTGCGGATAAATTTTCGCAGTCTTTTTTGTGTCTTTTTTATGCTTATTTATTGCATAATTCCTTGTACATATGATAGTATTCCTTAGCGCTCTTATCCCAAGAGTAATCATAGTTCATTGCGGAATTAATCATAGCGTTTCTTGTTTGTTTATTGTGGTAAATGCCGATTGCACAATAAATTGCCTGCATCATATCCCAAGAATCATAACGCCAGAATTTAAAGCCGTTGCTGTTGTCCAAAGGATATCCGACGATTGTGTTGTCCAAACCGCCTGTTGCTCTTACTATCGGGAGTGAACCGTATTTGAGTGCGACGAGTTGGCTGAGTCCGCAGGGTTCAAATTTTGAAGGCATTAAGAACATGTCTGAACCTGAGTAGATTTTGTTTGCAAGTTTTCCGTTGTATCCGATGTAAACTCTGATATTGTCCGATGTTTTGCAAAGCCAATCAAGATATTCTTCGTATCGCTTTTCACCTGAGCCCAAAATTACCAATTGTGCGTCCATATTTCTGAGTTCGTGTTCTGCTGCGTAGAATAAGTCCAAGCCCTTTTGGTCAACGAGTCTTGATACAAAGCCGATTACAGGTTTTTCAGGGTAGTATGGAAGGTTAAATTCTTTGCAAAGTTCTTTTTTGCATTCTGCTTTTCCTTTTTCAAAATTCTTTGATGTGTAATTTTTCACGATAGATTTATCTTTTGCTGGGTCAAATACCGAATAGTCAATACCGTTTAAGATACCTCTTATTTTGCCTTGATTGCATCGTAAAGTGTAATCCATACCTTCGCCGTATTCGTCTGTTAAAATTTCTTCGGCATATTTAGGTGAAACTGCAACAATTCTATCCGAGTAATTTACTGCGCCTTTGAGCCAATTTAAACTTCCGAAATGTTCGCAGCCGTAACTGTGGAATACGTCGCAAATGTACATGTTTGCAAAGTTTAAGATGTCATAACTGTATTGTCCTTGATATGCCAAGTTGTGAATTGAGAATACGCATTTTGTATCTTTATAAAATTCATCATTTCTGTAACTGTTTTTCAAATAAATCGGAATCATAGCCGTGTGCCAGTCATTTACGTGGAATATGTCAGGTCTGTAATTCAATTTTTTTGCGTATTCCAAACAAGCCAAAGAAAAGCATACAAATCTTTCTTGTTCATATCTGTGGTCTATGTTTTTGGGGTAAACTTCGTGCGTACAACCAAAATATTTGTAGTTTTCAATAAAATATACGTCAATGTCTGTGTCAGGTAATTTTGTTGTTCTTAGGGTAAATGTGTACAATGCGTTGCCAAATCTGATTGACATTTCTGAGCCGGGAACTTCTTTTATGCCGTATTTTTCTTGATTAATTGAACCAATAAACGGTGCAAAAATTTTGATGTTACAGCCGAGTTTTCTTAACGCTTTCGGCATACTGCCCATAACATCGGCAAGTCCGCCGACTTTTGTAAACGGAGCAATTTCAAATGTTGAAAATAAAATATTCATGCTGCTTTCCTTCTATTGTTGTGCCAAATATTGTAATGCCATTTTTAATATTTCTTCTGAATTTTGTTTTTGGATATTCGCTGATAATGCGTATTTTATAGAATTGTCTATTTCTTCTTTTGAATAACCCAATGATAATAATACATTTTTTACATCGGTTGTATACTCGGGTGCATCTTCAACAAACTTCGTATCTTCCGCTATCAGATACTCTTGTCTTGCTAAAAGTTTATCCTTTAATTCTAAAACAATTTTCTGTGCCGATTTTTGCCCTATTCCTTTTGCTCTCGCAAGTTCTCTGTAATCTTCGTTTATCATAATTCCGATTAATTCTGATACGGAAAACTCGT
>ERZ857629.3134-NODE-3134-length-14360-cov-2.976931_pt1 | contig 14360 bp, 4 predicted proteins | sample MGYA00519700_ERZ857629 | MGnify/ENA primary metagenome ERZ857629 (study PRJEB31778, sample SAMEA3449351) | human gut metagenome | biome: human gut; feature: human-associated habitat; material: faeces | place: United Kingdom | collected 2010/2012 ... | reverse complement strand
AGCGGTATAAAAACGCCGTGTGCATTTCCGGCACCCACGGAAAAACCACAACCACCTCTATGCTCACCCACATTGCCATGGCCGCATCGGCCGACCCTACGGTTATGATAGGCGGATCGCTCCCCCTTATCGGCGGAGGCCACCGCGTCGGCAAGGGAGACACGATCATTTTGGAGGCCTGCGAATATTGCAACTCTTTTTTGAATTTTTTTCCTACCGTTGCCGTCATAATGAATGTAGAATGCGATCATATCGACTTTTTCAAGGATCTTGACGATGTTAAACATTCTTTTAAAGAATTTGCGCTCAAAACTCCGGCCGACCGAGGGATCGTGGTCATCAATTCCGATGATCCGAACACCCTCGACACGGTAAAGGATGTTGACCGCAAAAAGATAACCTTCGGAATAGACAGCAAGGCCGACGTGACCGCCGAAAAAATTAGATTCAACCACGGAATGGGAGAATTTGACCTTTATTTTAAAGGAGAAAAACAGGCGCACATACGTCTACTGGTTCCCGGACGGCACAATATATTAAACGCCCTTGGCGCTGCTGCCGCCGCTCTTTCGGTGGGATTGGATCCCGATTCCATCGAACGCGGACTTTCCTCCTACGGCGGGGTTGCCAGAAGATTTGAATTTAAAGGGCAGTATTCCGGTGCAATGGTATACGACGATTACGCCCACCATCCCGGCGAGCTTAAGGTGCTTTTCGATATGGCCGAAAGTATGGGGTATGAGCGCATAATCTGCGCCTTCCAGCCCCACACCTTCACGCGCACCGCCGCATTCTTCGACGATTTTGTCAAACAGCTTTCCCGCCCCGACATTCTCGTGCTGGCCGATATATATGCCGCTCGGGAGAAAAATACCACAAACATCACTTCCCGCGATCTTGCGGCAAAAATCGAAGGCTCATATTATATGCCCGATTTCGACGATATGGTGGAATTTCTTCGGAAGATCGCCCGTCCCGGCGATCTTATAATCACGGTGGGTGCAGGCGAGCTTGACAAGGTGTCGGCAAGAGTGGTTGAGGATGTGCCTCAGCGCCGCCACACCACCGGCTTTGATTACGGCGTAGAAGTGGGCGGACTGCGGGATATCGACGACATAAAGATACTAGTTTGCTATATGCTTAAAACGGTGGGAACGCCCCTCAGACGCAGTCTCATCGACGAAGCCATTCAGACCGATGGTCTCGCCAGCTACTGGAATCTTTCCCAGGCCATTTCCGAGCTTATCAAAACTCAGGCGGTCACGGTGGGCGAAGAGGACGGCGAAAGCAGCTTTGCCCTGGCTTTAAAGGGCAGAGAATTTGCCGAAATGCTCGAAACATCCCTTCCCTTCTCGGTCAGAGAAAGGGCGGTCAAACAGGCCACAGCGCTGCTTTCAAAGGCAAGAGCTCTTAAAGAAAACGAGATCGGCATAACAAAAACCGACTCGGGATATGAAGTGTCGATCATCATAAAGGACGGCTCACTTGAGCTTATGACGGTAAAATTTCTGGTGGCCGACGCAATGCAGGCCAACATTGCAAAGGAAAACTTCCTTAAGGATCCTTCCGAGCTTTATAAGACCGTTCTCGAAAAGCTTACCTGATAGAGGTGTCTCACTGCCCGCAAAAAACGTTCTGTCGGTTTTCCGCATAAAGCAAACGGCACAAATCCCTGCACCGACCCATTCACGAATGCCATCAACCGTCCCACACATCAGCTTTATGCACCGACATTTTTGATGACCCGCTTCCGACTGCATATGCAAAAGCACGGAAGGCGGATGTAACGCATTTATAACGCACAGCGCGCCTGCGTATTTTACGCGGGGCGCGCTTTTTGCATTCACTGTAAAAAATTCAGACTGTAATTTTTCAAAATGCCCTCGGCCACAGACGCAAAAACGCCGCCGTTCTTTTAAAAGAACGGCGGCGTTTGTTTTAATTAAATGTAACTCACGGGATTTAAATCTCCGCCGTTACATCGGCCGAAGCTGTTATTTTTTCTTTTTGAAAACTACAAACAGTCCGGCTGCGGCGGCCGCAACGGCAATGGCTCCGGCAACCATTGTGCTGTCACCGGTATCAACATCGTCGAATTCTTCGTCGCCGTCCCACTGGGCGTAAAGGGTGACATCCTCCGTAAGGCGGATAAGATCGCCTTCTTCATAGGTTTCACCGCTTCCGTCAGGTTCGGTGTTCCAGCTGTAGAAGTAGCCGTCATTTGTAAAGTCGATGGGGCAGCCGATAACCTCTGCCTCGATCGGAACAGGGCCGTACTCGGAAATAAGCTCGTCGTAGGTATCGCCGTACTCGTCGTTTGAATCGTAGGTTATGGTGAATTCCACCTCAACCGGCTCCCACTGAGCGTAGAAGTTCATGGCTGCGGTAGCACCGTCCACAGGATCGGTATATTCCATTCCGGGATCGAATATTTCATCGTTTCCGTCGGGATCAACGCACCATCCGGCAAGCTCGATTCCGAGGGTAGATGTTACATCCTCGAAAACATTCTCGAGAGTGAAGGCACTGTCGCCCATTATAACCTCGTCGGTTACGCTTTCGGGTTCAAGATTCTTGATGGATTCGGGGAAATTGGGATGATAGGTGTTGGTGAGGTATTCCTTGCTGATGTTGTCCCAAATGGCATAGAGACCGATCTGCCAGACCTTAATGCCTTCGCCTGCGGCGTTCTTGTAAACCGATCTTGCACCGGTGTTGGCGGTGTCGTTTACCTGAGCGTCAAGTCGGTCGGCCTTCTGATCCTCGATGCTGGCATAGACATAATCGAAGAAGATGTCGCGTCCGTCGGCGGTGGGATCATCAACATATTTACCGAGAACACTCTTTATATCAACAGTCTTTTCGGTTCCGAAGGTATAACCGCCGGTAATGTCGGTGCACCAGTAAAGGAAGGGGAATTCAAGGCCGTTATCGGGGTTGATGTAGGAGAAGATGTTGGGCGAAGAGGTAAAGCTGTCGTTTACCTGGTAGATGTCGGAAAGAATCTTTCTTGTGCTGTGGCTGCCGTCGGACTCGATGGTTCCGCCGTTGCCGTCGTAAAGCACCCAGATGTCGTGGGGAGCGCAGTAGGATTCTGCATCCACAAGTCTCTTATAGCTGCGCACTCTACCCTGAGATTCGGCAGGAAGTGCGTCGTAGGTCTTTCTTGCGGCTCTGATGGTTTCCACACTGTCTGCGTTAACCTCGGCCTTTTCGGGCAAATCGATAAAGGTAAACTCCATATCGTGAGCTGCCTTATCCCACTGGGCGTAGAAGGTCTGATCGCCGATGATGGTGAACTCTGCGCCGGCTTCATAGCTTTCGCCGGTTCCGTCGGCCTTGGTGTTCCAGGAAAGAAGTCCTGCAATGTTTTTATAGTCGGCGTTCTGAAGAACGATGGTGTTGCTCTTGATGTCGATTCCGGCCTTGCCGTATACCTTTCTGGTAACGCTGAGGTTGGCCTTATCGTTTGAGTTGTAGGTTATGGTATATGCCGAAAGCTCTTCCCACCGAGCATAAAGGTTGAGGCTCTGGGTGACCTTGATCTCGGCGCCGGGCTCATAAGAATCTCCGCTTCCGTCGGCTGCGGTGTTCCATCCCATAAAGGCATATCCTTCGGGAGTGGCAAAGCTCTTTATGTCCTCAAGCTTATCGATGTTCTTGGTTGTTCCGGTATCCCAGGTGCGAACAAAGGTCTTCTGTTCGGCATCATCGCCGGGATAGTTGGAATTATAGGTGAAGTTTGCAACCTGCGACCATTGTGCATAAAGAACGAGATCGCCTTCAAGAGTGAGGGGTCTGTTGGCTGCATAAGCGGTGCCGCTTCCGTCGGCTGCGGTGTTCCATCCTGCGAATTTATAGTCGTCGGGCTTAACAAAGCCTTCGCCCTTTCTTTCGAGGTTGGCCCATGTCATGGTCTTATACTGTTCGCCGACGAAATGATCGTTTTCGTTGTCAATATACTGAGCGCTTTCACCGTTGGGATTGTTGGAATTGTAGGTAACAACGGCCTTGGTTTCTTCTTTCCAGGTGGCATAGAAGGTTTTTCCGGCAGTAACGCCCTCTACGGGGTCGGTATACTGCTCGCCCTCGGCAAACTCGTTGCCGTTTTCATCTGCCCATGCCTTGAACACGCATACCTTATCGGTATCGGGAATGGCAATCTGCTCAAAAGGATTGTAGATGGTGTGGCCGTTATATCCTTCGTATGCGGTGATGTACTTTTCGCTGTACTCGCCGCCGACATTTTCGGGATAGTTGGAAACAAAGACATTGGTCACTGGAGTCTTTTCAACGTTGTCCCAAACTGCATATAAGTTGATCTGCCATACCTTTACGGGGTTACCGTTTTCATCGCGGCTTATGGCTCTTGCGCCGGCATTTGTTCCGAAAGGATCGGCGGGGTCGGAAGCCTCTGCAAGGTCGGCCTTAAGATCCTCGGCATTTGCATATGCGAAGTAATAATATTTGTAGGCGTTTTCCTCAGCGCCGCCATCTCTCGAAATGAGCTGCGCCAGTGTTGAAACAGGCGAGAACTCCTTGCCGGTCACGAAATTGAGTCCGTCTGCAAGAGCGGTCGACCAATGAAGGAATTCATACCCATTGTTGTAGAATATGTTGTTTCCGGCAACATAGTCCTGCCCCTTGGTTTCCACCGGGAAGGAGCTGTCGCCGTATTCGGTGACTCCGCCGTTTCCGTTGTAGATCACCCAGATGTCGGACAGGCCGTTTAAGGAAGCAATGTCCTTATTGAGCTTGTCGATGTTAGTTACCTGAGCCTTTTGGTCTTCACTCAGGCTTTCATAGGCGCCCAAGGCGTCAATCACAGCGTTTTGGTCGGCCACGGGGAGCTGATAGTCCTCGGGCAGAGCGTCGATGGCGCTGACGACCTGCTGCGCAGAAGCGGATTCGGCAAAGGCGCTGAAGGACAAGGATACTACGGTAAGCATCATTGCCGCCGCGACCAAAACCGATAAAGCTTTTTTCAGTTTCATTAAAATTTCCCTCCATAAAATACTTTCGAGACATTAGAGAAAATACGCCAAATGTTCTAAATTATCATACTATAAACCATATTTTTTGTCAAGTATTTTAAAGCATTATGTCGCAGTTATCTTACAAAAAAATTCTTATTCGCCCTGCTTTAATGCATATATTTCCTCTCTGACGGTGTTTGCCGCCTCGTCGCCGTCGATTATCTCGACGCAGAGTCTGAATGTGATCGATTCAAAAGGTGCAATTTCCTTGAGCTTTCCGATCTTTCTCATATTATCTCTGCCCTCAACGCGGCAGTTGGCAGGCTCAAGACCAAGCACATAATCCCTTGTACCGGGCATTTTCCACTGGGTAAAGTGGTTCAAAGTATCGGTGTAAAAGCTGATTTTGACGCCCACGCCAAGCTTTTGGTTGTAAATGGCGACAGCGGTCTTTCCGTTTTTAACACCGAGACGGTGATAATAGCACTGCTCATCAAATCCGGGGGTGGGTGCAGGGAAATAATCCCACTCGTCTATGCCTTCCTCGGCCCGTTTATCTCTCGGAAGGGTGTTTTTGGCCGGAATGAGCAGCTCAACCCCTTCGTCAAGCAGCGGATATCCCATATTCATATGATAAAGCTGCATAGAGGGCTGAGGCAGGCCGCTTTCGTTTGTGACCGTATCGGTAATGTATATGGCGTTGTTCTCCATTTTTATTTCTCTGTGGAGAAGCATTTTTTCAGCAAAAACCGCGCCTTCTCTGACATTTGCCGAAGCGGTTATGACAGGATGATCTCCCGAGTAATCGGCATTGTAACTGAGCTGTTCGCAGGGAGTGTTGCCGATACGTCCGTGCATAACGCATTCGTCGCCGTTATCGGTGCAGGGGGCACCTGCGCTGTCGAGGCCGCAGGTGGTGAAGAAGCCCGCCGTAAAGGAACGCAGAAATTCGTTTTTATCATAATATGCAGGCGCCACATATCCCGCGGGAGAGAAAAATCCGAGATTTATGCCCTTATATTCAAGTCTGTAAAGATCGAGACAGCGATCGGGCACAAAGGTAGCCATAAGACCCTTACCGTTTTTCATCTGGAGAATTCTCATTCCGTCGCCCTTTCCTCCGCAAAGGCGCATTTCCTCAACCGAAAAGAGCTGGCTGAGATGTCCTGTTTTTTCAAATCCGTTTATCATAAAAGTTATATCCTCCTTTTGGTACATTTGCAATGATATAATGTGGCAGCAAAGACACTTTCCCTGCTACCTTATATTATTATATAATTGCCCGGGTCGCAAGTCAAGGCCATTTGACAGGAATTCATTGAATTGTATAATTAAATGTGTTAAAATAAACAGGAAAAACGGGGTGAAAGATATGCTTCAGCTGATACTCGGACGGGCAGGATTCGGAAAAACCGAGACCATCCGCCGTCTCATCAAACAAACGGGACCCACCGCCAAGGCGCAGATACTTGTCGTTCCCGAGCAATTTTCTTTTGAAAGTGAAAAAGCCTTAATGGCCGTTGACGGAAAGTGCAGTGACTTTGAGGTGCTTTCCTTTTCGCGGCTTTGCGACCGGCTTTTCAAACTTTACGGCGGAATATGTTCAAAACGCATAGACGACGCGGGACGGGCGGTGTTTATGGCGTCGGCCGTAAGTCAGCTTTCAGACGAGCTGAAGGTTTATAAAAGAATATGCAAAAAGCCCGATTTCATCCGCGGAATGGTTGGAACGGTCAAGGAATTTAAAAACTGCTCGGTTTCGGCCGAGATGCTGAAAAAAGCCGAAGCTTCTCTTCCCGACGGTTCGCTCAAAAACCGTCTTTCGGAAATAACGCTGCTTTATGAAGGGTATTCCGCCCTTTTGTCGGCCGAGTACTCCGATCCTTTGGACGATGTGACAAAGGCCTGTGAGCTTATGGATGAGCACGGCTTTTTCGATGATAAAACAATCTTTTTCGACGCCTTCAAAGGCTTCACCGGCCGCCAGTTTGAAATCATAGAACGGGCCATCGGCTCGGCAAGAGATGTATATATTTCGCTGCCCTGCGACGATATGGAAAACACCGATCCCGACATTTTTTATTCGGTCAGGGAAACGGCCAGAACACTAAAACGCATCTGCCTTTCGCAGAATGCTGAATTTAAAGAGCCTATTGTCCTTACCGAGGACTGCCGCCACCTTCCCATTCTTAAAAAAATGGAAAGGGAGGTTTTCTCGGGCCAAAGCAGCGGTACCGACAATTCTAAGGCTTCCACAGACAGTCAAAGCAGTGATTTAAACGGTGCACAAACCGACCTGCAAAATCAAGGACAAAGCATTGATCCAATTGACAATCGACCGGACGGACAAAGCAACAAACAAACCGCCATACAGCAAATAAGCATCTGGGATAATGTGCAAGCAGACGGACAAATCGGAGAAAGCAATTCTCCCGACAGCGAGGACGATTTAGACACGGAAAAAAGCCGTGTCACAGAGGGCGGGTTTGACGGAGAAATAGCCGTTTTTGAAGCCGACACAAAATATGACGAAGTAGATTTTGCCGCTTCTCAGATTTCAAAGCTGGTCAGAGAAGAAGGTTATCGCTTTCGGGAAATCTCGGTTATTGCCCGAAAGGCCGAAGATTACGCTCCCCTTATCGAACAGCTTTTCACCCGTCGGGGCATTCCTTACTTTTTAGATGCAAGGAGGTCGGTATCGGGCCAGCCTCTTATGATTGCAGCCTGCACGGCCTTCGACGTTATCCGCTCCTCCTTTTCAACCGAAAAGCTGCTCACACTTTTGAAAAGCGGCATCATAAGCATCGACGATACCGATCTGTTTGAACTTGAAAACTACTGCTTCATCTGGAAAATAGACCGAAACGATTGGAAAAACGATTTTGTAAAGAATCCGAGAGGCATGGAGGAAAATTTTTCGGAAGAGGACAAAGCCGCCCTCGAAAGACTTAACAATTTAAGAAAAAATATAACGGCACCTCTCCTCAAATTTGAAAAATCCCTCAAGGCCGCAGAAAATCTAAAACATTGCGCCGCCGCGCTCTTTGACTTTCTGTGTGACATAAATGCCGCAGAAAACCTTAAAAGCATCGCCCAAAGCTTTTCTCAAAGCGGTGACGAGCAAACGGCCGATCTTGTCGAAAGATCATGGGATATGCTTATCATGGCCCTCGACCGCATAGCTGTACTTAGCAGTGAGCAAGGCGGCGATGCCGATGATTTCTACAATCTCTTTTTAAATCTCGTTTCGCTTATGGATATGGGATCGGCTCCCAAGGGCATCGATCAGGTGTGTATCGGATCGGCTCCCCGTACACGTCCGGCCGAACCTCGTGCGGTTTTCGTGCTCGGAGCAGACGACGGTGTTTTCCCTGCTTCGTCGGTATCGGGCGGTCTTTTAAGCGATGCCGACCGCATAAAGCTGTGCCGCTGCAATCTTCCCATCAGCGACCATTCGACCAAAAGCCTGTGCGAGGAAGGATTCCTTTTTTATTCGGCGGTTTGCGCCTCTTCGGAAAGACTTTACATTTCATATTTCCTTTCGGGAGATGGTTTTCCGTCTTCTCAGGTCACCCAGATTGAATCACTTTCAGGGGTTAAAAAACTTTCAAAAGAAGCTTTGAAAACATCCATAGATTGCGAGCATACCGCATTTGAAAAGCTGACGGCAAATTATCATTGCCCCACCGACGAAACAAATGCCCTTAATGCCTTTTTTAAGCAAAGCGGCAGTAAAAAATTCGAGACACTTAAAAACTTCAGAAAAATCAACGACACAAATCTTTCGCCTGCAACCGCAAAGGCACTCTTTTCCGACAATATAAGGGTTTCCCCCACCTCGGTAGAATCTTTCCACCGCTGCGGTTTTATGTACCTTTGCCGCGCGGGATTCAAGGCAAAATACTTAAAGCCGGTGGAGATAGACAATCAGATACGCGGCACCCTTGTACATTTTGTATTTGAAAAGATGTTTTTAAAGCACGGTTCAAAGGAGCTTTCGCTTTTGTCGGACGAGCAGCTCAGAACCGAAATTCACGAGCTTGTTTTCGGCTTTGCGAAGGAAAGAATGGGTCAGGACGATATATCCGGAAGCTTTGAATATCAGCTTTTAAATACCGAGGAGCTGCTTTTTCTCATAATAAAACATATGGCCGAGGAAATGGCAGACGGAAAATTCGTCACCGCACGATGCGAGCTTCCCATCGGAAGAAATGAGCAGGGATCAATTCCCGCCTTCTCGGTAGCATTCGACCAAGGGCTCATCAGCGTGGCCGGCGTGGTCGATAGGGTGGACGTATACGAGCACGACCAAAAAACCTATTTCAGAGTCGTTGACTATAAAACCGGCACAAAGACCTTTAGTCCCGACGAGCTTCCCTACGGTCTTGGACTTCAGATGCTGATATATCTCTTTGCCATCGAAAAGTATTTAAAGCAGCTTGGCAAAAATCCCGTACCCTCGGGAGTGCTCTATATGCCGGCCAGAGATGTTTCGGCTGATGCTGCAAGCGGCGAGGACGAGCAAAGCATCCACAAAAAGCTAAGAATGAAGGGTATCGTTCTCAACGACATTGACATAATCGACGCTATGGATCCCGCCCACGCAGGTAAATATATCCCGGTCAATTTTACCAATAGCGGAAATATACACGGCAACTCCCTTCCGAATATCGCCTATCCGCAATTTTTTGAAACTGCCGAGCACCATATAGAAAGCATACTTGAAAAAATGGGGCAAAAAATTATGGACGGCTGTTTCCCTGCCTCCCCACTCGATTCGGGAGGACAGAGCGGCTGTAAATACTGCGATTACACCTCGGTTTGCCCAAATTCCGGCACCGTCGTCCATCGCACGGTCAAAAAACTCAGTAAAGATCAACAGCTTGAAATTCTGAAAGGAGGGTCGTTTGATGAGCAATAAACCCGCACCCACAGCAAACCAGCAAAAGGCCATCGACGGATCGGGCTCGCTGCTCATATCGGCCGCCGCAGGATCGGGAAAAACAGCAACTCTGGTCAACCGGGTTATAAAAAAGCTTACCGATCCCGATGACATGTATGAAATAACCGATTTTCTGATAGTGACCTTCACTATTTCGGCCGCTGCGGAAATGCGTTCCCGTATTTCTGCCGCCATAAGCAGCAAGCTTTCGGAGGACATCTCTCCAGCCCTTCGCCGCCACCTGAGAAAACAAACGATACTGCTTGCCAAGGCCAACATATCCACCGTCCATTCATACTGCAAAAACCTTATTTCCGACAACTTCGACAGGCTGGATCTGCCCCCCGATTTTAAAATAATTTCCGAACCGAGAGCCGAGCTTTTTAGGCAGCAGGCCCTTACCGACACGGTGGAGCATTTTCTTGAAACCGACAAGAAACAATTCACCGATCTTATGAAGCTGTTATCCACCGATTCCCGTCTTACAAACATAAAATCGGCCATCAGCAGCCTTTACGACTGTATGAACTCCCTTCCTTTTCCCGAAGAATGGAAGCAGCGCTGCATAGAAATGTATAAGGATTTTTCCGATCTTAAAAGTTCTCCCTGGGGAAAATATCTCATCGGAAAACTTCTCGACCGCTGCAACAACGCCGTCGATTTGCTTGAAACGACAATCAACGACATATCCAGGGATGAGGTGCTCGCATCCACCCGAGGAATCGACCTTTCCGACGGGCTTAACTGCGCGGTTTTGATGCTCAAATGCCTGCAGTCGGGCGACCTTGAAGGCTGCAGAAAATATGCCAAAAAAGAAAACGAAATAGGCTGGTCACACGGTCTTCCCAAAAAGGCGGTCTACGACTTTAACCTTAATGACAGATGCGGGCTTGCAAGGAATATGTATAATTCTTTTTTGAAAAAAACTCAGGATGTCCTTTGCTATACCGAGGAGCAGAGTAAAGCCACCGCACAGCAGCTCACCCCGTTTATAGAGCTTTTGTTTTCGGCCGCCGATTATTTTGCCCGGCTTTTCACGGCTCAAAAGAGGGAAATAAACGCACTCGATTTTTCCGATCTCGAGCACCTTTCCTTAAAGCTTCTTGCAAAGCGGGAAAACAAAACCACCTATCCCACCGATTTTGCAAAATCTCTGTCGGAAGGATTCAAAGAGATTCTCGTGGACGAATATCAGGATACAAACGATCTTCAGGACGAGCTTTTCCGCATACTTTCGGACGATCGCAAAAAGCTTTTCTGCGTCGGCGATGTCAAACAAAGCATCTATGGTTTTCGTCTTTCCAACCCCAAAAACTTCATCAAAATGCTCGATAAATATCCCGATTTTGAACAGGGCGCAGAACATTCGAAAATCATTCTTTCGGAGAACTTCCGAAGCCGCAAAGGCATATGCGACCTTGTAAACTTCATTTTTAAAAGGATAATGTCCAAAAAAATCGGAGACATCGAATACAATGCCGATCACGCCCTCAATTCCTCAGCCTCATTTCCCGAAAGAGATATGGCCGACACCGAGATCGACATCATCGATATATCCAAAGAGGATGAGCGCACCGTCATTCAGGTGGAGGCCGACCGAATAGCCGAAATCATAGAGGATATGATGCAAAAGGAATGTATAACCGACGGTAAGACCCTTAAAAAGCCGGGCTACAACGATTTTTGCATTTTGCTGCGCGCGACCAAAACATCAGCAAAGCCTCTGGCCGACCGCCTTTTCGAGCATGGCATTCCGGCGGTTTTTTCCCACGACGAAGCTTTTTTCGACATTCCCGAAGTATCAAAAATGATGGCGCTTTTAAAGGTCATCAGCAATCCGCTTGATGACGTAGCGCTGCTTTCGGCCATGATGAACCCTGTTTTCGGATTTTCGGCCGATCACATCGGTATAATCTGTTCACAAAAAAAGCGGCTGTCGATATACGCCGCACTTTGCAATGCTGCCGAAAGCGGCGATACAAAGGCATCGGGTTTTCTCGCAAAGACAGCATTTTTAAGAAAATTTTCGGCCACCCACACCGCCCGGCAGCTCATTTCCGAGATATACGAAAAAACCGGCCTGCCAGAGGTTTATCTCACGGACGAGGACGGTGAAAGAAAGGCAAAAAATCTCAAGAGGCTGCTTGAAGTGGCAACGGAATGTGCCGACGGCGGATATGAGACGGTTTACGAGTTTCTCCGCTTTGCCGAAAGGGTAAAAAAAGGAGAAATAAAATTGGCAGGCACTTCCGACACCTCAGCCGGCGGGGTCAAAATAATGACCGTCCACCATTCAAAGGGTCTTCAGTTTCCGGTGGTATTTATGGCGGGACTTACATCCGGTCCACCGATCGACACCGCAGCCTTCAAATTCGATCAGGAATACGGTGTAGGCCTTAAAATTTACGATTCCAAAACCCGCACAAAAACCGTTACCCCTATGTTTGAAGCCGTTCGTCAGGCCAAAAAGCAAAGCGACCTTTCCGAAATGCTGAGGATATATTATGTTGCCGCCACCCGCCCCAAGGACAACCTGTTTATAATATCGGCTAAGGAAGGAGCGGAAAAAAATCTTTCATCCGCCGCATCCCGCCTTTCTCCCGACTATTTTTCCAAGGGCGAGGCACTTGACCCTGTACTTGTGGAGGACGCCAAAAATTTCGGTGAGCTTATAAACTATTGTGCCCTGCTTCATCCGTCGGGGAAGAAACTCAGAGCCATCGCCGATGCAAACATAATTTCAGACAGCAAAGATGATGGGAACACCGAGATAAAATACATTCCGTCCGATCAAATTAAAAGAAGCGAAGAAAAGGAAATTTCAGAGCAGATTCCGGATGAAAGCTTTGACCAAACAAAGCTTGACAAAATAAAAAAGCAGCTTGATTTTGAATATAAATACAGTGCCCTTTCAAAGCTTGCAGCAAAGGTTTCGGTCTCGGCATTGACCCATAAAAGTCCTTCAAACAGCGGCTGCGCTCTGCGGCCGGCCTTTCTTAAAAACGAGCGCCTGAATGTAGCCGAAAAGGGCACGGCCATGCACGAATTTATGCAATACGCCGATTATCTTTCGGCCGAGCACGACCTGGAAAACGAAATTTCTCTGCTAAAAGAACAGCAGTTCATTTCCCCTGCCGCGGCCGATTCTTTAAACCGCGAAAAACTCGGCGATTTCTTCTCCGGTGAGCTTTTCGGCAGAATGAAGTCATGCGAAAAGGTACTCAGAGAGCAGCGCTTTATAATTGAAGTGCCTGCAATCACCCTCGATCCATCCCTTCCCGACACTGCGGCGAACGAGCCTATCGCCGTTCAGGGTATTGCCGACTGCATTTTCATTGAAAACGGCGGTGCGGTAATAGTCGATTACAAAACCGATCGTGTGGAAAATGAGCAGGCCCTCATCGACCGATATTCCGCCCAGCTAAACCTTTACGCAAAGGCCTTTGAAAAGATTCTGAATATGTCCGTAAAGCAAAAGATCATATATTCATTCCATCTTTCAAAAGCCATAACCCTTTAGTTCCTTCTTTGCTTTTGCTGCTTTTGCTCGGCTTAAAGGTTGTCACATCCTTGTCCTGCTTCTGCTGCTTATTTTTCTGCGCGGGGAAGCGTGAAATCGCTTATAAGGCTTTACGCTGCTGAGTGATGAACGCGATGACGCACGGGGAAAGGGACAAGCGAAGCCGCAGGTTGTTCGACCGTTGCAAACCGCATTCCCGTTCAACGTCGTTTACCTTTACTCTATCAAAATAATAATTAAAAAGCGGCCTTTCCAAAAAGGGAAGGCCGCTTTTTACACAAAAGCAGGGATGCCGCAACGCATAAGCGTTGCGGCATCCCTTTAGCATAGCTTCAAGGTCTGATTTTTGACCTTAAAATTATTTGTTGTAAGGGAAAGAGGTGATCTTTCCGGTAGCATACTGGAGAATGAGCAGTGCGTCAACAGCGGTGACCTTGCCGTCGCCGTTAACATCTGCAATCTTAGCCTGCCATTCGCTGAACTCTCTTGTCTTAACAACAAACTGGAGAACCATAAGAGCGTCGCTTGTGGTTACACCGTCGGTCTCGTCAACATTTCCGAGATTTTCAAACAGTATGATAAGCTCCTCGGCCTCGGTGAGACGGGCTATGTTGGTAACGCGATCCTTGCCGATTTGGTCAAGGGCGTTGAAGGCGTGGCGGGCGGCCTTAACGGCGTTGCGCGCGTCGTCGGTGACAGGATAGGTGAGACTGTCAAGGCCGTTTATAAGGTCGATAACATTCGCAACATCCTCCGCTCTCTTGTCGTTGGCAGCAATGGCGGCCTTTGCATCCTCAAGAACCTTGATGTTGGTAATCTTGCCGACATCCTTCTCGTCAACGGCGGCAACCTTTGCCTCGGCGGCGGCAACTGCGCTGCGGTTGGCCTCGGTTACGGGGTCGGCAATGGTGCCGATAGCGGC
>ERZ857629.3131-NODE-3131-length-14366-cov-14.504647_pt1 | contig 14366 bp, 13 predicted proteins | sample MGYA00519700_ERZ857629 | MGnify/ENA primary metagenome ERZ857629 (study PRJEB31778, sample SAMEA3449351) | human gut metagenome | biome: human gut; feature: human-associated habitat; material: faeces | place: United Kingdom | collected 2010/2012 ... | reverse complement strand
GCGCGGCTCCGCGGCGGCGGGCTTCGTCCATCATGTTCAGGCAGACCACCATGCGCCCCGTGCGGCAGCGCAGCTGCACCGCAAGGCGCAGGTTCCGCCGCAGGCAGCAGGCGTCCAGCACCGCCACGATCACATCCGCGCCGCCGTCCAGACAGTCGCGGGTGACCACCTCCTCCGGCGAGTCCGGATGGAGGGAGTAGGTGCCCGGAAGATCCACCAGACGGAACGTGTCCCCCTCCCAGACGTACCGCCCCTCGGCTGCCGCCACCGTCTTGCCGCACCAGTTGCCGGTGTGCTGCCGCAGCCCCGTCAGCGCGTTGAAAACCGTGGACTTGCCCACGTTGGGGTTGCCCGCCAATGCCACCGTGTACTCCTTCATACGCCGTCCCTCCCCGCGTTATTTCACAGGGTATCCTATGACAGCCCCGCAGGCGGGGTGCAGAACGAAAAACAGGCGGCGCACGGTGCGCCGCCTGTTTTTTCAGTAAAAGGAGAGAGAAATACAATGGGTGGGTATCCTTTCGGATGAGTGTATCATACACAGGATGCGTTAAAAAGTCAACAGGTTTGATAAATCATTAACAAATTGTTCACAAGCGTCTCCCTCCGTTCACAAATCGTTTACAGTGACCGGCGGGAAAAGCTATTGACATTGAAAAAGCACGATGGTATCATTTAGCACGCTAATAATTCGTATGCTAAGAATCATATAAAAGGGAGGCGGAAACAGTTGAAATTCTGCTTTGAGGAACGACCCGCCCATTTCGGGATGCTGTTCGGCTACTGCGACCATCAGGTGCACAAGCTGACGGGAAAGCTGCTGCGGCGGTACGATGTGTCCCCCGTGCAGTGCCGGACGCTGATGTTCCTCCACATCGCGGAGGGCGAGGTCAACCAGAAAACGCTGGAGCGGTTTCTGATGGTGAAGCCCAGCACGGTCAACGGCATTGTGGATCGGCTGGAGGAAAAGGAGCTGGTGCGCCGCACCGTCAGTGCCGAGGACGGCAGGTGCCGCATTCTGGAGCTGACCGAGGAGGGACGGCGGTTCCACGATGAATTTCAAGCCGTGGTACAGCAGGTGAATGAGCGGCTGGAGCGGGGCTTCAGTGCGGAGGAGAAGGAGCTGTTCACGGGCTTCCTTCTGCGCGCGGCGCGGAATCTTACGGACAAGGAGGACGAGGAAATATGCTGAGAAAACTATCTCCCTATACGAAGGGCTACCGGCTGCTGATGCTGTTCGCCGTCGCCTGCTCCGCCGGGGAGGCGGTGCTGGAGCTGATGCTGCCCCAGGTGATGAGCGACATTGTGGACGTGGGCATCGCCGGAGGTGACCGGGCATACATCCTGAGTGCCGGGTTAAAGATGGTCATTATGGCTCTGCTGGCTCTCGCCTGCGGCGTGGGCGCAGCGGCGTTGGCCGCCAAAGCCGCCATGGGCTTCGGCGCGTCGCTCCGTCAGGCGGAGTATGAGCAGGTGCAGCGGTTTTCCTTCGCCAACATTGAGCATTTTTCCACCGCCAGCCTTGTGACGCGGCTGACCAACGATGTGGCGTCGGTGCAGATGACCACGTTCATGGGAATGCGTATGCTGGTGCGCGCCCCCACCATGCTGGTGACGGCGTTGGTGATGGCTCTGCTCATCAGCGCACGGCTCAGTCAGGTGTTTTTGGTGGTCATTCCCCTGCTGGTCGCGGCGGTGCTCATCGTGATCAAGCGGGTGGGACCGTTCTTCACCTCTCTGCAGGGTGCCACCGATGATGTGAACCTTGTGGTGCAGGAGGACTTGAACGCCATCCGCGTGGTGAAGTCCTTCGTCCGGGAGGAGCAAGAGCAGGAGAAGTTCCACAGGCGCAGTGAGAAGCTGCGGAGCATGGCGGAGCGCGCCTTCGGCTTCGTGGTGCTGTTCATGCCGGTGATGATGGTGCTCATGGGCGGCACCATCACGGCGGTCATGTGGATCGGCGGCCACTATGTGTGGGAAGGCTCCCTGCTGTCCGGCGATCTGATCGCGTTCTTTACCTACGTCAGCGAGATTTTGATGTCGCTGATGATAGTGTCCATGGTGCTGATGCTGCTGACGCGCGCCATCGCCTGCGGCAAGCGCATTGTGGAGGTGCTGGACGAGGAACCGTGCATTACCGATAAGGACGCCGATGCCGCGCTGACGGTGGAGGACGGCTCCGTGCGGTTCGACCATGTGTACTTCAAGTACCACGACACGGCGGAGGCATGGAATCTGGAGGACGTGAGCTTCACGGTGCCCAGCGGTGCCACGGTGGGTATTTTAGGCGGCACCGGCAGTGCCAAAACCACGCTGGTGAGCATGATACCGCGGCTGTACGACGTGGACAGCGGCGGCGTCTATGTGGGCGGACACAACGTCAAGGAGTACACCATGGAAGCCCTCCGGAGGGGCTGCGCCATGGTGCTGCAGAAAAATACGCTGTTCTCCGGCACCATTCGGGAGAACCTGCGCTGGGGCGACGAGAACGCCACCGACGCGGAGATCGAGGACGCCTGCCGTCTCGCCTGCGCCGACGAGTTCATTGAGAAGATGCCCGACGGCTACGACACGTATATCGAGCAGGGCGGCACCAACGTCTCCGGCGGGCAGAAGCAGCGGCTGTGCATTGCGCGGGCGGTGCTGCGTAAGCCGAAAATTTTGATTCTGGACGATTCCACCAGCGCGGTGGACACCGCCACGGACGCCAAGATACGCAGTGCGCTGAAAACGGCACTGCCCGGCACCACGAAGCTCATTATCGCCCAGCGGGTCACGTCCGTCATGGACGCCGAGTTGATTCTGGTGATGGACGACGGGCGCGTGACCGCCATGGGCACCCACGAGGAATTGATGGAAAAGAGCGACATTTACCGGGAGGTCTACCGCTCCCAGCAGGAAGGAGTGAGCATTGATGGCTGAATCCAGACGTCCCCAGCACGGGCACGGTCCGGGGCCTCAGGGCCACGGCTTCCAGCGGCCCAAGGACTTTAAGGGCACGGTACAGAAGCTGCTGCGCTATATTGGCCGCTACAAGGCGGCGTTGGTGCTGGTGTTCGTGTGCCTTGTGATCAGCTCCGCCGCCTCCGTGATGAGCAGCTATCTGCTCAAGCCCATTATCAACGATTATATTATCCCCGGCGATTTTCCGGGGCTAGCCAAAATGCTGGCACTGCTGCTGGGCGCGTTTTTGCTGTCGGGCGTGTGCTCCTATGCCTATGCCCGCATTATGGTGCATATCTCCCAGCGGACGGTGGCGCAGCTGCGGCAGGATCTGTTCGACAAATTGCAGTCGCTGCCCCTGCGGTACTTTGACACGCACCAGTCCGGCGATCTGATGAGCCGGTTCACCAACGACATGGACACCGTGTCGGAGATGATCAACTCCAGCTTCGCCAGCGTAGTGTCCTGCGCCTTGACGTTTATCGGCATTGTTGCTATGATGCTGTATATGAACTGGGTGCTGACGCTGATCACCTTTGCCTTTTTGGTGCTGATGCTGCTGGTGGTCAAGGGCGTGGGCGGCAAGAGCCGCGTCAGCTTCCAGAACCAGCAGCGGGCACTGGGTGCCATGAACGGCTATATCGAGGAGATGGTGGAGGGGCAGAAGGTCATCAAGGTCTTTAACCACGAGAGCAAGGCGATCTCCCAGTTCTCCGGGCTGAACGGTGCATACCGGGACGCCGCCACGGCGGCGCAGACCTATTCCGGTGCCATGATGCCCGCCATGGCGAACCTGTCCCGCATCGACTACGCCGTGACGTGCTGCGTGGGCGGGCTCCTCGCCATCGGCGGTATGTTCGACGTGGGGTCGCTGGGCGCGTATCTGCTGTATGTAAAGCAGGTGAGCCAGCCCATCACGCAGGTGAGCCAGCAGGTGAATGTGCTGCTGGCCGCCATCGCCGGCGCGGAGCGTATCTTCGCCGTCATGGAAGCCCAGCCGGAGGTGGACGAGGGCAAGACCGTCATCGTCCGGGTGGAGAAGAACGGCGATACTCTCACCGAGACGACGCAGCGCACCGGCTGCTGGGCGTGGAAAAAGCCCGACGGCACGCTGGTGGAGCTGCGGGGCGACGTGCGGTTCGACCACGTGACGTTCTCCTACGACGGGGAAAAGACGGTGCTGAACGATGTGTCCCTGTTTGCCAAGCCGGGGCAGAAGATCGCTTTTGTAGGCTCCACCGGCGCGGGTAAAACCACCATCACCAACCTTATCAACCGGTTTTACGACGTGCAGGAGGGCACCATCACCTACGACGGCATCAACGTGAAGGACATCGAGAAAGACTCCCTCCGCCGCTCGCTGGGTATGGTTTTGCAGGACACCCATCTGTTCACCGGCACCATCGCCGACAACATCCGCTACGGACGTCTGGACGCCACGGACGAGGAGGTGCGCGCCGCCGCCAAGCTCGCCAACGCCGACGGCTTCATCCGCCATCTGCCCCAAGGGTATGACACGGTCATCACCGGCGACGGCGGCAGTCTCAGCCAGGGGGAGCGGCAGCTGCTCGCCATCGCACGCGCCGCCGTGTCCGACCCTCCGGTGCTGATTTTGGACGAAGCCACCAGCTCCATCGACACGCGGACGGAGAACCTTATCGAAAAGGGCATGGACTCCCTGATGGAAGGGCGGACGGTGTTCGTGATCGCCCACCGGCTGTCCACCGTTCGCAACAGCAAGGCGATCCTCGTGCTGGAGCACGGGCGGATCATTGAACGGGGCGACCACGAGGAGCTGCTGGCGCAGAAGGGCAAGTACTATCAGCTTTACACCGGTAAGGCAGAGTTGAGCTGACGTATAAAGCTACCAAAAAACGGAAACCATAAGGAGGACGCACCATGATGGAAAAACAGCTTTGCGAACTGGCGGTTGCCATGCTGGAGCGGGCATACGTGCCCTATTCCCACTTCCCGGTGGGCGCGGCACTGCTGTGTAAGGACGGCACGGTGTTCACCGGCTGCAACATTGAGAACGCCGCCTACGGCGCGACGGTTTGCGCGGAGCGAACCGCCATATTCAAGGCGGTCAGCGAGGGGCACCGGGAATTCGATACCCTTGTGATCGCCGGGCGCAGCGACGACTTCTGCGTGCCCTGCGGCACGTGCCGGCAGGTGATGATGGAGTTCGCGCCGGAGTTGACGGTCATCTGCCTGAACAGGAGGGGCGAGAGCCGGAAATTCGCGCTGCGGGAGCTGCTGCCCTACGGCTTCGACCAGAGCTGTCTGTAAGCGCGGAAGGATTTTCATGGAACCAAATCACGCCGCGCTCCGTCTCAATGGACAGAAACCCATTTCAGGAGGAAACTACACTATGAAAAAAATCATTTCCCTTGTGCTTGCCGCCGTGCTGGCACTGAGCCTCGCCGCCTGCGGCAATAAGAACAACGGCGGCAGCGGCGACCAGCCCTACGCCCCCACCAGCGCGCTGGATCTGCTGGAGAAGGTGTGGAACAGCTATACCGACGAGGAGAAGTTCCCCGCCTCCGGCGGCGACTACTCCGAGGCGAACAGCAAGGAGGACGCCCCCGGCGTGTACGATCTGAGCGACCGCGCCGCCGTGGACAGTGCCCTCGGTCTGCCGGAGACGGCGAAGGTGGATCAGGCGGCGTCCCTCGTGCACATGATGAACGCCAATACCTTTACCGCCGCCGCCTATCACTGCACCGATGACCCCGCCGCGCTGGCGACCCAGCTGCGGGACAACATCCAGCAGCGGCAGTGGATGTGCGGCTTCCCCGACAAGGTGGCGGTGATCGTGGTGGGTGAGTACGTGGTGTCCGTGTTCGGTGCCGAGGATCTGGTGGATCAGTTCGTCAGCGTGCTCAACGGTATGTGCGGCGTGCAGCCCGCCTACGACGAGGCTATTCTGTGATGCGTGCGGTACAGCGCACCGCGTTTCTGCTTCTGGCAGCGGCTATGCTCATAGCCGCTGCCTTGCTGCCCTCCTCCCGGAAGCCGCCCCAGGACACGGGAACGGAGAAAACGGCGGTGTACGTATACAGGGGCTACGGTGCCGCCACGGACGCGCCGTGGGACGGGAAATCGCTGGATTTCGCCGTGCACCGGTTCCGTCATCTGCTGGAGAAATACTTCCCGGAGGGGCACAGGGTCTATCTGGCGGTGGTGCCCGACAAGGCGGAGTTCACCGTGCCGCCGGAGGGCTACGCCCCCGCCGGGGCGCAGGAGACGTCCGCCTATCTGACAGAGCGGCTGGACGCGGAGGCGGTGGACATCGCGCCGCTGCTGACGCTGGAGGACTACTACCGCACCGACCCCCACTGGCGGCAGGAGCAGCTGCGCCCCGTGGCGGAGACGCTGCTGCGCGCTATGGGCGCGGCGGCACCGGAGACAGCGGAGGAGACGCTGTGCGCGCTGGAGGGGGAGTTCCGCGGCAGCTACTGGGGGAAAACGGAGGAATCGTTGCAGCCGGACGTGCTGTCCTATCTGACCTCCCCCGGACTGGAGGGCTGCACCGTCTACAGCTATGAGACGGACAGCACGGGCGGCGTGTACGACTACGCGGCGGCGCAGGACGCGCCCTATGACCTGTTCCTCAGCGGGAGCCGGTCGCTGCTGCGGATCGAGAATCCGGCGGCGGACAGGGAGCGCGTCCTTGTGGTGTTCCGGGATTCCTTCGGCAGCAGCCTTATCCCCCTGCTGGCGGAGGGCTACGGCACGGTCTACGCCGTGGATATACGGTATATCGCGTCGGACGCGCTGCAGCGGGTGGTGTCGTTCCCCCAGGGGGCGGACGTGCTGTTTTTGTACAGCACCACGGTGCTGCACAACAGCATCACCCTGAAGTGACCGGGCGCATAGACTGACATAGGCACGAAGGAAAGGGGGCGTCGCCCATGGCGGAGACGTTGGACGCGCTGGTGCCGGGGGACAGCTGCCGGGTGACCTCGCTGCAGCTCCCGCCCCACAAGCAGCGGCGTATGCAGGAGCTGGGACTGACCGTCGGCAGCACCGTCACCGCGCTGCACCGGGGGCCGTGGGGCGGTATCGCCGCTTACGGCGTGCTGGACACGGTGGTGGCTCTGCGGGACTGCGATGCCCGGCACATCACCGTCGCATAAAAAAACACCGGAGCAAAAGCTCCGGTGTTTTCTTATGCTTTTCGTTAGAAGAACGATTTGATCTGTCCGTAGAGGACGAGCACCATAATCAGCGGGGTGATGAACTTCACGCAGACCTTGAAGAAGCCGTAGCCGCCCATGGCGTGACCGGACGCCTCGCACTCTTCCTTGACCACGTCGGGGCCGATCTCCCAGCCGATCATCAGGGACATCAGCATTGCGCCAAGGGGCATCATAATACCCTCGGACAGCATATCCCAGAAGTCCAGCCAGTCAGCCGACCACCCGGGTAGGTCGCCGGTCATGCCCAAGAGGTTTGCCGGTGCGATACCGGAGGTGCCCAGCGCGTCGGCGCAGACGAGGATGCAGCCCACGCCCACGCAAGCCGCGGCGATGAGAGTGTAGGGCTTACGCTTGTCGCCCTTACCGGCGATACGCGCCTTATCCACAAAGTGCGCCACGATGACCTCCAGCAAGGAGATGGAGGAGGAGACGGCGGCGAACACCACCAGCAGATAGAACAGGATGCCGAAGATGGGACCCACAGGGCCCATGCGGTTGAACACGTTCTGCATGGTGACGAACAGCAGGGTCGGACCGCCCAGAGAGCCGGAGGGATCCAGGGCGAAGCGGCCGGGGATAACGCACAGACCGGCCATCAGAGCCACCAGCGTATCCATGACGATGATGAGGATGGCGTTCTTCTGCAGGTTCTCCTTCTTATCCAGATAGGAGCCGTAGGTGATCATGGCACCCATGCCCAGGGACAGGGAGAAGAACATCTGACCGCCGGCGGTGGAGAGCACCTCGAAGAAGGAGGGTGCCTCCTTGATGACGCCGTTGGCGACCGCCCAGCCGGGAACGAACATATACTTCAGACCGTCCACAGCACCCTCAAGCGTGCAGGCGCGGACGATGCAGATGAGCAGCATGACGAACAGCGCGGGCATACCGATGGAGCAGACCTTCTCGATACCGCCGCCGACACCGCCGAGGACGATGAGCATGGTGATGGCGACGAAGATCAGACCGTAGAGGATCGCCTCGCCCTGATTCGCCATGAAGCCCCAGAACACCTCGTGACCAACGGAGGTGTCGTTGGCTGCCGCTGCCTCCGCCATGACGTTGGCACCGAAGCCGGCGTGGAACAGGTCACCCACGTTCAGCACCACGTACTTGATGCAGTAGCCGCCCAGCGCGCAGTAGAAGAACAGGATGAAGAACGCGGACAGGATGCCCAGCCAGCCCATCCATTTGAACTTCTTGGACAGTGCCTTGTACGCACCCACGGCACCGTGGTGGGTCTTACGACCCAGTGCCAGCTCACCCACCATGACGATGAAGCCGCAGAACACCGCCAAAAGCAGATAGATGATGAGGAACAGGAAACCGCCGGAGGCTCCCATCTTATTGGGGAAGCCCCAGATGTTGCCGAGACCCACTGCGGAGCCGACGGCTGCCATCAGGAAACCAAAATTGGTTCCAAAGCCTTTTCTTTCTTCCATTTTTTCTCTCCTTAACAGATTTTCGCCCTCACGTTTCCGGGAAGGCCACTTACTTCGCCGCCGCTTGTCTATTGACAGGAAACGACCCGGAGCACCGCCATGCTCCGCGGGTACCGCCCTGCGAGATATTTTTCCCGTTAAGAGTACCTAAAAAAAGTATACAGGATTATTATTCCACCCGCAATTAGCAGTTTTTATAAAAATCAAGCGTTGTATTGTACACTTTTAACATTCTATGAACACGGAGCACGGTAAATTTTACGGGTGTTTTATCAATTTTTAACACAAAATTCCGATGCAACGGCAGGCGTTCGCCAATTTTCCCGAATGGTTCGGATAGTAATTTCTCCACAGGAAACAAATTTGCCATTTTCTTAACAGTCATACCGGTGCGGCGCAGTGCATAGGAGAAAGGAAAAAAACCGCCGCCCCGAGGGGCGGTGGGCTTTTGCGCTTGCAGAAGGGGGTGCGCTATCAGAAGAAGAATTCCTTGATCTGACCGTACAGGACGAGGATCATGCACAGAGGGGTGATGAACTTCACGCAGACCTTGAAGAAGCCGTACCCGCTCATGGCGTGGCCGGATGCCTCGCACTCGTCCTTGACCACGTCGGGACCCAGCTCCCAGCCGATCATCAGCGTCATCATCAGCGCGCCCAGCGGCATCATAACGCCCTCGGACAGCATATCAAAAAAGTCCAGCCAGTCGCCCGCCCACGTGAGGATCGTACCGGTCATGTGCAGGAGGTTTGCCGGGGCGATGCCGGCACTGCCCAGACTGTCGGCGCAGATAAGCAGCGCGCCGAGACCCACTGCCACGGCGGCGATGAGGGTGTAGGGCTTGCGCTTGTCGCCCTTGCCGGCGTCACGCGCCTTGTCCACGAAGTGCGCCACGACTGCCTCCAGCAGAGAGATGGAGGAGGAGATGGCGGCGAACACCACCAGCAGATAGAACAGGATGCCGAAGATGGGGCCGATGGAACCCATGCGGCTGAACACGTTCTGCATGGTGACGAACAGCAGCTTGGGGCCGCCCAGAGAGCCGTCTGGGTCCAGCGCAAAGCGGCCGGGGATCACGCACAGACCGGCCATCAAAGCCACCAGCGTATCCATGATGATGACGAGCAGGGCGTTCTTCTGCAGGTTCTCCTTCTTATCCAGATAGGAGCCGTAGGTGATCATAATGCCCATGCCCAGAGACAGGGAGAAGAACATCTGACCGCCGGCGGCGGAGAGGACACCGAAGAAATTGGGTGCCTTATCGATGACGCCGTTTGCCACCGCCCAGCCGGGAACGAACATATACTTCAGACCATCCACGGCACCCTCCAGCGTGCAGGCGCGGATGATGCAGATGAGCAGCATGACGAACAGGGCGGGCATACCCACGGAGCAGACCTTCTCAATACCGCCGCTGACGCCGCCCATGACGATGAGCATGGTCAGAGCCACGAAGATCAGACCGTAGATGATCGCCTCGTTGGGGTTTGCCATGAAGGCACCGAACACCTCGGCACCGAGAGAGGTGCCGTTGGTCGCCGCCTGCTCCGCCAGCGCGTTGGCACCGAAGGAGGCGTGGAACAGATCGCCGATGTTCAAAACCGTGTACTTGATGCAGTAGCCGCCCAGCGCACAGTAGAAGAACAGGATGAAGAACGGGGACAGGATGCCCAGCCAGCCGACCCACTTGAACTTCTTGCTCAGCCTTCCATGATTTCTCTCCTTTAATTTTTTCTCCTGTGGAGACGTCCGCAAGTTTTCCTGCGGACTAAGAAAAAGTATACCGTAAATCCTTGGTGGGTACAATTAGCATTTTTAATGAAAAATTAACGCGTCTTTATATAATTTTAACATTATCTTAGCGTTAACAATGTGTATTTCGTCGTATTTTCGCACTTTTTGACCCGTTTATTTTCCGGATTTTCTGGGATTTTTGTCGTATTTTCTGTCATTTTTTCGAGTTTTTCTTTACAAGAAAAATTTCGTCTTGCGTTAAGATGTCGTTTGTCGATAGGTCGTTATGCGCCGGAACGAGCGTTGCGGCGGCACCACTTCCCTTTTTGCGGAAGACGTGATATAATAGCCGCAAGGCGACTATTATACTGTATCGCCGTTTTTCTCGCCGGAAAGCCGGTGGAGCATACCGCAGCGCAGGGCGTCACGGTATAATATTTCAATGTGATTTATGATCGGCAAGGAGGTGGGGAGCATGAAGCGTTTTACCGCGCTGGCGGCGGCTGTCGCGCTGGCGGTGTCGCTCTGCGCCTGCACGCCCAAAGCGGGGACGGACAGCGGCCGGCTGCGCGTGGTGTGCACCCTGTTCCCCTATTACGATTTCGTGCGGCAGATCGGCGGCGAGGACGTGGACGTGACGCTGCTGGTGCCCGCCGGGCGGGAGACCCACAGCTTTGAGCCCACGCCGCTGGACGTTATCACCATCAGCGAGGCGGAGGTCTTTGTCTACAACGGCGGCGAGAGCGAAACATGGGTGGAGGACCTCCTGTCCGCCGCCGGGGAGAACATCCCCTACCGGCTGGCGATGATGGACTGCGTGGAGACACGCGCCGAGGAGTTCGCCGAGGGGATGCAGGGCGGTCACGACCACGACGACCACGACGACCATGACGAGCATGACGATCACGGCGACCACGGCGACCACGGCGACCACGACGACCACGACGAGCATGACGGGCATCTCCACGACGGACACGAGGAGGAGATCGAGTACGACGAGCATATCTGGACGTCGCCGGTGAACGCCATGGCGTTGTGCCACGCTCTGTGCGACACACTGTGCCAAGCCGACCCGGACAACGCCGACGGATACCGGGCGCGGCTGGAGGCGTATCTGGTGCAGCTGCAGACGTTGGACGGCACGTTCCGGGAGATCGTGGAGGACGGCACCCGGCGGCTGGTCGTTTTCGGCGACAGATTCCCGCTGCTGTATTTCTGCCGGGAGTACGGGCTGGACTACCGGGCGGCGTTCCACGGCTGCGCCGGGGACACGGAGCCGTCCCTCGCCACGCTGAAATACCTCATTGATCTGGTGAATGAGCAGCACATCCCGGTGGTGTATACCATCGAGCTGAGCAGCCGGAAGGTGGCGAACGCCATCGCGGAGACCACGGGCGCACGGGTGCGGACGTTCCACTCCTGCCAGACGGTGAGCCGCGGGGAATTCGACGGCGGAGCCACCTATATCAGTCTGATGACCGCCAACGCGGCGGCATTGAAGGAGGGACTTGCCTGATGGCGCAGGAGAAAAAAATACTGCTGGACTGCCGGGACGTGACGCTGGGCTACGAGGGCAAGAGCGTGTGGGAGCACCTGAGCTTTCAGGTGTGCAGCGGCGACTATGTGTGCATCGTGGGCGAAAACGGCAGCGGCAAGTCCACGCTTATCAAGAGCCTGCTGGGGCTGCTGCGCCCCATGAGCGGCGAGATCGTCCGCGCTCCGTCCCTGCGGGCGGGTGCCATCGGCTATCTGCCCCAGCAGACGAAGGCGCAGAAGGACTTCCCCGCCACGGTGTCGGAGGTGGTGCAGAGCGGCTTCCTCAGCGGAAAGGGGCTGCGATTCTTCTACACGCCCAAGGAGAAGTCTCAGGCGTTGATGCACATGGGCAAGCTGGGCGTGCTGGAGCTGAAGGATCGCTGCTACCGGGAGCTGTCCGGCGGACAGCAGCAGCGCGTGCTGCTGGCGCGCGCACTGTGCGCCGCCGGTGAGCTGCTGATATTAGACGAGCCGGTGACGGGTCTTGACCCGGCGGCGGCGCAGGAGCTGTACCGCACGCTGGAGTATCTGAACAGAACGGAGGGTATCGCCATCGTCACTGTGACACACGATATGCAAAGTGCCCTGCGGTACGCGGACCGTATCCTCCACGCCGGTCACAGGCAGTGGTTCTGGGGCACGGCGGCGGAATACCTTGCCTCCCCGTGGGGCAAGCGGTTTGGAGGTGACGGCGTATGAGTCTGCTGTGGGAGATGTTCACCTATCCGTTCATCCTGCGGGCGTTCGTGGTGGGGATCCTGGTGGCACTGTGCGCCGCGCTGCTGGGCGTGCCGCTGGTGCTGAAACGCTATTCCATGATCGGTGACGGGCTGAGCCACGTGTCCTTCGGCGCGCTGAGCATCGCACTGGCCTGCGGCTGGGCACCGCTGCCGGTGTCTATCCCGGTGGTGATCCTCGCCGCGCTGGGGCTGCTGCGGATGACGGAAAAGAGCCGCATGGGCGCGGACGCCGCCATCGCCGTGGTCAGCGCGTCCGCCCTCGCCATCGGCGTGGTGGTCACCAGCCTGACCACCGGCATGACCACCGACGTGGACAGCTTCATGTTCGGCTCCATCCTCGCCATGGACAGGGCGGACGTGACGCTGAGCGTCCTTTTGTGCGCGGCGGTGCTGGTGCTGTACGTGCTGTTCTATCACCGGCTGTTCGCCATTACGTTTGACGAGAGCTTCGCCCGCGCCACCGGCGTGCGGGTGGGGCTGTACAACACCGTGCTGTCGGTGCTGACGGCACTGACCATCGTGCTGGGTATGCGTATGATGGGTGCCATGCTGATCTCCAGCCTCATCATCTTCCCCGCGCTCACCGCCATGAACCTGCTGCGGAGCTTCCGGGGCGTGGTGCTGTGCGCGGCGGGGCTGAGCGTGGTGTGCTTCTGCGTGGGGCTGACCGGCTCCTATCTGTGGAGCACGCCGGTGGGTGCCACGGTGGTGCTGGTAAATCTGGCGGTGTTCCTGCTGAGCCGGATCCTTGTGCGGATAAAAAGAGCGGCGTGAAGCCGCTCTCAGGCTGCCGAAAAAGCCGCCGGCTTTTCTCGGCAGCCTGCAATAATGCCGTTATTTTCGTGCCGCAAAGCGGCACGAAAATACTCGCTTCGCTCCACGCACGCCTTGCATAGCAAGGCTTAGCGCGGCATTTGATCCGATTCGAGGCGGGCTTTGCCCCCTCGAGCTCCCCCTGTGAGGAGGAAGGACTGCACGCACGGCAGGGGTTTATTTCCGGTTTTCGCCCCATTTCGCGGGAGTTTTTCCGGAAAAACCCTTGCACTTTTCGCTTTTATATGGTATGCTACACGTGTAAGTAAGGTATTGACTGGGAGTGGACGGCGGCGTCCGCTTTTTTCTTGACTTTTTTCATCTGTTAAAATCAGGAGGGAACACCTGTGAGAAAGATCACCGACATCGTATGGGAGCTGGCGGAGCCGGCCGTGCAGGAGCAGGGCTGCCGCATCTGGGACGTGGAATACGTCCGGGAGGCGGGGCAGTGGTATCTGCGGCTGTATCTGGACAAGGACGGCGGCGTGGACATTCTGGACTGCGAGGCCATCAGCCGCAAGGTCAGCGACCTGCTGGACGACGCCGACCCCATCGAGAGCAGCTACGTGTTCGAGGTAGGCTCCGCCGGGCTGGAGCGGCAGCTGAAGCGTCCCGGTGACTTTGCACAGTTCATGGGAAGCCCTGTGCTGGTCAAGACGTACCAGCCCAAGGACGGGCGGAAGGAGTTCGCCGGGAAGCTGGCGGGCTACGAGGACGGCGCGGTGCTGCTGGATATGGGCGGCGCGGAGCCGCTGCGCTTTGAAAAGAACGAGGTCGCCATGGTGCGCCTCCGGGTGGAATTTTAAGACGATTTGATATAAGGAGAAACGACATGAAATGTGATGAGATCTTCGCGGCTCTTGCCATGCTGGAAAAGGAGCGGGGCATCCCCCAGAGCTTCATGATGGGCAAGATCATCCAGGCGCTGACCACCGCCTATAAGCGCGACCACGAGG
>ERZ857629.3128-NODE-3128-length-14400-cov-2.829766_pt1 | contig 14400 bp, 10 predicted proteins | sample MGYA00519700_ERZ857629 | MGnify/ENA primary metagenome ERZ857629 (study PRJEB31778, sample SAMEA3449351) | human gut metagenome | biome: human gut; feature: human-associated habitat; material: faeces | place: United Kingdom | collected 2010/2012 ... | reverse complement strand
GGAAAAGTTGTCCAACCAGATCTTGCAGACTTTATGTACGATCTTGTTGAGGGCGATGCCTGGTATCTTCAGCATCTTTCGGCCATCTGCTTTGACCTAACCAAGGGATTCCTTAACGACAAGATAATAGAACAAGGGCTGTACAATCTTATTAACCTGTACAGTTTCTCATATCACTATACGGCATCTACACTAAGCAAGCATCAGCTCAGGTTCTTAAAAGCCATTTTAGAGGGGGTGACAAAATTCAGCTCGGCCGACATATTGGACAAGTACAAGCTCAACTCCTCTGCAAATGTCAACAGGCTTAAAGAGGCTCTAACAAAAAAGGAGATAATAACTTTTGAGCCTAATTGCAAAGAGGCTGTTTTCTTGGATCCGCTCATGAAGTTGTGGTTTAAGCGTTACTTTTTTGAAAAAAACAGAATATAGAGGTTGCTTAAAATGACAAATTAATGTCAAATCTCCATTAGAGTTTATGAGTCTGATGACGCAATTTATGGAATTTTCGGTAAGCGAAATTACATAAGTTGCCAACTGCCAATACCATAACAAGGAGTATCCATACAACGCGCAACCAACCTTCGCTACCATTTAACAGACGTGGCAAGAATATTACAAAGGGATAGATGAACAGCATTATTGTCATGAGGATACCCATCACCCCATACCCTGCCAGCCACCACCTCTGTGAGCGAGAACAGTCCACTCTCTTCCCGGTGAACAGAGCGGCAAGACACTGATAAGCTTTTTGGCGCAAGTTGGCTATGCCGGTCCAATCCATCAACATATAATAGGCATCCATACGTAAGAAAGGATTGAAATTCATTAGAAGTCCCATCGATTCGGTAAAGAGCACCATAATCCAGATGAATTGCCAAAGATAGCTTTCACTCAAGTAGAAACACCAAACAGTAACTCCCCAAGTTACAAAAGTTACCAAAGGGCCGGCTAACGATACTGCAATACGTGGCCACCTCCCAGGAAAGTTGCACGACGCGGAGACATCGCAAAAGAAGATGAAACCCGAAAGATAATATGTAATACCAAGGCGAGGTACTCGACCACCATAATGTTTACAACAAACACCATGGCCCAACTCATGTAAGGCAACTGTAACCAAATTGAGACCAAAAATCACGAACACCACCCACCAGTCGTGCAGGATGATCTCATTGGCTTTGTTCATCAATACCAAGAAATTTGACTTGGTATGGATTAATGGCCAGAGGCCTGATAGGCCAACGAGTAACATAAGACAAATACCTATGGGGGTGAATAAAGGCTTTGTTATCTTATGAACAGCTGTCACAACATCATCGGCATGAGGAATGGAGAAACTAAGGTTTCGGATATTAGTCAGCCAATGCCAACGAGAATGGCCTGATGTATTGGGAAAGTCAAGCATCTGTTTCTTTTCGAGCATCTCGTAAAGTGTAGTCAGCTGCAAAGGTGTAAGCATATAGCCGGCCTCTACGGCTTGCAGATAGATTTCGTAACAGCTGCGTTTGCCATCCATCAGACTCAAAGCGTAAGCCTCGGAGGAACCCATTCGCAACATGCTGTTAGTATCAAAATTCTGTACAAATCCGCCATCTATATGTCCATTTTCGCCACAGTTAAGATTGATATTGATGCTCGGCTTGATACTTGGTGTAAGTCCCATAACCCAAACACGCTTCTCCGCCCCCTTTGCACGAGTGAATTTCTGCATACGCAACAGATGATCTGAACCGTCTATCTGAAAATAGACTCTGTCCATATAACGCTTTATGAGGAATATCCACAGGGCATCCATCTGTATTTGATCCAAATCGGCATCCACATCCGGCACCTCGTAAGGTGCATCTTTCAATGGATTCAATGGTATTTTATGGCTATAGATTATTGTTATTTCCAAAACCTCACTGTTATAGCCAAGTTCCAGACGAAAATTGCCGGTAATATGCAGCTCCTCGTCACGGCGCAGCAATTCACCACATGCCTCCTCCACCGAGCTCATCAACAGCTCTTCCAAGGTAGGGGTAAACTCTACTGCTTTTACATAACCGCTTACCCATTGGTGTATCAATGGTAGCCAACGCAGCTCCAAGGGGAGAGTACAAGTAATCTTATTCATCTGTCTTTACCATTCTTAGATAGGAAAAGGAATTGGATTTAATTCATTTTCTGTAAGTTCCCGTTCAGACCACCCCAATGTTACAGGATGTAGGTAGATTCTTGGATCGGCAAAGCGAGGCCAAAAGTGTGATAAGCCCGGCACAACAACACGAATTACATTGAGTTTGGTCTCCTTACGAGAGAGGTTGTAAACGATTACTTCCAATCCATGCTCCTGCATCAAGGCCACAGCTCGCTCGATATCGGTCAGCAGGTCGTTAGTTGACAGGTCTATGAAATCGGCAGGTTTCCGCATCGGTTTTGAAGAATCAGGAAACAGAAATGAGTGGTCTGTGCACCTAAGTTCATTCCACCATGTACCGGCAGAAACCTCATCTCCCAAACTTTGTGTTATCTCCGCCATTGCGCGTTGCAGGGCAATCTCCACTTGATAATGTGCACCTATTCCCATAAGCAGAGCTTTTTTTGGATCTTTGGAGTATGCTATCGCCATAACAACGGGAATTCTAAATTCCGTGGTCAAATCCAATGCCCACACATCATAACCACGTTGTTGCATCCTGCTGCGAAAAGTCTGAACAGATGTGGCTGGCCATGCGTCTAAATCCAATTGAGGACGGCACACTCTATTATACCACCATGCCCCCACCGCATCGCGCTCTACTAATTCAAAGAGCCCCTGCAGGATAGCCTCCTCGATACAGTTTCCGGCCGAAACGCCATTGCTGTCACCATACATGTAGGCAACGCCATCCTCCTTAAAACTATAAAAGAGGTAAGCCGCAGGCAACCAGCGCACTGCCCTATGAGTAAGCGACCATCCTTTACCCCAATGAAGCGGAATCTCCTCGTTCCATGGTTCCGGCACCTGGCTGAAAAACGACTTTTTGCCCCATTCTTCTCGGTGTGTAAATTGATTTTCACTAAAGCACGCCAATACATGCGGAGAAACAGCCGTATCTGCTATTTCACGCCAATATGCCTTACGCAACGGCTCATATCCGAAATATTGCGTAGAATATCGTTCAATGGACTCTCCAATCGCACTGGCCTGAGCCTGTTCCAAAGTCTGCCCTTTACCGGCACTTACCCCTGTGGAGCTGATACGTCCCTTTTTCCAGTCGATGATACCGTCCCTTTTAACATCTTTCTCTTCTAATGTAGCCCATTGGCTCATCACCATTGAATAACCATAACCATCCCCCGGAGATACCAACGTAGTCAACTTTCCAACCTCACTTGTAAACGGATCTACATAGTCTATGAGACGACGAACAGTTTTTGCGGCATCCTCGGCCCTTTCACCTCCGTCTGTGTAGCCAATCTTAGGGCGACTTTGCAGCCGTACAGGTATATCCTCACCTACTTTCCCTTCACCGGAGCATGTGGGGCAGTGAGGCCAAGGCTCCAAATTATGGTGTTCAAATTTCGTCTCCTCGCCTATCCTTCGCACCAATGTGAGTTGCATCTCTTTGGCATCAGCCTCATTCCTGATAGCTTTAGCTGCCATAGAGATCTTTTGCCAAGAGGCCGGATGAGCAGAATGGCATAGATTGTGGTGCTGATAAATGCGGTGCAATATAGGAGATTGGTGATAGTATCTAAAAATAAGGCACTCAAAACAACCACTCTCCGCATCGCCAAAGTGTGGGCCAACCCATATAGTATCATCGCCAATGGCAACAGGCATCCACCTCCAACCCTGCTTATAGGCAAGCCGATTGAAGTCTATAAGGTCTACGTGATGGTAGTTGGGAACCAAAAGTACAACAAGACTGTCCGAAGACACCTGCTGCAGCTCTTTCCAAATGCCAACCGATTCCACTTTATCATCTTCACCCAGCACAACTGCCAGCCGTTCCATCTCTTCAGTTGCAACCCCGGAAGTATGTGCAAGTATGAATGAACGTTTGGAAGCGACGCAACCTACCACACCCCTTTGTTTAAATTGCTCAAGCAGGTAAAAGAATTCTGTAAGACTGAGCTTACCACTCATTTCGGCCAACAAATGCTCTTCTGTCTGCGGTTGCTTCATCAACGAGCGCAACAGTTGTGTAGCTTTGTTAGATACACGAAAACAGGTGTAGTCTGCTCGTAGCAATACGACATAGCCCCCCTCCTCAATAAAACTCCAGTCTCTTTTCAGATAATACCTTTCACTGCCCATACGCTTTCATCACTTATTAATCCATCTTAACACTTAGGTTAGACGGACAATAAATTAAAATACGCATTTTAAGCAAAGTACATAAGCCGCCTGTTTTGATTCCTCTTCGCTTAAAGATACATTCTGGTCAACGGGTGGCAGATATAGATAAACATCCTCTGCTGTAGATGGGATCTGTTTTTCTACTACATGTACGCGTACTCCATTAGGAATCATTACACCTTCTGCTTTCAATACTTTCTCTGTGTTGTTGAGCAACTCGTCCTTATAGGCCTCATCACACCAAGCTTTAGCTACTATCTTAGCCCAAAGCTGTTTGTTTTCTTCAAGATTCATAATATCACTTATTGTATGGATAAATACCGGTTATTAGCTCTCTACAGCACTTATTCTCACTACATGCAAAGTTATGAATTATTCAAGAGGATGCAAAAAACTGTTTGCAGATATAAAGAATTTTTACGAAAATTGTGATGTTTGTCACTTTGGCTTTGGCGTTGGCTGATTTAGGGTATAGAGAGTAAAGAAAGTTTAGAAAGTATAGTAACTTTGTAGTCAAATAAAATGAATAATATTAAACTGAACATGAAAAGATTAGTAATTCTCAGCGGCGCGGGTGTAAGTGCCGAAAGCGGTTTGAGAACGTTTAGGGACAGCGACGGCCTGTGGGAGAATTATCCCGTTGAGCAGGTTGCCTCCATAGATTCATGGCCTCACAACAAGGAGTTGATGATTGATTTTTACAATCAGAGACGCCATGACATTGAGCGGGCACAACCAAATGCGGCTCATAAATATATTGCGGAATTAGAGAAGTATTATAATGTTACGGTAATAACCCAGAATATAGATAATCTGCACGAAAGAGCCGGCAGCAGCCATGTAATTCATCTTCATGGAGAGATTACAAAAGCCCGCAGTGAAAAGATCTCATCCGAGGAGTCTTTTTATCTTCCCGACAAAGTAAAGTATATAGGCTATTCAGATATCAAGTACGGTGACAAGGCAGATGACGGCGGGCAGATGAGGCCACATATTGTATGGTTTGGAGAGGCCGTTCCGTTTCTGCAGACAGCTGCAGAGTATGTATCACAAGCAGACATACTTATAGTTATAGGGACATCGCTTAATGTATATCCTGCCGCCGGTCTTGTAAATTACACAAAAGACGGGGCCATGATATACCTCATAGACCCCAAACCTATTCATCTTAATCTACCTAATTTCAAACAGTTCCAAGCCACCGCCACAGAGGGGATGAAGCAACTGTACGATATGCTGCTTTAGCTTTGGCATTTGTATTAGCTTTGGCTTTAGCCATATTAGTTTATAGTTTATGATTTATAGTTTAGAGTCAGTTATTTAGTTGATAGTTTTAAAGCAAATAGTTTTCTTCTTCACTCTATAAACTATAAACTATAAACTCTCAACTATTAACTTTTATAATGCTGTCTATAAACTATATACTTTCAACTAAATCAAGCTAACGCCAACTCCAAAGCTAATTAACTAGTACTGCAGCAAAGTAACAATTCCATCCATGGTACAGACCAAAAGTTTGTTGTCGGGAAGCGGTAGGATAGAATTGATAAGAGCAAAAGAGACCTTATGTCTCCATGCAATGGAACCGTCTGTTAAATTAAGTGCAACTATATTACCCTTATCTGTTGGTACAAACAGTAATCCCTTGCCATCCTTTCCACCTTTTGGAGTAGATACCATTGGGGTTGGAGCAATCTCGTAGTGGAAATCTGCACTTACCCTCCACACACTTTTAGGATGGGCGACGCCCTCTTTATCCTTAACTATCTGCAATGTAGAAAATGCAAAAACAGAATCTTTCATCACCTTAACGTAATAGGTGCTCTTGTCCGGAGACAAACCTATGGATTCGCGGCCTCCATACTCTCTAAAGAGCTGTTTCCCTGTTTTGGCATCTACTGCATAGCTGTAACGCTCCGGTGTTACAAAAAAGATCCTGCCGTTTGCCTTAACAGGCCATACTGCCGCAGGTGAGAACATTCTGCTGCCTTTGTTCTGCCATATCCATTGTGTCTTACCGTTCTTTGCATTAAAAGAGTAGAGTCTGTTTGCCCAGTCTCCTACAACAACCTGCTCGTTGTCTACAAAAGCCTTGGCCTCTATAAATCCTTTAACCTCTCTGTTTTCCCACAACAGTTTTCCGGTCTTTACATTAATGGCTCTAAAGGTATGGTCAGATGCGCCTATATATGCAGCCCCTTTGCATATGTTAACAGCACCCATAACAGATTTACCGCATTTATAAGACCATTTTTTGTCCCCGTTAAAAATATCCAAACCGTAAATATAATTGTCTGTACACCCAACAACTACAATGTTACCGCTCACGGCAGGGGTAGAGAAGATCTTACCGCCTAATTTCACATTCCAACGCTGTTGTCCGTTCTTACCATCTATGCAAACTACGTTTCCGGCTGTAGTTGTGTATATAACGTTACTGTTGCTCTCCACTGCTCCGGCACCTATATCTGCCCTTTCCTCTATTCTCCAGACAGTTTTAACATTGGGATACTCATTATTACATGAATAATCCGGCCTTGGGTAATGGATATCTGTGTTATAAGGGGCGCCGTTGCTCATTCTTAGCATTAGCCACGGAGACTTTGTTACTGCCCTTTTTTGGCTTTTATCATCCTTAATAATATCTGCAACCCTCTCCTGCATTGTAACAAGCGAACCGTTTACAGTAATTATATTGTACCCGGGACCATCCTTGCCGGCTCTTTGTGTAGAACGACCTATCGCTGCGGGAATACCCTCATAGACCATCGCCCTGTCTTGATGCCAGTGACCGTTAAGTATAAATTGGGTGTTTATACTCTTTAATTTGTCGAGAACCTGAGTATAATTAAGAACAGAGGTGTCCATTGGATAGTGGTTTACAAAGAAAACAGGCTGAGTAGGGTCTATCTTACGAGAGAGCGAATCTAACCACACTATTGTCTCTCTTGGGACAAGCGCAGGAGCCATTCTCATATTGGGTCCGCTATTGCAACCTATAAATTTTATTCCACCGTAATCAAAATTAAATCCTTCGTAACCGAATACTTTTACAAAGGTATTGCAGCCGCTCTCAGACCATTTTGCATCATGATTACCGGCTACAATGTAATAGGGAACTTTGAGTTTGTCAAAGATATTCTTTGCAGTCTGAATCTCCTCATCAGCTCCAAACTCCGTTATATCGCCCGCAATTATCACAAATTTTATTTGAGGCAGGCTGTTGATGTCGTTCACACAGGTAATTGCATCATCTATTCTGCTTGTACCCTCTGCTATATGGATATCGGACATATATGCAAAACTGAAAGGTTTATTTACACTGTTTTGGGCCGACAGGCCTACTGCCGCCAACAGGAAAAAAAGAACAAGAATCCGCTTCATGATATGTTAAATGATAGTATAGTCCCTCTGTTCGGTCCAACCTTGACGCCCGTCTGCAATCTCTATCTTGCTCCAACCTCCCACCTGCTCCAGAATCTCAACTTTGGTTCCTTCATGTAAGACAAACAGATTGCCACCTCCATTATTAGGTGCACTCTTTACATTACACATAGGCTGCGTAATTATGCCATAATCATAACTCAATGCTCTGTTTCTTAAATTAATTGCAAAAACAAGCGAAAGAATGAACATCAACGCCGCCACTATCGAAAATGCAAAAGATAGCTTCTTAGCCCGGCCTTGTGTTGCAAACCTATAGCACAGGAGCAGGGCAAACACAACAGCAAGCATCACAATAGAGAACCAAGTCCATGTATCGGAACTTAAAAGATTCTGTAACCTCTTTATAAATGTAGACATTACAAATTCCGGCACGGGGGTTATCTTATCTACCGTCTGCAATCTTGCCAGCTCTAAATTATTTACTATATCATCTTCAGCCGGATTCAATTTTAGCGCCTTTTCATAATATAGTATGGCCTTACCTATGTTTCCTGTCTTAAAGCAGGCATTGCCCATATTATAATACAACTTCCATGATTCCAAACCTTGAGATTCTATTTTACCGTAGAGCTCCATTGCTTTGTTGAACTCAGACATTGAATATGCATCATTGGCCTTAATCCACAACGAATCTGTATCTGCAGAGACCTTTGCAGAACAGACAACGATAGATGCAAACAGTAAAAACAATATTTTAAACGCACTTCTCATTACAAAACACTTTACACAGTTCATACTATAAAATATCCTCCAATTTAGAGAGCAACGCAAGCGATTTTTCATACAAGACGCCCATACTTCCCTCTACATTGCTGCCGGAATAGCGAGCCATCTCACACTCGTCCAGAATACCCACCAACATTTCAACATCCTCTGCAGCAGCACCTTTATCCCTTAGTTTTTCTGATATATTATCTTTATCCAAATCTGCAAACGGAATTGACAATTTGTCCGCCACATATCCTACAATGGCCTTATGCAGCTCTTCGTAAAATGGTACGGAAAGATTCTGTTTCAAATATCCCGATGCTATGTTAAGTCTCTTTACAGCTATCTTGTTAGCCTTTTTACTTCTTGCACGCCTAACATCTTTTCTTAAGGCGTAATGCCTCTTTAGCATAAACCAACCGAGTGCAGCAAATGCAATCAACAATACCACAAATACAAAGTAAAGCGGTGAAAAGATGAAAAATTCTCCGCCTTTACGCAACATAGGTGCGCCCGCTGATATATATCGTATGTCATCTCTAAGGCTTGCAACCTCCTGTTTTGTGATACCTTGAGCCATTATTCCACCGGCTATGTTATCACCTTTACCAACATCTATTCTCAACGAATCGGATGAGATTGTAACATATTTCCTGTTCTTTAGATCATAATAGGTAAAATCTATAGGCGGCAATACGTAGCGTCCAACAGCCCTTGGTATAAATGGATACTCAAAACTCTTCTTTCCACGCAAACCGCCGGCCGTATTGCTCAAATTATTGTTTGACCTTACATCATATACCTCAAAATCAGCCGGAAAATCATATTTAGGAGCCTCTATAAGATTAAGGTTTCCTGTTCCATCTATATCAATTATCAACGAAGCTGCCTCATTTGATTTTATACTGTCTCTGCTGAATTTTACGTTCATTGAGAAATCCCCTACAGCTCCTCCGAATGATGCAGGAGCTCCTGATGGTAGAGACGCAACCTCTATCTTTACAGGAGAGGTGGATATTCTCCTTCTTATTGTCTGGTAATCATCAAAAAAGTCATCAAAGAAACCTCCTCTTCTTCCGGAATTCACCCTTACCTGAATTTGCGCAACCAAATCTGCGGGTTCTATGGTAATTGTTCCCGTTTGTTGAGGCAATAATATATACTTCCTTAAAACAGCAGTAGAATAAATTTTGTTACCAAGTCTCTCACGTACAAAGTTAAGATTCTGAGGAGACTCAGTTTCCTGGCTCCAAAATCCGTTGAATACAGGAAACTTTATATCTTCAAAGCCTACTATCTGACTGTTTGTATACAACTTAAGTGTAGCAACAATAGGTTCACCCTTAACAACTTTTGTTTTACTTACATTAAGCTTTAAAATAATATCTTCATTGCCGGAGGATGAACTCTGAGCTTCGTTTTTTGAAGTTTGCACCTCATCTGCCTGCTGATCCTGCTGTCCGCGAGCTGCCGTGCCACTCTGATCTCCCTCAACAACTTCTATGCTTAGAGCTCTAGCGGTGTAGTTTTTCCCACCTATCTTGGCAGAAGCCTGTGATATGGAGATTAACTTGTTATTATTAGGCCTTATTACATACGTATAGCTTATCTCCAATGATTGTGATCTTTTGCCGTTTATAATCTGCATGCTTTGCATTCTGGATTGGGTAGGCCCCAACAATACGTCCGCTCCGGAAAACGCCGGCGGAGTAAAAGTCTCAACATCCCCGTCTGCTGTATATACAACTCTAAAAGCCTCGCTACTGCCAACAACATTTGGTGCCTCAACCGTAAAACTGTTCTGCGCTGCACCTGCGTAGCCTATTACTGTAAAAATAAAATATAGTATATAAAATCTAAACCGCATAAATCCTCCTTTTACTAAAAAGCAACCGCAAATTTAATCATTTTACCAGTTTTTTTCACGTTGTCTGCTCTTAAGAGCCTTTGCCTTTTCCTTATCTACCTTCTGTTTTGTCGCATTCTCCTTATCCTGAATAGCTTGAAGCATCTGCTCTGCTGTCTGAGGAGTTATCTTGGCATCCTGCGGTTGTTGTTGTCCGTTCTGAGGATTGTTCTTATCCCCATTATCCTTGTTCTTGTCTTGTTTATTATCTTTATTGTTATCCTTGTTCTTGTCCTGCTCTTTGTTATCCTTGTTTTGCTCCTTGTCCTTATCTTGCTGATCTTTATTCTGTTGGTCTTTATCCTTATTTTGATCTTGGTTCTGGTTTTGGTCCTGGTTTTGATCTTGATTCTTATCTTGGTTTTGATCTTGATTATTCTGCCGGTCCTCTAACTTCTTTTTAGCATACGCATAGTTACGTCTGGTTTCCGAATCAGACGGATTCCTCAGTAAAGAATTTTTATACGCCTCAACCGCCTCTTGATATTTTTTCTGTTGAAGATAGCTGTTCCCCAAGTTGTGATAATAGTTGGATACATCCGTAGAGACAGAACCTTTCTCTGTATCCCAAGGAATTTGCGGGGTGTATTTGGCAATGCTGTCTGCCATATCCAAGTACAGCTTCTCGGCTCCTGCAAAATCGCCCAACCTGTACAGGGTATTGCCCAAGTTATATTTTGAGACCAAAGATGTAGAATCCAGCACAAGCCCCTTTCTATACTCAACATCAGCCTCTTTAAAGTTGTCTTTTTTGAAAAGATTATTCCCTTTTCTAACCTCTTTTTTATCTATTCGCTGTGTTACAACATTCTGGGCAGAGAGAGATACCGTACCCAAAAACATAACGACAACAACAGCAAAAAATTTTCTGTTTATTCTTTTGCTTCCAACTAAAAACTCCATAATAAAGAATATAAATGCTATTGCAAAGAAATACATATACTGCTCGTCATACTCTTCAAAAACCACAGATGTAAATTTCTGCTCATCCAATTGCCTAAGCTCCTTAATTATAGGATTCAAGCCAAACTCAGATGTTCCGGCCCTCACATACGCGCCGTTACCGGCCAATGCAATATCTCCAAGGGTATTCTCATCCAATTTGGTAACAACAATATTACCATCCCTGTCTTTTAACAACTCCCCATTTGAACCTACAGGGATAGGTTTGCCATCCGGAGAACCAACACCAATTGTATAAACCTTTATTCCAAACTCGGCAGCATCCTTTGCAGCCTGCACAGGATCATCTTCGTGGTTTTCACCATCGGTTATAAGTATAATAGCCTTATTGTTGCTTCCCTGCTGCCCCTCGTTACTGAAACTTCGTATACATGTGTTTATAGCTTCGCCCAATGCCGTTCCCTGCACAGGAACAGACTCTGTACTTATAGACTTTAGGAAAAACTTTGCAGATACATAATCTGTTGTAATAGGCAATTGTACAAATGCCTGCCCGGCAAAGACAACCAAACCTATTCTGTCTCCCTGAAGTTTGTCTACCAATCTCGATATAGCCAATTTTGCACGTTCCAATCTGTTAGGAGTATAGTCCTGTGCCAACATAGAATTTGAAACATCCAAAGCAATCATTATTTCCGCACCTTTGCTCTGATTTTCCTTAAGTCTTACCCCTATCTGAGGTCTCGACAAACCTATTACAAAGAACAGCCATGCTATGGAGAAGAAAATTACTCTCACCCATCCTTTCCATTTAGATCTCAATGGCATTAGCTTGTCAACCATCTCAAAGTTGCCAAACTTTGAAACTTTTTTCTTCATCATCCTCCTATACAACCAAAATCCCAAAAAGAAAAAAGGGATAAGAAGTATAAGGAACAGGAATCGCGCACTTGCAAAATATATCATAACGTATTATATCAAACTATTAATATGGAATTTTTCTGCTTATTGTAAATCTGCATAACAGCTCCAATACCAAGGCTGCCAAAGCAATATATGCAAAATAGAAAAACAGCTCTTTATAAACAGCAAAAGAGTCTACCAATGTCTTGTTCTTCTCCATCTTGTTTATTTCGCCATATATCTCAAGAAGTTTGGTATTGTCTGTTGCCCTAAAATATTTTCCACCGGTAGCATCTGCTATATCCTTTAACAAAGCTTCGTCTATTTGGACCTCAACCTGCTGCACGCTCACTCCAAACGGAGTCATAACCGGATAAGGTGCCGTCCCCTCTGCGCCAACACCTATGGTATACACCCTTATCCCGTATGTTTTTGCTATCTCAGCCGCCATTTGCGGAGAGATTTCGCCACAGTTGTTTACTCCATCTGTAAGTAATATGACAACACGACTTTTAGCGTCTGAATCCTTTAATCTTGCAACTGCAGTTGCAAGTCCGTTACCTATAGCTGTACCATCATCAACCACACCGCATTCTACCTCTTTGAGCATATTGATAAGAGTTGGTCTGTCTGTTGTAAGAGGTACCTGGGTATAACTTTCTCCTGCAAATACCACAACACCTATTCTGTCCGATGGCCTTTCTGCAATAAACTGTATTGCTATATCCTTGGCCGCCCCAATTCTGTTAGGATTAAAATCTCTAGCCAACATACTTGTTGAAACATCCATCGCCAGAACTATATCTATCCCCTCCGTATCAACCTTTTCAAAAGAGGATGAACTGCGCGGTCTCGCTATTGCAATGATTATTGCAGAGAGTGCTATTACTCTAAATATAAAAGGAAAGTGCCTCAATGCCTTGGCCATTCCTCCTCCGGGAGCACTCCACTGAGAAAGAGAGGATACCGTCAAAGATGGAGAATGACCCTTTATCTGCCTGAATATGTACAGAGCGATAACCAGAATCAGCAATAAAAGAAGCCACAATATTTTTGGATATTCAAAAAACATAACTATTCATTCTTAACATCAACAGATTTTACATCATCAGATTTATCTGTCTCCTCTGCCATTTGAGCCATAAACGTTGAATTTACAAATCTTACGGCAACAGGAACAGCCTCCTCATTTTCACCTATTGTAGGTGAATATTTTGCAAATTTCACAAGATCCGAAACAGAAAACAGCTTGCTCAGCTCCTCGTAAGACTTGCTGTCCAATTCCACCGTCTTCAACTCCTCTAATATCTCAGAAGAGGTCTTCTCCTTTGCAGTAAGCCCAAATCTATGTTCTATATACTCTCTAAGTGTATCTGTAATTCCCGTATAGAATAGTTTTTCTTTGCCGGATTGCCATAATTTTTCGTTACGGATCTTCTCCAATTCACGCAGAGCCACAATATGAGGGGGATCAACTGCTTTAGGTTTGCCAAAGAAACCTCTGTTCTCTTTTCTATACTTTATATATCTGTAAATAATATATGCCAACACAAGAATCGCCAGTACCAGCAGAACCCATGGGAGAACCTCCTTAAAGGTAAGAGGATACTCTATCTGTCCTTTTATATCGGACATTACAAAACCTGTAGTATCTATCTGAACCGTTGAAACCGTAAGCAATTTGTCTTGAAACGATATCTTATCAGAGAGCGGGGCCCCTGCGGTAAGTATCTGAGGTAACGGAAGTTTAAAATTACCTGTATCAAAGGATGTTACCATTGCTTTGGCTTCTATCTCCCTTATCCCTTTCTTAAACGATACTGTGTCTAAGGCAAGCTCTTTAAGCACCTCTATGGACGAAAGCCTCTGCAATGCTGTGTCTGCTCCCACCCTCTCAACCGTATCTGCTGCCAAGAGGGTATTGGCATATGGTACCGCCATAAGCTGCGTTCCGTCGGGAACAGACAGTTTTGTACTTATTACAACCCTCTCGCCAATAAGTATCGAGTCTCGGCTTATCTTTACATCCGTCTGTCTCTGCCCGGCATGGGTGCTAAAAGAGAAGACGACAACAAGAGCAGCCAAAACTCCCAAGTGCACAATAACATTGTTTAATATCTTATTCATAGACATTTCAATTACATTGCCCTCCTTTTATTAAAAAGGGTCAACAACCCTTTAACATAGTCCTGATTGGTTCCTA
>ERZ857629.3126-NODE-3126-length-14402-cov-12.889803_pt1 | contig 14402 bp, 9 predicted proteins | sample MGYA00519700_ERZ857629 | MGnify/ENA primary metagenome ERZ857629 (study PRJEB31778, sample SAMEA3449351) | human gut metagenome | biome: human gut; feature: human-associated habitat; material: faeces | place: United Kingdom | collected 2010/2012 ... | reverse complement strand
TTTCGTGCCGCAAAGCGGCACGAAAATATTCGCTTCGCTCCACGCACGCCTTGCAGCGCAAGGCTTAGCGCGGCATTTGATCCCATTCGAGGCGGACTTTGCCCCCTCGAGCTCCCCCTGCGAGGAAGAAAGACGTCACGCACGGCGGGGTTTATCGACAAGCAAACAGGGCAGACGGTTCCACCGTCTGCCCTGGGAGAAGCCCCACAACAATTCCAGTATATACCACGGCGGGGGGGAAGTCAATAGAGAAGAAGTAAAAAGCGCATTTTTCGAAGCATTATACAAAAGAAAAGCGGCGATTTCGTGCATTTTGCGAATTGTAAAACGGGGATGATGTGCTATACTAAAGATACCAGAAGAGAAGAGAAAGAGGTGACTCCGATGACCTGTTGAGTTCCCCTTTACACAGCGGTGTAGAGGGAAGATGGCATCCCCAGAATGTTCGGCACTCTCTAATGGCGACCCATTAAGGTCGGTGGTCCACCGCAACAGCGGTGTTTACAGATAGAGCGAGAGTGAAACCAGAAACGGCGGCAGGTGCCATAATTCTGTAGAAACGTGAGGTAGCCAGCGATGACCGAGCCCAAGATGGACCAATAGCCCTTGATCGCAAGACACGGAAGCGGTCAAGGGCTATTGAAGTTTCAGAGAGGATCTTGCTCCATAGGAGCGGGGTCTGTTTTTTTGCGCCGGAGCGGGGAAACTATTGACAGGGGGGATATGCCCGATATAATAGTAAAAAAACGGCGGGAGGAAAGAGCGTATGTATGAAAACTATCCGGATCCTATCCCTCTGATCGGCGGGGAGGACCCTGCGCTGGCGGCTGCCATGGAACGGGAACGGCGGCGGCAGCAGGATAATCTGGAGCTGATCGCCAGCGAGAACATGGTCAGTCCGGCGGTGCTGGCGGCGGCGGGCAGTGTGCTGACCAACAAGTACGCGGAGGGGTATCCCGGACGCAGGTACTACGGGGGCTGCGAATTTGTGGACGAGGTGGAGCAGCTTGCCATTGACCGCGCCTGCGCCCTGTTCGGGGCGCGGTTTGCCAACGTGCAGCCCCACAGCGGCTCCCAAGCGAATCTCACCGTGTATTTTGCCCTGCTGGAGCTGGGTGACACCGTGATGGGCATGGATCTGACGCAGGGGGGGCATCTGACCCACGGCAGCCCGGTGAATATGAGCGGCGTGGACTATCACGTCGTACACTACGGCGTGAACGAGGAGGGCTTTCTGGATTACGACGCGCTTGCCGCGCAGGTGGCGGCGGTGAAGCCGAAGCTGCTGGTGGCGGGGGCGTCCGCTTATCCGAGAGCGTTGGATTTTGCGCGGATGGCGGAGATCGCACGGGAGAACGGCGCGCTGTTCATGGTGGACATGGCGCACATCGCGGGACTGGTGGCGGGCGGCGTTCACCAAAGCCCGGTGCCCTTTGCCGACGTGGTGACCACCACCACCCACAAGACGCTGCGCGGGCCGCGGGGCGGCATGATCCTCACCAACTCCGAGGAGATCGCACGGAAATGCGACAAGGCGGTGTTCCCCGGCACACAGGGAGGACCGCTGGAGCATATTATCGCCGCCAAGGCGGTGTGCTTCCGGGAGGCTCTGCTGCCGGAGTTCCGGGACTACGCCCGGAGCGTGACGGAGAACGCCAAGGCTCTCGCCGACGCGTTGCTGGCGCGGGGCGTGGAGCTGGTCAGCGGTGGCACGGACAACCACATGATGCTCATTGACCTGCGGGAGACGCCGTGCACCGGCAAGGAGCTGGAGCGGCGGCTGGACGCGGTGCACATCACCGTCAACAAGAACACCGTTCCCGGCGAGCGGCGCAGTCCCTTTATCACCAGCGGCGTGCGGGTGGGTACGCCTGCGGTGACCACCCGGGGCATGGGGAAGGCGGAGATGGAGGTCATCGCCCAGTGCATCGCCGACTGTCTGTTCGACTTTGAGGGACGGCGGCAGCAGGTGACTGAACGTGTGGCGGAGCTGGTCAAGGCGTTCCCTATATACGGGTAAGGAATCGCAAAAAGGAATGAACTGCCGCGAAAGCGGCGGCGTATAGACGAAAAAAGTGACCGGGCGGCTCTGAAAAGGGGTTGCCCGGTCGCGCTATATACAGTATAATTTAGGGGAAAAAGAAATAGAATGGGATAAACTGTGCGGAAAACGGGGAGGAACGCGGTATGGAGAGACGGATATTCTCGGCGAGGCTGCTGGAAAAGCTGGCGAAGATGCGGAGCAGCAGGCTCTCCGTGCTGGAGGCTCCGGCGGGCTACGGCAAGACCACGGCGGTGAGCCACGCCTTAGAGGGCGTGGAGACGGTCAGGTGGTACACCGGCGTGGAGCACCTGCCGGACACCAGCTTTTACTGGTTCATCCAGCAGCTGGGGAACGAGGACGAGCGGACGTTCCGCAGGATGGAGTCCATCAGCTTCCTGAACCGAAGCAACGCCGCGCAGGCCGCCCGGATCCTTGGCGATGTGCGGGTGGAGCGTCCGGTGACGCTGGTTTTCGACAATTTCCAGTTCGCGGCGGACAACTGGCCGCCGCAGGTCATCGACGCCTTAGCCAAGCGCGCCGAGGACGGGCTGCACCTTATCTTTATCGCCCAGAATCTGGGGCGGCTGCGCCCGGTGTTCGAGGCGCAGGAGGGGGGCGTGTGCTTCCTGCGGGAGAAGGATCTGCTGCTGACCCAGGAGGACATCTGCGGGCTTGCGCGGCAGGGCGGGATGTCGCTGACGCGGCAGCAGGCGAAGGAGGTCATCCGGGGCACCGGCGGCTGGCCGGCGGCGGTGTCGCTGTCGCTGGCGGCGGACGGCGAGGTGGGCGAGATGGACGAGCTGCTCTATCGCCTGTTCTGGGTGCGGAGCGAGGAGCGGCAGCAGGTGGCTCTGCTGCGGCTGAGTCTCTTTGACTGCATCACCCCCGCTATGGTGGACGCGCTGCTTCCGGCGGGGGAGCTGTCCCGCGGGGAGCGGGAGGAGCTGTTCCGGCGCACGCCCCTTGTGCGCCACGACGCCATGCGGGATGTGTACTATCCCCACGAGCTGCTGCTGCGGTTTCTGGCGGGGCGGCTACAGGCGGCGGAGGAGACGTTGCAGCGGGATATATACGACAGGGCGGGGCGGTGGTACCGGGACAGCGGCATGACGAAGTCCGCCGTGGGCTGCTTCTTCCGCGCCGGGGACGACGAGGGCATCCTCTCCTGCCGCCTTGTGGGGCTTATTACGGAGAGCTTCGGGACGGTCAGCTACACGGCGTTGGCGAAAACGGTGCTGCAACGCTGCCCGGAGGAGGTGCAGCGGCGGTACCCCCTGTCGCTGCTGCGGCTGTGCTACGCCCTGTACGCCGGGTGCGAGTTCGCGGAGTTCTCGCGGCAGATGGCGCGGGTGCGCGGACTGCTGGAGGGCGGCGAAAAGCAGCTTTTGGGGGAGTGGGAGCTGCTGGACGCGCTGGAGTTTTTCCCGGATCTGGACGGCATGGACGGTGCCTACGGGCGGGCGGAGACGCTGCTGACGCGGGATTCGGAGCTCTTTATCCCGGAGGAGCCGTTCATGTTCGGCTGCGCCTCCATGTGGGAGCTGTTTTACACCACGCCGGGGCAGATGATGGTCACGGCGGAGAAGCTGGCGGTGGTGCTGGGGCGGTACAACCGGCTGACCAACGGGCACGGCGCCGGCGTCGCCGAGCTGTACCGGGGGGAGGCGTACTCCGTGCAGGGGCGGTTCGACGACGCGGACATACAGGCGTATCAGGCGGCGTTTCTGTCCGAGCAGGCGCAGAACGCCTCCGCCACCTACGGCGCGGCTCTGCTGCTGGGGATCAACGCCATCTACCGCTCCGACATGGCGGGCTTGCAGCGGGCGGTGGACTATCTGGAGAATAAGGCGCGGGGCTACGCCTTTTTGCGGGGGACGGGGATCGGCACCTGCATGGTGGAGACGGTTCGCGGGTATCTGCTGGGGCTGATGATGGAGACAGGGGACGCCGCCCAGTGGACGCAGGGGGGCGCGGACGCCCTGTCCGACCTGACCTTTACCAATTTTATGATCAAGACGTGCCGCATTACCGATCTGCTGCTGAAGAAGGAGTACCAGCGGGCTATCGCCTCGGTGGAGGCGTCGCTGCAATTGGATGCGCGGCTGATCTCCACGGCGGTGCGGAACTTTATGTACTGCGGGCTGTCGCTGTGCTATCTCGCCATCGGCAAGCTGGGAAAAGCCGCCGAGTGGCTGGATCGCTCCCTGTGCCTTGCGGAGCAGGACAGGAACTATTCCTTCCTCGCCAGCTTCCGGAAGTATTTCCAGGTGCTGTTTCTGCTGCCCTCCATCGCCGCCAAGCACGAGAGAGCCATACGGGAGATCAAGACGCTGGGCATCCACTATACACGCGCCGACGAGAGCCGTATTTTCGCCATGCTGGAGGAGATACCGGAGATGAAGGAGGGGCTGACCGACAGGGAGCGGGAGGTGGCGGAGCTTGCCGCCCGGGGGCTGCGGAACCACGAGATCGCGGGAGAGCTGCATATCTCCGAGAACACCGTCAAGCACCACCTGAAGAACGCTTTTCAGAAAATGAATATTGACCGGCGCAGCAGGCTCATCGAAATGCTGCGCTGAGGAAAAAGACTACCCGAACGGGTGATGTGGTCTGCGCCGCTTTCTGGTAAAATCTTCCTGTTAGATATTCTGGGAGAGTACAGAGAAGAAAGGAGACGCACCATGAAAAAACGATGTATTTCCCTACTGCTGGTGCTGTTGATGGCTCTTACACTACTGCCGACAGAGGCGTTAGCCCTGCTGGGCGGCAGCGTTGGGAACCTCAGAGAAGTGATACAGCCAGTGACTATCAAGAAGGAGGGCGTGGACGACGGTTCACAGCTATACTCCATGAAGATGAACAACGGGAAGCTGGTCATGTTCATCGCCACAAGCGGCCCCCATATCGGAAAGTCGGTAACGACCTCCGACCGGGGCTATACCGCCACGATGGATTCCATCCGCAAGGGCGTCTACGAGAAGGCGAGCTTCACCTTCTCGGGGAAAAGCATCCGGTTTGGCATCAACAAGGCTCTGACCATCCGCTCCATGGAGGTGGTGGACCCGGAGAAAACGCAGGAGTTAGAAGCCTTCGGCACAGCGATACCGACGGAAAACGCCCTTGTCATCAGATATACCTTTGACGGGGACAACCCCAAGGTGATGTGCTTCATCTCCTACTACTTCGTGGAGCTGGCGCCGGGCGTTGCCAAGGGCACACTGACGAACGAGACGCAGACGGAGGACGGCAAGACCTACGCGCTGGCGGCGCAGGCGTTCTGGTGCCCCGATGTGATGACGGATAACTTTGACTGGTTCGTGTTCCAGTGGAACCAGGAGTACCACGGGTTCTCCCGGATGGGGCACGCGGCGGCGGAGCGCGCCGCCCACGTGAAGGTCAGCCGCACCTATGAGTCCGGCGAAACGACCACCGCCAAGGAGACGGACATCACCGCCGGCATGGGGCGTGTAAGAACGGGCGCGTCATTTTTCAACGGTGCTGTGGCGGAGATCTATTCCGACAGCTACGGCGTGGATAACCCCTTTGTGCTGGTGGACAATGAGAATGTCCGCAGGAATGAAGCAGAGGCACCTGCCTTTGTGAGATACGACGCGGAGAAGGACGTTCTGACCGCATGGGGATATACGGAAAAGCTCTCGCCTGATCCCCAGGACGGCTTCCGTGGGGGTGCGTTCCATATCTGGGGGTACAGGAATGTGTATACCAAGGCGGAGGCCGCCGAACAGAGTAAAGTCAACTTCACACGGCCGGACGAGGTCATCATCCCGCAGGATTCCGACAAGCTGGGCATTTACAAGTCCGGCGGCAGTATGCTGGCAATTTCGATCACAGATACGGCGCGGGAGCAGGTGCTGAAAAAGCAGCACGGTGCGCCGCTGTATACGCTGCGGGGCGACTTCAAGGAGGGACGTGACGACGGGGGGAAATTCTATGAATTTACCACCGGAAAGGTGGCTCTGACGCCCACCGTCACTGCGTCCTGGAACAGCGGACAGCATTTCAAGGTCAGAGTGGACGGCAACGGACGATTCACCCGCTTTGACACCTCGGCAGGGGTAGAGTACAACACGCCCACCTTTAAGCTGTACAGCCCCGTTACCGGCATGACGGAGGCGGCAGGGCTGGACTTCGACGGGGGCGAGGAGCTGACGCTGCACATGAAGCCGGAGAAGAACGCCGTGCTGGTGTTTGTGAACATCCCGCAGGTCAGCAGTCATATCGATAAGGCGCAGCTGAAGGGGTCGGGCGACGTGGTGCTGTCCGGTCAGATGGGGCTGGATCTCATTCTGAACTGCGCCGCCAATGAGCTGATCACGCTGGAAAAGCTGAGCTACGGCCCCAAGGGCAGCAACAACGAGTTCCAGCAGAACGGTATTAAGGCACAGGGAGAGATCAGCAGTGCCGACCTGCTGGGGCTGGAGCTGGGGAAGCTGAAGGCCGCCATCAATACCTTCGACGGGCAGGAGCAGTACGACTTCGAGCTGGAGCTGAATGCCTTCGAACTCTTTAAAACGGATGCAGAGCTGCAGCTGAAGCGGCTGAACAACGGGCGGCTTGCGCCCAACAACCTGTATTTCCGGTTTGCCACAGCGGGCGGCATCCCCATTGTCCCGCCGGTGCCCACCACGTTTATCAAGGGCGGCGGAGGCGGCTTCTACGGGCTTGCCGACACCATCAACGGCGACTTTGTCGGCATCCCGCCTATCCAGCTGAAGCTGTCGATCAAGGCGGACTATGTGAAGGTCATCGAGGGCTGGGCGAACGCCACCGTGGGCCCGGGCATTCTGGAATACTCCGGAACGGATATGACCATCGCCAAGATGCCATTCCTCAGGGAGTTCGGTATGCGCCTGAAGCTGGAGGGCGAGAAACGCCGCTATCTGAGCAGGGACTATACCGGTCTGCGTGCCGGCGGCGGCATGAACATAAAGCTGGAGGCACCCAAGGAGCCCTACGCCTTCTTCGAGGTGGAGGGCAGTGCCGAGGCCAGCGTCTTTGGCGGACTGGACAACTACAAGAATCCCACCAGCGCGTATATCCAGCTGGACAGCCGGGGCAAGATCAATGCAACGGTGAAGATACCCGAGCGGCTGGGGAGGGTAAAGTTCCGTATTCTGAAGGGAAAGAAGCTGTTCAACACGCAGGTGGACTTTATCCTCGGTACGCAGACTGCCATGAACGTGGCGAAGGGCACGCCCTTTAAGGACGCGGTGACCTCCGCGTGGAACAACATGAGCGTGTACGGCGGTGTGTCCAACCAGGGAAAATTCCTCGCGTCCTACTACCGCATTTTCTACGTTATCCCCAACCACTTCGGCGGAGGCTTCCATCTGTGGAAGAACATCAATGCCGGATGGTCGCTGGAGAAGGAGATCGCGATGAACGGGTGGTACCCCAGCGGCAGCCGGGGCTTGCAGGCGGCGGCTGCCCCCATGACGGTGATGATGGCACCCCTCTATGACGGAGAGACGGAGGAGCAGGTGGGCATCGCCGTGGTGGAGACGAGCCTCTATGCGGTCAGCGCAGACAGTGTCGCGATGATGGCGGTGGCACTACCCGGCGGCGAGGGTTTCTATGAGGAAATTGAATACAACGTTCCCTCCGGCACCCCCGGGCCTTCCTCGGAGAGCGATCTGGGTCTGATGGTCATGCCGAAGGACAACGCCGACCTTGACAAGCTGCGGAATAGCATGAAGCTGTACGAGGTGGCGGATGACACGTCGCCGAAGCGCATTGAGCTGAAGGAGACTGAATACAAAGAAGAAGAAGAGGCTGTCGAGCTGGGGGATGCCAACTTCACTGAGGTGGAGGAGGGGGAGGACGGCAGCTCCAAGAAGGGCTTCCTCATTGATCTGAACCACAAGGGCATCGCGGACGGCAAGTGGAAGGTGACGGCGGACTGCGACTTTACGTGCCAGCTGGTCGCCTCTGCCCCGCTTACCACGCTGGATTTGAACCTCAATGGCTACGACGCGACCTCCATGGTGAAGAACGGACGGGACGGCAAGACGTACGCCGTGCGGTACTATCTGGACACCAAGGAGGACAGAACGGGCGAGCACTACTTCCTCGACATGGTGGAGGGGGCTGGGTCGTATACGTACGAGGTGCCCAAAAACGGATCTATCGCGCCGACGAGGGACTACCACGTCACCGCCGTGCTGGTGGAGAAGGTAGTGGGCGACTTTGACGGCAACGGCAAAACGACGGAGGACGAATACTCGTGGGTCACGGTGGATACCAAGACGTCCGCGGGGACGGTCAAGTATGAAAACACCAGCAAGCCCGCCGCGCCCAAGAATGTGACCATTGCAGCCACGGGCAACGAGACGCTGACCGCCGCATGGGACGGCGTGACGGGTGCCGGCGGCTACCGGGTGACGCTGTACTATCAGGAGGGCGGCACGTGGAAGCAGGCGGGAGCGTCCTATGAGCTGGACAACGCTGACTTCACCAAGGGCGGAGCCGCCTCCGTGAGCGGCGGGAAGTATTCCCTCCGCATGGCACCCACAGTGGCGGGTAACAACATCACGGTGAACAAGAACGATGCGAAGCCTGAGGAGTCTGGCATCAACCTCAGTGGCGGTACCTCGGATGAAGCCCCCACCAACGTGAACTACAAGGTGGCGGTGGAGGCGATCCGCTACGAGGAAAGCGCGATCAACTACGAGAACGGGGGCGCAGAAACGGAGAAAGCCAATGTCCGCTATTTCAGTGATCCGACGGAGTCCACCGCTGTAAACCTGCCCAAGTACGTAGCACCGGAGATCACCGTTACCGGCTTCGGGCAGACCGTTACGCTGAACGGCGCGAACGGGTACGGCGAGATGGTGTGGAGCGAGATCCCCGATAGGACGCTGTTCACCGTAAAGAGCACCGTTGACGGCACTGTTGACCACATTACCGTTACGCCGGAGCAGAGGAAGGGCAGCTTCACCGTCTCTGGCGGCGGCGGTACGTGGACGGTCACAGCCGACGCTGCGGGCAGGGAGCTGATCGCCAACAGCGGACGCGTCTGCATCGTGGCGGAGAAGGGCAACGACAGAACGGAATACTATCTGCGCCTTGTGCTGGACGATGTGCCGCCCATCATCACGGTGGACGCTAAGAACGTCCGGGCGGACATGACCACCGGCGCGTACACCGTTACGGGACAGACGGAGCCGGGACTCGAGGTTATCATGGATAGCACACCGGCACTCACGGGCAGGGCGGACGCAGAGGGACGGTTCTCTCTGTCGGGAACGCTGCCTGCCAATGCGGAGAGCGAGACGGGCTTTGATTCGATCCTTGCCAGCCTTACGGCAAGGGACGGCGCGGGCAACGAGGCGGAGCCTGCCTCCGTGGTGATCTCCGCCCGGCCGGAGACGCAGTGGGATAGACCGGCGGAGCCGGAGACGCCTCCCAGCGGCGGCGGCGGACGGCGCGGCGGCGGGAGCAGCTCCCCCACCATTATCGCCATCCGGAGCAGTGCCGATGCCGCCAGCGTTACGGACTACACCGACGGCATTTACGGGCTGACGTTCCGCTCCTCCGCCAGCTTTGCCAGCTTCCTGGGCGTACAGGTGGACGGCAAGACCATTCACCCGTCCAACTACATCGCCGAGGAGGGCTCCATCGTGGTGTATCTGAAGGCGGTCTATCTGCGGACGCTGCGGAAGGGGCTGCATACCGTGACCATCCTCTCCAGTGAGGGCAACGCCTCCATGAACTTTACCATCGGCGGCGTGAATAGTGCCCTGACCTATGACGAGGGTATCGGGGTGTACGTGTGCTACGGCGCGCTGTCGCTGGCAGGTATGCTCCTGCTGCGGCGGAGACGCATCAGAAACTGACGGGGCGAAGCCCGGAGAAAAGCAAAATGGCATAAAACCATAAAAGCAGCGCACCCGAATGGGTGCGCTGCTTCTGCGCGGCTGCGGGGACTTAGCCCTTGTCGGCGGCGATCGCCTTGTCGATGAGGGTTTGCAGGGCGTCCGCCTGGGTCTTGCCGGTGATGGCACCCACGATGGGGTCGCCCACGATGTTGCCGTTCCGGTCTACCACGTAGGTGGTGGGGTAGGCGTAGACGTTCTCGGTGAACTTGCCCGCCTCACTGCCGGGATCGAAGTACACGTTCCGGTAGGTCGCGCCGCTCTTGGAGAGGACGTCCTTGGCATCGGCGATGGCGGTCTTGTCGCCGCCCAGCGTGAAGGCGTTGATGCCGATGAGAGAGCCGCCCTTGTCGGAGAGCTCCTGATTCAGCGCGTCCAGATCGCCCAGCTCACCCACGCAGGGACCGCAGGTGGTGAACCAGAAGTTTACCACGGTGACGGCGTTGGCGGCGAACAGCTTGTCGCTGCTGACATCGTTGCCGTCCAGATCCTTACCGGTGAAGGCGGGGAACTTGGGGCCGGTGCTTTCGGCGGGGGTGCTGCCGGAGGTGTTGGCATCAGAGGGCGCACCGCCGGAGGTGATGGAGCCGGAGGGCACGTCCCCCGAGGGGACGCTGGTGGAGTTGTCGGAGCTGTCAGTGGGGTCGCTTGCCAGACTGGGGAACTTCTCCTCCAGCGCGGCGAGCTGATCCTCGATGTCCTTGATCTTTGTGGCTCTCTCCGTCAGCTGGGCGAGCTCCTCGTCGGTGAACTTATCCTTGGCTCTTTCGATGGTCTTGAGCAGGAAGTCGCCGTAGTTGTTGCCGTCCTCTATCATCGCCATGCCCTTGTCGGCGGCGAGGAAGAGCTTTTCCCACAGCTCGGCGTTCTCAGACAGGATGGCGGTTTCCTCCGCCCACAGCTGATCGTGCAGGGTCTTTGCCTCCTCCTCGGTCTGGGGCATGCCGTCGCTGCCGTCTTTGTCCCCTGCGGGCTTGGCACCGCAGGCTGCCATGCTGCCCACCAGCACAAGGGCGAGGAGCAGCGCGATAATCTTCTTTACGTTCATTTTGATTCCTCCGTTTTTTCTTCGTTGACTGTTTCGTTTGTTGTCTGTTTGCCGCTGCCGAAGCCGTAGCGGAAGCTGACGGCGTCGGTGGGGCAGGCGCGGATGCACATACCGCAGCGGATACATTCGGTGTGGTTGGGGGTCTTGGTCACGTCCACGTCCATTTTGCACGCCTTGGCGCACTTTCCGCAGGAGACGCACTTGCTCTTGTCTACCTGCATCTGGAACAGGGACACCTTATTCAGCAGGGCATAGAACGCGCCCAGCGGGCACAGCCACTTGCAGAAGGGACGGTAGAACACCACGCTCAGAACGATCACCGCTATGAGAATGGAGAGCTTCCACGTGAACAGACTGCCCAGCGCCGAGCGGATGCCGGCACTGGCAAGGGACAGGGGGATCGCTCCCTCCAGTACGCCCTGGGGGCAGAGATACTTGCAGAAGAAGGGGTCGCCCATGCCCAGCTGGTTGGTCAGCAGCATGGGCAGCAGCACCACCATCACCAGCAGCACCACGTATTTGAGGTACGTCAGAGGCTTCAGCTTCTTGGTGGAGAGCTTCTTCGTGGGGATCTTGTGCAGCAGCTCCTGAAACCATCCGAAGGGGCAGAGGAAGCCGCAGATCACGCGCCCCAGCAGTACCCCCAGCAGAATGAGGAAGCCCGTGATATAATAGGAGAAGCGGAACTTGGACGAGCCGACCACCGCCTGGAACGCACCGATGGGGCAGGCTCCCGACGCTGCCGGACAGGAGTAGCAGTTCAGCCCCGGCACGCAGACGGCCTTTCCCGCGCCCTGGTACAATCCGCCCTTGAGGAAGTTGGGCAGGTGGAGGTTCGTCAGCAGCGTTGCGCCTGCCTGTATCCAGCCCCGGAAGCGGGACAGGAGATGGGACACGCCCGAAAATTTCTTATCCAATGCCCACACACTCCAAACATAATCTGATCGCCTTGCCCAGTACGGTGTCTACCTCGCCCCGCCGGATGCCGAAGTACAGCATGGCGACGCCAACCAGCAGAAAAAGCACTTGCAGGGCGGCTTTTTTCCCGTGACTCATTTTCATCACCCTTTCCTGTTTCTGGGACTATCATAGCACGGCGCAGTTAAAATTCCTGTTAAGAACGGAAATTTAACACAAAACTTATCCGCGTCTGCTATAATAGACGCAAAGCGTAACATAAAGAGGATAAGGAGGTCTTTTATGCACCTTTTAATTGTAGAGGACGAGCGCGCTTTGTGCGACACCATTGTGCGGAGCCTGCGCCGCGCGGCGTACAGCGTGGACTGCTGCTACGACGGGGAACAGGCGTTGGAGCTGCTGGGCGCGGAGCGGTACGATCTGGTGCTGCTGGATCTGAATCTGCCGAAAAAGGACGGCATGACGGTGCTGCGGACGCTGCGGCAGGCGGATCGGGAGACGCCGGTGCTGATCCTCTCCGCCCGCAGTGAGGTGGCGGACAAGGTGGAGGGGCTGGACGCCGGTGCCAACGACTATCTGGCGAAGCCCTTTCATCTGGCGGAGCTGGAGGCGCGTATCCGCAGCCTGACGCTGCGGCAGTTCACCCAGCAGGACGTGGTGCTGACCTGCGGGGAGATCACTTTCGACTGCCGCGCCCGGATGGCGTCCGCCAAGGGGCAGGCGTTGACGCTCACCCGCAAGGAGACGGGGATACTGGAATACCTGATGCTACATCAGGGGCGTCCCGTCAGCCAGGAGGAGCTGATGGAGCACGTCTGGGACAACAGCGTGGACAGCTTCAGCAACTCCATCCGCGTGCATATCTCCGCCCTGCGGAAAAAGCTGCGAATCGCGCTGGGCTATGATCCCATCTGCAACCGCATTGGCGAGGGGTATCTGATGGGAGGGGCGGAGGTATGAAAAAGCTGTCGCTCCAATGGCGCATTACGCTGATGACCGCGCTGCTTATCGGCGTGACCTGCGTGGCGATGAATTTCCTTATCAGCTGCTCGGGCAGGCACTATATGGACTCCATCGGGGAGTCCATGCTGGACTACGGCGGTGCGGTCACGGGGGACGCGCCCGCCTTCTTCGACCCGGAGATGGCGGAGTGTGACCCGGATCTGACTATCATCGTTCACGGGGCGCAGGAGTCCTTCCTCGCCACCAACTGGTATATTACGGCGGCGGTGACGCTGCTCAGCGGTGCGCTGGCGTATTTCGTCAGCGGCCGCGCCCTCAAGCCGCTGCATACCTTCGCCGCGCAGGTGGAGCGGGTGCAGCCGAACAATCTGGCGGATATGAAGATCACGGAGGACGTGCTGCCGGAGTTCCGGCAGTTCAGCCGCTCGTTCAATCAGATGCTGGAGCGGCTGGACGAGGGCTTCACCGCCCAGCGGCAGTTCACCGGCAACGCCGCCCACGAGCTGCGTACACCGCTGGCGTTGATGCAGGCGCGGTTGGAGCTATTCACCGCTGAGCACCCCGACGTGCAGCCGGAGACGGCGGAGTTCCTCACTCTGCTGCGGGAGCAGACCGAGCGTCTGACCCAGATGACGAAAACGCTGCTGGAGATGAGCGGTCTCCAGAGCGTGCCGCGCAAGGATCGCGTCCAGCTCGCCCCCATGCTGGAGGAGATATTCACCGATCTTGCGCCGCTGGCGGAAAAGCGCGGCATCACCTTGGAGCGGGAGGGCGACGGCACCGTGACGGGCAGCGATGCGCTGCTCTATCGGATGCTGTTCAATCTGACGGAAAACGCGGTGAAGTATGACCGCCCCGGCGGGACAGTGCGCGTCTCCGTCACGGAGGAGGGGGAGCGGCTGGTCGTCCGCGTGGCGGACACGGGCTGCGGCATACCGGAGCGATACCGGGAGAGCATTTTCCAGCCCTTTTTCCGGGTGGACAAGTCCCGGAGCCGGGAGTACGGCGGCGTGGGGCTGGGGCTTGCGCTGGTGTGGAAGATCGCGGAGCTTCACGGCGGCAGCGTGTGGGTAGAGGAGAGCACGGAGGCGGGCACCACCATGGCGGCGGCACTCCCGCTGCGGTGAGGGGGACTCCACAGCAGGCTATATACCGATGGTTAAGTGCGGTATGACTATCAAAAAATCCGACGCGGCAAGCGTCGGATTTTTTGATAGTATGTTGCGCGCGGGTTCTGTGTCGGAGGTACATTTTTTCAAATTTAACATGATGTTTTTGGTTTCATCAATATTTTCCATGGCAAGGCGGTGCGTTTTTCGGAATATGACAGAATGACGGTATAATTCCTCCGAAAATATCTTGACAATATTTATCAAGATTGATAAAATGGATATATAACCCAAAAAGGAGATGCAGGGATATGCTCATCACAAGGGAAACAGACTATGCACTGCGGATGCTGCGGGTGCTGCTGGACGGAGAGAAGCACTCCGCCGCCGAGATGGCGGAGACGGAGCTGATCCCCATGCAGTTT
>ERZ857629.3125-NODE-3125-length-14407-cov-2.745610_pt1 | contig 14407 bp, 12 predicted proteins | sample MGYA00519700_ERZ857629 | MGnify/ENA primary metagenome ERZ857629 (study PRJEB31778, sample SAMEA3449351) | human gut metagenome | biome: human gut; feature: human-associated habitat; material: faeces | place: United Kingdom | collected 2010/2012 ... | reverse complement strand
GGTTTCAGAAATTTTGTTATGATAGATGAAGAGGGAAAGAGGATTGCTTGTGCCAATACCCTCTGGAGCCTGATCCACACTGAAAATGCAACTCCCATGCGGCCGACAGAGGAAATGATTGGAAAATATGTGCTGGAGCCCAAGATCCAAATGGATTATGAGCCCAGGAAGATCAAGGTGCCGGAGAAACTCAGCCCCGGATCGGAGATCCAGATAAAAAGTCATCATCTGGATACCAATCAGCATGTAAACAATGGCCAGTATGTAAAGATCGCCATGGACTGCATCACAAAAATGCCGCAAATCATACAACTCCGCGCTGAATACAGAAAACAGGCATATTTAAATGATATTTTAATCCCCTATACGGCAGTTACGGAAGAGGGAAGATATATTGTAGTATTGAAAAATGAGCAGGATGCGGTCTGCTGTATCGTAGAGCTGCAGGGAAAAGAGTGTTACGGGAAGGATAAGAAATAATGATCAGATTAGGAGAAAGACAGGATTTGTCCATTGCCAAAATCGTATCCTTTGGGGTATATCTGGAGGATATCCGGCAGCCGGAGGAGGAAAGAGAACGTGTTTTGCTTCCGGCAAAGGAGGTTTCAGAGGATGCGCAGGTCGGTGACAGCCTGAATGTGTTTATTTACCGGGATTCCAAGGACAGGCTGATCGCCACTACCAGGCAGACGGAATTTTCTGTAGGAGAAACGGCGGTGCTTGAGGTATCTCAGGTAGGAAAGATCGGCGCTTTTTTAAAGTGGTCTCTGGAAAAGGATCTGCTCTTACCCTTTAAGGAACAGACGGCAAGTGTTAAGCCGGGGGATTTCTGTCTTGTAGCGCTTTATATCGACAAAAGCGGAAGACTGTGCACAACCATGAAGGTATACCCTTATCTGCGCCTTGACAGCCCTTATGGGAAGGATGACAGGGTAGAGGGAATAGTATACGAGGTCAGTCAGCGCTTTGGAACCTTTGTGGCGGTGGACGACAGGTACAGTGCCTTGATCCCAGCAGCAGAACCGGCAGAATACAGGCCGGGTGACAGAGTAAGCGCCAGGGTGGTGAAGGTGCTTGAGGACGGGAAATTAACCCTCAGCCTGAAGGATAAGGCTTACCTTCAAATCGAGAAGGACGCTGTCAGGGTGATGGAAATGATCGATCAGGCAGGAGGCAGGCTCCCTTTCAGCGATAAGGCAGCAGCAGAAGTGATCCGTGAAAAGACCGGCATGAGCAGGAATGAATTTAAACGTGCGGTAGGAAGTCTTTACAAGCAAAGACTGATCGTCATAGAGCCGGATGGCATTAGAAAGGTTTCCCATGAACAGTAAAAAGGCAAATTGGATTTTTTTGATCACCATTGTGTTATATATAACGGCAAGCTATGTGATAGTGTTTGCCTTCCCTCAGGTTGCAGAAAGCGCTCTGGCTAATATTCTGCTTGCAGAAGCCGTTATTTTGCTTCCCATCTTGATAACGGCATTGCTTTCAGGAGAAAAGCTGCCGCAGTTTCTGGGATTTCATAAAATGAAGATAAGTTCTCTTTTTATGATCCTTTTATTTACCATTCTGACCCAGCCTGCGATCACGCTTCCCAACCTGATTTCCCAGATCTGGGTGGAAAATACGGCAGTGGAGATGATGAGCGGCTTTTTTGCGGGAAATCAGTCTTTCCTGGGCCTGTTTTTCCCCATGGCCGTTTTAGCTCCTTTGTGTGAGGAGATGACCTGCAGAGGAGCCTATTATGGTTCCTACAAGCGGAGCGGAAGAAATCTTGGGGCAGCCCTGCTTTCGGCGGCTGTCTTTGCCATGATCCATCTGAATTTCAACCAGGCAGGCTATGCTTTTGTAATGGGGATTTTGGCGGTTCTTCTGGTGGAAGCCACAGGAAGCCTGTGGTCCTCCGTTCTTTATCATGGGCTGATCAATGGCAGCCAGGTGATCCTGATGTATACGATCTTAAATAATAACGAAGATTTTTATGCACAGCAGATGGAAATGATCACCACAGATACTATGCTTTATACCATCGGCGCCTACCTGGTGCTGACAGCGGTTACGCTGCCGTTAGCGTGGGCGGTGTTAGTATGGATAGGGAAAAACCAGGGAAGAAGCGTAGAGTTTCAGATGCTTTGGAAAAGAAGTAAACAAAAAAAGGACAAGCTCATCACCCTGCCGGTGATCCTTGGACTTGTCCTTTGCGTTCTGGTTATGACGGGAATTTTGCAGCTGCTGATCGGAAGCCTGCTGCAGAGGTTTTAAACAGTCATATCAAAATTGCTTCCCACATAAGGGTTTACAGAAAGCTCCATGGTAGAACGACTGATCATATCGATCAGTCCTGCTCCTGCGCTTTCAGAATTTTCAAGGGCTTTGTCAAGTACGGCAAGGCCCACTTTATTATTCAGCTCAATGCTAGAGAGTGTGGTTGATAATTCCGGAATGTTCATACTGCCTCCATTCTGCGCACGAACCTTTCACCTGCAGGTGCTGCGCACTGTAATTCATTTCTGTTTACAGCCTTTTCTCTACTTTCATTATAACACAGGGAGCCCAAAAGAAAAGTGTAAAAACGCAAAATTGCCGTTTTGTGTAGGTTGTATAGGCCCATAAAGTGGAAAAACCAGGAAAAGAGCATAAAAATACACAAAAAAATCATAATTACAGGTAGATTTCTTTGTGTATTTATATTAAAATGATAAGTAAAGCGTTAAGAAATAAGGGACTTTCAAGCAGATCGGAAGAAAAACCATTGTTTAAAATGTATAGGGTATAGCTTTGAGAAGGGGGAGGGAGATATGATTTCTAACCAGATACTGCAAAATACTATTGAGGGGCTGAAGGCAATCGCCAGAGTCGATTTTGGGGTTACGGACACGGACGGGAAGGAGGCCGCTTCCACAACGCAGGGGATGGCAGCATGCGGGCCGGAGGCAGTGGAATTTGCCAAATCACAGGCTGATTCCCAGGAGATCAAGGGATTTCAGTATTTTAAGATTTATGATGATCAACAGCCGGAATATGTACTGATTGCTGCAGGCACCGGCGAAGATGTTTACATGGTGGGGAAAATGGCGGCATTCCAGATCCAGGGACTGCTGGTAGCATATAAGGAGCGTTTTGATAAGGATAATTTTATCAAGAACCTTCTGCTGGATAACCTGCTTTTGATCGATATTTACAGCAGGGCTAAAAAGCTTCATATCCAGACGGATGTGAAGAGGGTCGTTATGATTGTGGAAACAGCTGAAGGAAAAGACAATAATATTCTCGAGATGATGCGTACCTTCTATGGAAGCGGCAGCAGGGACTTTGTTACTGCGGTAGATGAAAACAATGTGATCGTGGTAAAGGACCTGACAGACGGGGATGATACTAGGGAAATTGAAAAGGCAGCGGCGGCAATGGAAAGCTTTCTTGAGCGGGAAGGCATGACGGGGATCCATATTGCCTTCGGCACGGTTGTAAAGGAGATCAAAGAGGTGAGCCGTTCCTACAAGGAAGCAAAAATGGCCATGGATGTAGGGAAGATCTTCTTCGATGAAAGAAATATCATTGCATACAGCGAGCTTGGGATCGGAAGACTGATTTACCAGCTTCCCATTCCCCTTTGCAAAATGTTCATTAAAGAAATCTTTGGAGGAAAGAGCCCGGATGACTTTGATGAGGAAACACTTACAACGATCAATAAGTTCTTTGAAAACAGCCTGAATGTTTCTGAAACCTCCAGACAGCTTTTCATTCACAGGAACACACTTGTTTATCGTCTGGATAAGCTGCAGAAAAATACCGGACTGGATCTGAGGGTTTTTGAGGATGCGATCACATTCCGGATTGCACTTATGGTTGTAAAGTATATGAATTATATGGAAAGCTTTGAATATTAAAATCAAGATATAAGGTACAGAGGTGAAAAAAGTGGCAAGAACCGATAGTAGAGGAAAAAGAAGAAAAAGACTGGCAGGGGATCAGGATGAGATCATTACCCTTCAGGATGTGACGAAGGTGTATACGACAGGAGCACCGGCGCTCAGCAATGTGAATTTACATATCAAAAAGGGAGAGTTTGTCTTTATTGTAGGCGACAGTGGATCCGGAAAATCCACCATGATCAAGCTTCTTTTAAGAGAACTGGTTCCCTCTTCAGGCAGCATCAACGTCATGGGCTATGATCTGACCAGGATCCGTCACAGAAAGATCCCCAAATTCAGAAGAAACCTTGGGATCGTATTCCAGGATTTCAGGCTGCTGAAGGACCGCAACGTTTATGAAAACGTAGCCTTTGCGCAAAGGATCGTGCAGGTGCCCAGCAAGGAGATCAAGCGCAATGTTCCCAGCATTCTTGCCACAGTGGGTCTGGCAGGAAAATATAAGGCAAAGCCCAGGCAGCTTTCCGGCGGAGAGCAGCAGAGAGTAGCCATAGCAAGGGCTTTGGTAAACAGGCCAAGTATTCTGCTGGCCGACGAGCCTACAGGTAATCTGGATCCCAAGAATTCCTGGGAGATCATGAAGCTTTTGGAGCAGATCAATGAAAATGGAACAACGGTACTTGTGGTAACACACAATCGTGAAATTGTAAATGCAATGCAAAAGAGAGTCGTTACAATGAAGAAGGGCGTTATTGTCAGCGACGAGGAAAAGGGTGGTTATATCGATGAGGATTAGTACATTTTTTTATACCATCAAGCAGGGATTTGTTAATATATTCAGAAATAAGTGGTTTTCACTTGCTTCCATAGCAACCATTGGAGCGTGCCTTTTTCTCTTTGGAATGTTTTATTCTGTACTGGCCAATTTTCAAAATATTGTAAAAACGGCTCAGGAAGGCGTATCGGTAACGGTTTTCTTTGATGAAGGGATCAGCCAGGAAAAGATAGAAGAGATCGGCGCACTCATCGACAAAAGGCCGGAGGTTTCCAAGAAGGTCTTTATTTCTGCGGATGAGGCATGGAATAGCTTTAAGGACGAATATCTGGGAGAATATGCGGACGGCTTTACGGAAAATCCTCTTGCGGATTCTGCCAGCTATGAAATTTATTTAAATGATGTGTCGATGCAGCCGGCTCTTGTAACCTATCTGGAGGGTGTGGAAGGGATCAGGCTTGTAAACCGTTCCGAGGTTACGGCAGCTACGCTGACAGGCGTAAATGCCCTGGTGGCATATATTTCTCTGGGGATTATTGTGATCTTGTTTGCAGTATCTATTTTCTTGATCAGCAATACGGTAACTATCGGTATCTCTGTGAGAAAAGAGGAAATTTCCATTATGAAATATATTGGAGCAACCGACTTTTTTGTCCGTTCTCCTTTTGTGATCGAAGGTATGCTGATCGGTGTGATCGGCGCACTGATCCCTACCGGTATTATTTATGTACTTTATAACAAGGTAATCGCATACATTGTGGAAAGATTTGCTTCCCTTTCAAAGCTGCTTTCCTTTCTTCCTGTGGAAACCATCTTTTCTACGCTGTTTCCGGTATCCATTGCCATGGGAGTCGGGATTGGTTTTCTGGGAAGTATTATAACGGTCAGAAAGCATCTGAGAGTATAAGGATAAAAGAATGAAGCGGTGGAAAAGGTTTTTGTGTGTGGCGCTTGGCTTTGCGCTGATTTTCGGAATGGCCCTGAGGTATCCGGATACTGCTTTTGCAAGTGAACTGACCAATGACAGCATTAAGCAAAAGGAAGCGGAGATCAGCAAAGCAAAGGAAGAAAAAAAGGCTTTGCAGAGCGGGCTGACAAATGTAAAGGAATTAAAGAAGCAGTTAGAAGCATCCAAGGCTGATCTGGCAAGCTATGTGGCAGAGCTGGACGGCAACCTTTCAGATATCCAGGCGAAGATCGATGAGCTGAAAGCGCTGATCGAAACGAAGGAGCAGGAGATCACGGAAAAGGAAGCTGAACTGGAAACGGCGCTTGCCACCCAGCAGGCGCAGTATGAAGCCATGAAGAGCCGGATCAAGTTCATGTATGAAAAGGGTGACAGTCTGGCCATGGAGGTCTTTTTTGACTCGGAAAGCTTTGGAGAAATGCTGAACAAGGCAGATTATATAGAAATGCTTTCCGGCTATGACCGCAAGAAGCTGGATGAATATGTAGAATACGCAAATTATGTTGCGCTATGTAAGGAGAGCCTGGAGGAAGAAAAGTCGGTTCTGGACGAAGCAAAGGCAGCCCAGGAGGAAGAGGAAGCTTCCTTAAATGAACTGATCGCCACAAAGGAGCAGGAAATTTACCAGGTATCTTCCGATATTCAGAATAAGGAAGCGGCCATCAAGGAATATGAGGCAGATATTGCCGCTCAGAACGAAACGATTTCCGCACTGGAAAAGGCAGTGGCGGAAGAAAGGGCAAGACTTGCCGCAGAGCAGGGAAGAAAATATGACGGCGGCGTTTTCACATGGCCTGCGCCTTCTTATACCAGAATTTCGGATGACTATGGTAATCGTATGCATCCTATTTTGGGAATTCAGAAATTTCATAATGGAATCGATATGGCTGCGCCGGGAGGAACCCCTATTCTTGCAGCGTATGACGGAAAGGTGGTAGCGGCGGATTACAGCAGCAGCATGGGCAACTATGTGATGATCGATCATGGAGACAGTCTCTACACGATCTATATGCATGCATCGGCGTTATATGTTTCCAAGGGGCAGGAGGTTTCTAAAGGGGCCAAGATCGCTGCAGTGGGAACAACCGGCAGATCTACCGGAAATCATTTGCATTTCAGTGTGAGATTAAATGGAAGCTATGTAAATCCATGGAGTTATTTGAGATCATAAGTGATGGGAAAGGATGGATCGGAATTGAATCAGTCATCAGAGGATCTGGAAAATATAACATCTGAAGGGGAGGCTCCCCAGACAGAGGAAATGGTTAAAAAACAGGGCAGCAGCTTTGGAAAGGGAATTCTCTGCGGAATCTTGATCACTTCCGTGGTCATGGCAGGCACGGCCTTTGCCTTTTATGCAGTTCAAAACAGCCGAACGCTAAAGAGCGTGCAGATGGAGGAACAGGCAGGGGAAAACAAAGAGCTTGTTACGGAAGAAACCATGCAGAAAATGAAAACCATAGAAGAGGTGATTGATACTTATTACTATGGAGAAGAGGTTACAACAGAGGCGCTTCAGGACGGGGTATATAAGGGGATTGTGGAGGCCTTAAATGATCCCTATTCAGAGTATTATTCCAAGGAAGAGCTTGAAGATGCGCTGAACAGCAATCAGGGCGTTTCTTACGGAATTGGCGCTTATATCAGCCTGGATCAGAAAATGAATATGCCCATGATCGCAGGGGTGATGGAGGATACTCCTGCCAAGGAGGCCGGACTTTTAGAGGGAGATATTATTTATCAGGTAGATGGGGAGTATACCCAGGGCCTTAGTGTAACCAAGGTGGTAAGCATGGTCAAGGGAAGAGAGGGAACAACCGTCCACCTGACGATTTACCGGGAAGGGGAAGCTGATTACCTGGAGCTTGACATTGTAAGAGCAAAGCAGATCGAAAGCACGACCGTAGATTACGGTATGGTGGAAAATGAGGATGGCATTGGCTATCTGCGTATCCGGGAGTTTGATACGGTTACGGTAGACCAGTATACGGAGGCCATGGCGTATTTAAAGGAAAATGGCATGAAGGCCATGATCCTGGATCTTCGGAGCAATCCCGGAGGAGATCTGACTGCGGTAGTAGACATTGCAAGAAAGATCCTGCCGGAAGGAATGATCGTTTACACGGAGGATAAAAACGGAGAACGTAAGGAATATACCGGAGATGGCTCAAACGAGCTTCAGATCCCCCTTACGGTATTGGTGAACGGCTATTCCGCCAGCGCATCTGAGATCTTAGCCGGAGCTATTCAGGATTATGACAAGGGCACACTGATAGGAACAACCACCTATGGAAAGGGAATTGTTCAGAGGATCCACAGATTAAATGACGGAACGGCAATTAAACTGACGGTCAGCGCCTATTTTACTCCTTCCGGGCGCAATATCCACGGCATTGGAATTACCCCTGATATTGAGCTGGAATATGACCAGGAAGCATATGATGCGGATGGAACAGATAATCAGGTGGAAAAGGCAATAGAAGTCTTAAAGAAGATCAGGTAACTGGAAAATAAGAGGCTGCACTTTTCTGATTACTTCGCAAATGAACAAATTCACCGCAGGCACGCTCCCGCTACTCTCAGCCGTAGTGGTACATAAGGTGCTGAAATACAGCACCTAAGTACCAACGGCTTCAAAGTGCACTGCTTGCGAATTGTTATTTGCGAAGTGGTTTTATGTGCAGACCAACTTTTCCAGTCCCCTGATCTTAATTTGTGTAGCTAGTAGAGCTGCCGTTAATATAGTCAATAAAATTTTCCGTGATGTTATCCATCATCTCCATATTGCGGCGGGAGTATTCTCCGGCATTCTGGCCGATGGCGTCCGTATAATTCATTCCCTCTTTAATATATTCCTCCGTAAACCGGAAGCTGCAAAGAGATCTGGTCAGTGTAGGAGATACGCTGGCAAAAAGGCTTTTGGGAGCCACAACCCCGAATATATTCATGGCGCAGACGCTGGGTGAAAAATCATAGGTGTCATAAGGGTTTGCGTCCGCAATAGACCCCTGAAAAATGCCTACGCAGGGACTTCCTGAAGCGGAAGTCAGATCTGCCATGATCATGCTTTCGGAAACAGCAATATCAGATAAAAATGTGGTAATAGGCTGTTCTGATATGTTGGAAAGATCATGAAGCACAGGGAAGCTATGGGCAGGCGACATGACGGAATTGTAAAACTGTTCGTATTCATCCATGCCGCTCAGGCAGCCAAGAACCGTTTGGGGTGTCAGAACGGAACCATACTTATAGGGGTCGCCGGCAGGGGACATCTGCTGGTAAGTGGCTTTGCCTTCCTCACTTCGGAAATAAGGCCCCAGCTCTCCATAATAGAAGATCTGTACATCAGGATTGGCAGGATCGTAGGCATGAAAGCCAAAGCCTGCGTACTCGCCGGCTGGTTCGATTTTCCACCCCTTAGGAAGGTTCATGGTAAAGTTGCCGCCGTCATAATATTCCAACTCATAAGCAGCGGAGGTTTGCGGGTCAGAACTCTGATCGGGAGAGGTCTGGCCGGAAGAACTGCTGCCCTGGGTATAGTAGGAGGCATCGGGAACAAAGCTGTTCATAGCATCCTTAAGAGCCTGGACAGTAGCGTCAGGGTCATTTTGGAAATAGGTAGCGGTATATACGGCAACACTTTGGTCTGAAAGGTTTTCGGCAAAGCTCATGACCTCTAAGGCAGCGCCGGTGTTGCTGTCCGGGTAAGCAAAACGGATTCCGTAAATATCCCGGCCCTCTACGCCGAGAGGAGTGGGTTATCCGCTGTAATCCAGACGGTTTTCTTCAAACTGCATCTGTGCGCTGTATCTCTGCTCTTCCAGATACTGCCAGGCATCAGGCCCTTTCAGCACATGAAGGATCTGCAGGAAGGGAGCGGCCAGGGTGCTTCCTGTGTAGATAACGGCACCGCCGCCGTTTGACATCTGGGCCGTGTAGGAAGACAGATACAGGAAAGAGAATTCCATAGGTTCACTGCTGAATACCGTATAATCACCGTAGTCAGTTCCTTCCTCGGCATTCGTGTCTGCGTCTGCATCGTTTTCCTGTTCCTGGGGTTCGTTTTCCTCTTCCTCTGTCTGGGCAAGGGAATCCTCAAAGTCAAGGTCTCCCATAAGAGACTCGTCATCTTCTACGGAAAGGTAGGCGGTATTCAGTACGTTGTCAACTCCTGTGGCGTGATAGATCTTCTGGTCAAGAAGCACGCAGTCATCACCACATAAGGTGAAGCTTTGCTTGGAACCGTCCGTACCTGCAAAGGTAAAGGTGTAGGTGGTTCGATCCTCACTTTCATCCGCTTTCTTTTGGACGGTAATATCGGAAAGAGCATCAAATACATTGTTGATCGTTTCCGGATTGCTGATGGAAACAGGATCTTCCGCATAATCTCCTGTAGTGATATAGACGGTAAGGGATGGAGGATTGCCGTGGTCATAGTTTTCTGCCCATTTGGCAGCCTCCTTTCCCATACGTTCCATATAGACATTGCTGCGCCTGGGGGCACAGCCTGCAAGGGCAAATAACTGTGAAAAAATAAGCAAGGTGCATAAAATGGAAATGCCTTTAAATTTTCTTGTTTTCATGTATCAGCCTCCTCTTTAATAAGCAAGTCCTTTAATGTTCAGATCCTTTGCAAGATCGCAATCCACAACATAAACCATACCGCCGGATTCCTGTGCCTGCTGCTGTTTCTGACCCAGGTAATTTGCCCAGTCTTCACTGCTGTAGTAGGCGATCAGATTATTGACGTCATTCACGGTGGCGTCAAAGGGCAGCTTGGTTGTTTCGATCAGGAAATACTGACCGGAACCGCTCCAGGTTTCTACTGCAACCTGGGCATGGCCGGGAGTAAATACGATCATAGGGTGCATATCTGCGGACTGCAGTACACTGGCCATCAGGATGGCGGTTTCGATACAGATACCGGACTGGCTGGCAAGGACCGCATCAGGCATCAGTACCCGTTGGGTAGCATTCAGGGAATAAGCGCCCATATTGTACCGTACTCCCATGGCGCTGATGGCGCTTTGGATAGCGGCCACCTGGATCATGGTCACATAGGCCTCCTCGCCCTGGCCATAGCCATAGCTGTACTGGTAACCGGGAAGAATTCCGTTGGAGCTGCCGAAGGTGTTTTCCAGCCAGGCAACAGCGTTGCGGCGCACAGCAAGAACACCGTCAGATTCAGGAGTCATCCATGCCAGTACGTTATCGTTCTGGATAATTCCGAATTCGTCGCTGTAAGGGCGGTAATCGTAAATGCTGTACAGCTTTAAGGGCCTACTGTCCTGTGCAAGAACCTCACCGGTAATGTCATCCGTGATCTTAAAGATGATCTGGGTATCCCTGGCAGAAGAAAGGTCGGGCATCTCGGAAAGAATGGGAGGCTTGATCATCAAGTAGGTGATCTCCGGCGTAATGGTCAGTTTCTGCTCATAAACCTGAGTAAATCCGGGAATTTCAGCGGTGACAGTCACGCTTCCGATTCCCTTATCCGTATAGATCATCAGATTGACAATGGAATTTGCAGCCGGGTAGAGATTGGGATAGATCTCATCGGTCATGGTATAGTGAAGAAAAACCACAGGATCCTTTGTCATATAGCCTTCCTGAGGAAGAACGCCGCCGGAACAGGCAGTCATGATTTCCTCGCCCAGCACCTTCAAATTGGCATCAAGAGTATCGGCGCAGTGTATGTATTCGCTGGCGAGCAGGTCGTTGATCGTAGTTTCATAGGCGCCGGCAACGATGCTCATACGCTGTATGATCTGAGCGGCAGAATAATAACGGAGCACATCCCCCGTGGTACCCCAGGATTCCGCTTCCAGATATTTGATCATCATATCCACGGAGGAAGAGTACAGGGGCCAGATCTCCTCCATGTAGGAGGGAGTATCCAGTGCCTTATATTGCTCTTTTACCTGCAGGGCAGCCTGATAAACTTCATATAGATAGCTTTGATAGTCTTCCTGTGAGCCGGCAATCGCATCCAGCAGCACGGTGCATTCGTCATATTGATTGACGTAAAAAGAAAGCGTCTGGTACATCACTGAAAGAGAAGCGAGGGCGTCTGTGTAATATTCCTGCTGCGCATCATAAACCGCCTGCCCCCGTTCTGTTGAAGGGGCGCTTAGCTGCTCGGTTTCCTGCATACATTTGCGGAGCGCACCGATCTTCTGATCCAGCAGTTCTGCATTGGAACGGCACAGCTCCACATATTCGGAGACATCTTCTCCGGGGACAAGCCCATAGGTTCTGCTGGCCATATTGCTTGCAATGGAAATGCAGTCATTAAGAATGGGCTGGGCCTTTGTAATGGACTGCTCCACCTGCTGTAAAAACGCCTGATCCTTTTTGCCTGAGGCGGAACCACAGGAGGTACAGGCGGTACAAAGCAGGGCGGTTGCCAGTAAAACACAGAGAAATTTTTTCATTTTGATCTGTTTCATGGTAGGTCACTCCTTTTTCTAATGTTGTAGATCTTTTGCCAGCTTCCAAAGGTCGTCATCATTTGACAGCTTTTGAGCAGTCTCGTCGCACAACACAGACAGAGAAGAAGATTTTAAACTGGAAGAATTGTTTGGGGAAAATGCTGCTTTGCAGGAAACCAGAAAGAATCCTGCACACAACAGGATAAGTACGGAAAATGTTTTTCTTTTGATCAACATATGAGATAGACTTCCTTTTACCGACATAGATTTCTTTTATTGATGTCCTTTTCTTACATCATATAATAGAAATCTGTCGGAAAAGTAATATTTTCCGAAGTGGCACTTTCCAAACCGGAAAAATCAGAAGGATGTGGCGGCTGCAGGATCATGCCTCCCGGACAGGGGGGACAAAGCGCTCAATGGCTTCCCTAAGCCTTGGATGATGGATTACGAAATGGATGGCAGGAGAATTCCCTTTGGATACCATAGCCCATTGCCCTTCATGGATATGGATCTGAAGGTTGCTGAAAGCAGGGCTGTCCATTTCTGTAAAGTGGTATGTGGGATGAGCTTTTGCATATTCCCGGGTTCTGGCAAGGTGAAGAAGGTATTCCTCATAAGTATAGGAAATATCCGTTTCGCAGAACATAAAGGAAAGAGGCAGAAGGACGCCGTGCCTGTTAAATTCTTCCCTGGAAAGCATGGGGATTTCGTCTTCAATACTGCCTTTGCTTAGGAGCTGCTCGGCCAGTTCTCTTCTGCTCCGGGCATGGGACATAATTTCTGTCTGCAGCTTTTCCGGAATAGAATTACGGGTCAGCAGCCTGCGCAGGTCTTCATCGGGCAGGGTGAAGAGAGGCGGGGCGGAAAGAATGTTTTTACGTTTTCCGCAAGTGTGGGCGTCTGACATCAAAAAGGCCTTCAGGGAACCGGCCTGTTCCTGACGATAAATATCCATAAGAGGACAGGCGCTCTGAAGAAGCTCCTTTGCCCGGCCCTGGTAATAGGCAACCTCTTCTTTTGATTTGGTCAGATAGTATTTTCCGTTTCCATGAAAGCCGGAGATTGCTTCTCCCACAAGGGCGGCAGCGCCGGAAACCTTTATCAGGTGGCAGAAAACGTTGTTCTGCACATTTTTCAGATAATAAGGAGAAATCTGCCCTGTCATATACATGGGAATCCAGCTTTCCAGGCCAAGCATCATATCTTCAAAAGAGCGGTCCAGGTTATGGATCTGATTTAAATGAAGCCCCTTTTTCAGCATCATGGCCATACCGAACATCCACTTTCGCGGAAATTCGGGATCCTTTGCCATTTCCTCCATGGGCATATCGCTATACATGGTTACAGCCTCGGTGGATCTGGAAAGCACAGTTGCCTTTAAGAAATCCAGTTCACTTTCCACCATTTCCTCCAGTCCAAAATAGGCTTTGGAGGTGGGAAGGGAAAAGGGCATGGTAGGAGGAAGCTTCATTTCATCAAAGTGAATGACTTTAATGTATTCGTTCAGGTCGAAGGTATCCAGCTTACTCAAAAAATCAGAAACGTGGTCAGAGGATTCAGACCGAAAATCTAAAAGCCAGGATTTTATTTTGGCACAGCAGATCTCTGGATCTTCCAGTTCCGTTGAAGAACAGGATAAGAGCTCTGCCAGAACTGCATGGTCGGCAGGAGAAGCTGCCTCTGCGGCAATATACTCGGATACGTCGGCAGCAAATTTGACAGGCTCGGAGGGCTGACGGGAACCATTGCGAAAACGGAAGATGGTAGAGCTGTCGTAATTGGTATACTGACACAGCTTTGCAGTATTAACGTTTAACATGGTCATCAGAGTGTTGAAATTTTCACAGAGCTGCTTTTTGCTGATGGCTGCCAGATCACTGCATTTGGAAAACGCTTCCTTAATAGAAGCCTTGGACATACCCTCCGGAAGCTTTTTGGCAGAAAGCTCTGCAATGGCACCGCATAGCTGGTCAAGCGCATGGGAATGAAGCTGTGGAATGCGCTCTCCGGAACGATACCTGCTGAGGGTAGCGTGTGAAAGGCCGGAAAGCTCGCTTAATTCCTTGGCGGTACAGGGAAGAGACTGTATGTATTCGTTTAATTTTTCGCTGAAATTCATGTGGGTATTTCCTTCAATCTTTTTATGATTTTAATGCTTTCTATTATACTATAAATTGCGCAGGAAAAAAGAGAAAAATAAAAAGAACAAATGTTCTGAAAGTGATGTACAAATAAAATGGAGTGTGGTATATTAATAAAAGATTTTTCACACTATGATATTGCATGGACAAAATCGCAGGAGGTGGATTATTGTGCAAAAGGAGCAGGGGATTTTTAAACTTCACAGCGAATATCAGCCTAC
>ERZ857629.3120-NODE-3120-length-14423-cov-3.136275_pt1 | contig 14423 bp, 12 predicted proteins | sample MGYA00519700_ERZ857629 | MGnify/ENA primary metagenome ERZ857629 (study PRJEB31778, sample SAMEA3449351) | human gut metagenome | biome: human gut; feature: human-associated habitat; material: faeces | place: United Kingdom | collected 2010/2012 ... | reverse complement strand
TACTGAAGACCACCAGAAGGATAGTGATAATTGCACTTTTCTAACTCGTTGTGTGAATGGCAAAGGCTTTCGCTATCCAGTCTCCATACGAGAAACAAAAATATCAGACATGGATTTCTTGTTTTTGTGTACTGACGGATTTTATCAATCCAATGATCGTATTGCATATGTTATAAGAAGAGGGCAATTGCCAAGCCATCTTGAAAATTTGGAAGATGACGCATCCTGTATTCTCATACAGTTGCATCCATAGATAAAAAAAACATGGCATAAAGGTGGATATTTTTTGCTTGTGTCACCCAAAGTTACCCAATAAAATTACATAATTAATTGATTTCCAATGTGCACTATATAATGGCACGAAGAAGTGATGAAGTCAAGATGCCTAATTATGGTTTTCTTCTACGGAGTTACAAAATTCCAATGATTTTCAATATAAAACTCTTGTAATTTTCTGCGTATGATTTATAATTCTAAAATATTTACCATTTCTGCCGGGGTGACGACGAATCTCTTAGCAGGAAAATGCTTTATGTTGCCTGTTACAAGATAGGAGTCCTCCTTGGAAAGAGCAATTTCGTAGAATACGATGTCTTTTTGATAGGGAAAATCCACATCAATTGCTGTGGTTCTCTCTAACTCAAGACCATCTGTCACGATTGCTTTGAGAACTGTATTAATCAGTGACGGTGTAAGGTGGAACTTTGACCTTAAGAGTACACTTCTGTATTCGCTAATAATTTCGTTGTTATACAGCGGTACAATACGTTCCTGCATGATTGCTCGGAATATTTTGACAGGATTGGAATCAAGGCTTTTTGAGATTAGTGCTGAAACGATAACAATTGTGTCAATGACAGCATAGATTTTATCTTTTAACTTAATACACAGCAGAGGTTTTCTTTTATTCCCGACAAATACCGGCACAATTGCACCATATGCCTGCCATAACATTTATGCCAAATGAAAAAAAGAGTTGCGTTGCTGCAACTCTTTTTTGACTCACTTTTTGTGATCTTTGTGGTGTCACCAGGAATCGAACCGGGGACACAAGGATTTTCAGTCCTTTGCTCTACCAACTGAGCTATGACACCGTTGTTTCGTTTTGGGACTGCAAATGTAGGCATATTTTTTAAACTACCAAAATTTTTACCCAATTTTTCATCTTTTTTTTTCATTTTTGTACTCCAAAGCAGTAGAAAAAAGTATAGATAGGTATGGATAATAAGCGTATAGAGGTGAGCAACAGCTCGGTAGGCCGGAAAGAATATTCAAGTATTTTTTCGGCAGATGTTATTGTGCCTGTCAAGTACAAGTCTGCTGCCGCGTATATCATTCCTCACAAATTTTTGCAGTCTGTCACTACAGGCAGTTGGGTTGAGGTTGATTTTGGTGGAAAATCTGTTAATGGTGTTATTGCAGATATAAAACCGTACTCTCAGTTGCAGTTGTTATCAAAGCCCGGGAGTAAGCCTAATGATAGGAGTGAGTATACAGAAGGCCCGTCAAAAGCAGATAATTCTGCAGAGCCACTGCCTGAAATAGATTATAAGGAGATTACGGAGTTGCTTCCATATCAACCTGCCGGCAAAAATGAGATCTCTTTTTGGTTGCAACTTGCCGAATATTATATGTGTACTCCGGGTGAGATTTTAAAAGCGGCTTATCCAAACAGCTATTTCAAGCAGGAGGAGGTAAAAGCAAAAAAAACTCCACAAAGGTTTGTTGACGAGGCCGGAACTGTTGATGAGCTGAAAATGAATATATTGTCGGGAAGCCAGGAGATAGCATATAAAAAAATAAAGAATGAAATAGAGAGAAAGCCGGTTTTGCTGAATGGTGTTACCGGCAGCGGAAAGACAGAGATTTACATTAATCTTGCCATTGAGACACTTAAACAGGGAAAGCAGGTACTGTTTATGGTGCCCGAGATTTCGCTGAGCAGGCAACTGCAGATGAGACTTAAAAATATATTTGGAAAGAGGGTTGTGACATACCATTCGCAGCAAACACCTGCAAACAAGCATTTTATATGGAAGCTGTTGCAATACGGTGGGGCTGGTGACTCAAATGAGAATATACCTCTTGTGGTATTGGGAACAAGGTCGTCGCTCTTTCTTCCGTACAACAATTTAGGGCTTATAATAGTTGATGAGGAGCACGACAGCAGCTACAAGCAGACAGAGCCAAACCCGCGTTACAACGGGAGAGATGCTGCGCTGATGTTGGCCCAACTGCATAAGGCTAAGGTGATATTGGGTTCTGCCACACCATCTTTGGAAACCTTGTATAATGTGTATACCAACAAATATGCTTTGGTAGAACTTAATGAGACCTATTATGGGGCTGTTTCACCAAAAATTACTGTCATAGATACGCTTAAGGCTCGTAAGACAAAGCAGATGGCGGGCAATTTCAGCCAGCAGCTCATAAACCTTATGAAGAGGGAGTTAGAGTCCGGCGGGCAGATAATGCTCTTTAGAAACAGACGTTCCTATTCTCCTCAGATAGAGTGCTTTGATTGCGGCCATTCACCTGTATGCCCTCATTGCAACGTACATTTAAGCTACCATAAAGCCACAAACAGTTTAGTCTGCCATCATTGTGAATATACAAAAGTGTTTAATCATAAATGTGAGGCATGTGGCGGCAGCAATTTCATTTATCGCGGAATTGGTACTGAAAAGATTGAGGAGGAGTTGTCTGTATTGTTTCCTAACGTAAGGATTGCCCGATACGATGCAGATTCCGCCAAAAGCATAAAATACCAGCAGGATACACTTAATGCCTTTACCAATGGCGAGATAAAAATTCTTGTTGGGACTCAGATGGTAAGCAAAGGTTTTGATTTTCCGCACCTAAGCATGGTAGTTGTAATGCAGGCCGAAAGTATGGTTGGGTTAGAAGACTTTAGAGCAGACGAGAGAGCCATGCAGCTTCTAAGGCAGATTATGGGCAGAACCGGCAGACGCGAAAAGCAAGGTAAATTTGTAATTCAAACCTCTTGTGCGGATCACCCCGTGTTCAAGACTTTTGTAAGAGAGTTTGGAGAGAGTACCAATATTAACGGGCGCAAGTTTAAAGATTATATGCTTCATCTTTTGAATGAGAGAAAAGAGTTTGGTTTTGCCCCTTTTGTGCGAATGATCAAGCTTATTATAAGGCATAAAAACGAGGAGAAGTTAGCAATAGTTTGCGCAGATGTAAAGAACATTTTAACAGAGAACAACAAATCTATACAGTATACAGAACTTACCGGCCCTTTTGCCCCTGTAATAGATAAAGTTAGAGGGGAATACATCAAATGTTTCTATCTTAAATTTGCCCGCAATAATCACTTAGCGGAGGGAAAGAGAGAGTTGTCCAATGTGTTGAGAGGGGTTAGGGGGGGGAGTACCATTATTTTAGATGTGGATCCTCTTTAAAAATTAAATAAATGGACAATTACTGCGTTACGCTCGTCTCGCATATCCTCATTTACCTAAGTAAACTCCGGTATGCTCATCTTCGCAAGCCTTGTACTTGCCTCATTTATTTAATTTTTAATAAGGTAGTGGAAAATGGACAATTACTGCGTTACGCTCGTCTCGCATATCCTCGCATCACACTGCTGTTCGTTCAATAGTTGTCTTCGCAGCCTTGTATGATGGCGGCAGCCTTCTCCTGATCCGAACTGAAAGTAAAGCTTTTTATTATGCTATAATTGTTCCTTTGGTCAACAATACGAGGAGCCAAAAACTTAAGAGCTTTCAACTTATCTGAGTCAAAACTAAAGATGCCAAGTATCTCAACGCACTGCCTGCATGAGTAGAAACATCCAAGACTTGCAACCTCTATCATATCCAACTTCCCGTCTGAAAAACTCTCTTTTGCTTCCCGACAAATCTTGATTAGTGGATAGCAATATTCTCCACAGGCTGAACCTGTTCCTTGTCCAACGGTGCAGATTGGTACTTTACCGTCTTGAAATCAATGGAATGTAGGTCTATGCAACGTATGGTGTTATTGTAAGCAGTCTTATAATATACTTTTAGGTTGGTGAGATCTATGGCAGATGTCCATTGTGTTGCGCTTGGAACACCCGATATGTTTGATGTACTTACACCATACTGTGCAGCTGCGGCATTTAAAGCGGCTCTGTCTGCAGCTTTACCGGCTCTGTCTGCAAGCGCGGTATTGTTATCGCTTGAATTGCTGCCGTTTGAACTATTGAGGTTACCGGCAATTTCTGAGGCAGAAAGCTCTATGCCTATAGGAATATCAAAATTGTTGAGAATGTGGAAACACTGTTGTACGGCATCAAAAGCCCTCTCCCTAACAGGAGCGGTCGCTTTGTAGAATGCAGCACGCACAAACCTCGATGGCGGGGTGGCGTCGCCCGGGATTCCAAGAAATCCAGAATTGCCTCCAAGCGGTCTTACTGTCTGCTTGCCTAACATCTGTGTTGGTGCATCGCCTTGGTATAGATTCACATAGTTGCTTAGGTTGGTTATATGCCACTCAAATCCCGGGGCATTTGTGAGCACTCCAATGCGGTTCTCGTAAAAGTGGGGGATGCCGTTAACAATCTCCAAAACGACCTGTCTGCCGTTAGGCTCACCTATTCTCCAGTGAAGGACAGATGCGGGGTCTAACCCTACTATCCTCATCTCTTCAACAGCTGCTTGTACCTCATCTATTGTGGAGAACCGGCTTAGAATCCACTGTACAAATTGGAGGTCAACTACGGTTTTACCCCTTAACGCGGGGCTATAAGAGTTGTAACTGCCATACGCAGGGAAGAAAAAAAGCCCTGCGGATAATCCCTTTTCATTAATTCCCTCTGCTATAAACTCCTTTTGCACAACAGCAAGCCCAACAACTCCATACTTTGCACAGTAGGTTGCTCCGGTTTTTCCTGTTGGTGTAAGCGATGTTAACCTTTCTCCACGCGGTATGATTACGTAGCTGCATGGTAGTACTCCATGTGCCCATTCAATGGTTCTTGCCTGAATATAGCTGCCATCCTTGGCAATTAAAGATATGCCTGTACAGGCTAATACTGTATTACTATCTGTGATGAAGAGGAGCAACAGCATAATGGCAGATAGGATAAGTCTTTGGATGTTCAAATTGATTTTCATGTTCGGTCTCATAATGTAAATTTATTCTGCTTTTCTCTCTTAACACTCAACCGGGAGATTAGTTTAAAGTTGAGAGTTTATAGTGTATAGAAGGCTTTGGCGTTAGCATTGGCATTGGCTGATTGAAGGTTTATAGTTTAGAGGGTAAAGAAAGAGCTTAAGCCAAAGCTGAGCTAAAGCCAAAGCCAACACAAAGCCCTAAATTATCTCAAAGTTAGAAAAGACTATCAGATATGAGGTAATTTGGGGCTTGTGTTTTGATAAAAGGGCATTATTATGTAACTTAGCGGACGCGTTGAGAATGTACTAGCCTGCTTCTGAGCGCAGTTCTAGCCTATTATTGCAGTAACGAGAATCAGGCATATGCAAATGTTTGGTTTTCATAATTTTAATGCCTTTTTATGATTTTTACAGCAGAGAATATTTTACTAATAGGATCTATACTGCTCTTTGTGAGCATAATTTTGGGAAAAACCGGATATAAGTTTGGAGTGCCATCTCTGCTTATGTTTCTTTTTGTTGGAATGCTGTTCGGCTCGGATGGTATAGGTTTTCAGTTTCACAACGCAAAAGAGGCTCAATTCATAGGAATGGTTGCCCTTAGCATTATCCTATTCTCCGGAGGAATGGAGACAAAGATAAAAGATATAAGACCCGTGCTTGGCCCCGGAATAGTCCTCTCCACGGTAGGTGTCTTTCTAACTGCCCTGTTTACCGGTCTGTTTATATGGTGGCTGTCCGGAATGAGCTGGTCTAACATCTACCTTCCTATAACAACATCATTATTACTTGCATCTACGGTCTCGTCAACAGATTCTGCCTCTGTGTTCTCAATATTGGGGTCGCAGAAGATGAAACTTAAAAATAACCTCAGACCGTTATTGGAGTTGGAAAGCGGTAGTAACGACCCTATGGCCTATATGCTTACCATTGCGCTTATACAGTTTGTGAACAGCGATGGCGCTATGGGTGTTGCGGGGGTATTTATTTCATTTATAATTCAGTTTGCTGTTGGTATAGGCGCCGGTTATTTCTTGGGAAAACTTGCAGTAAAAATATTAAACAAATTAGACATAGATCTTAAGGCCTTGTACCCTATCCTGCTTTTAGCGTTTATCTTTTTTACATTCTCATTTACAGACCTTTTGCACGGAAACGGATATTTGGCTGTGTATATTGCAGGTATGATGGTAGGCAACAACAAGATAATGCACAGAAAGCAGATACTTACATTTATGGATGGGCTTACATGGCTGTTCCAGATAATAATGTTCCTATGTTTAGGCCTGCTTGTAAATCCTCATGAGATGCTTAACACAACGCTTGTAGCAGTTTTGATAGGTGTATTTATGATTGTTATAGGGCGTCCGTTAAGCGTTTATCTCTGTATGCTTCCTTTTGGAAAGAGATTTACGAACAATAGCAGACTGTATGTCTCATGGGTAGGATTAAGAGGTGCGGTTCCAATTATTTTTGCAACATATCCTGTGGTGGCAAATGTAGAGGGGGCAGAGGTTATCTTTAATGTTGTCTTTATGATTACGCTTGTGTCTCTGCTTATCCAAGGTACAACAGTATCTGCTGCAGCACGTGCGCTTAAGTTGGATATGCCATTAGAGGAGAGCGAGTCTGATTTTGGAGTTGAAATATCCGAGGAGATAGATACAAACCTTAAAGATGTGGTACTTACAAAAGAGCTGCTTAAGAGGGGTGACACCTTAAAGGAGATGCAGCTACCTAAAGGTACGTTGGTAATAATGGTAAAGAGGGAAGATGAGTATCTTGTTCCAAACGGAACTCTTAAACTTATGGAGGGGGACAAATTGCTCGTTATGTCAAAAAAAGGTGAAGAGACAGAAGAATTTGAAAAAAAAAATACACAATAATACAATAAAAGTTAAAACAGCTTTTAAGGAGCTGAGTGTTAAATAATAAAATATGAGATCTGAATTTGAAAAATATGCAGTAAGACACAAAGGGATAAACTCATTAACGCTGCATGACTATCTTAAAATGCAATCCGGCTATATTAATCCGTCAATTATAGAGGAGAGACAGCTTAATGTTGCTGTTATGGATGTGTTTTCACGACTTATGATGGATAGGATAATCTTTCTTGGAGTTCCAATCACAGATGATGTTGCCAATATTATTCAGGCACAATTGCTGTTTTTGGATTCAACCGAGAGTTCGTCCGATATACAGCTATACATAAATTCACCTGGCGGAACTGTGTACTCCGGGCTTGGAATATACGATACCATGCAGATTGTAAGGGCCGATGTTGCCACAATATGTACCGGAATGGCCGCTTCAATGGCATCTATACTTCTTGCCGCGGGACAGAAGGGAAAGAGAAGCGCACTTCCGCATTCAAGGGTAATGATACATCAGCCTATGGGTGGTGCAGAGGGGCAGGCATCGGATATTGAGATTACGGCCCGTGAGATTATAAAACTAAAGGGTGAACTATATGATATTTTATCTGAACATACTGGCAAAAAGGTTAAGCAGATAGAGAAGGATGCAGACAGGGATTACTGGATGACAGCCAAAGAGGCTTTGGAATACGGTATGATAGATGATATTTTAACAAAAAAAACAGAGCCTCAGGAGAGTAGATAGTTTATAGAGAGCGTTGGCGTTGACTGTCAAAATTAAATTAGCTAAAGCAAATGCCAAAGCAAATAAAAGTTAATAGTTGAAAGTTTATAGTGTATAGACAGTTTTAAAGATAATAGCAGTAAAGTTTAAAGTAAAAAACTAATATCTTTAAATCTATAAACCAATTAACTGACTTTTAACTTTAAACTATAAACAATAAACTTAATAGGCCAAAGCAAATGCCAAAGCTAAAGCTAAAGCTAAAGCCAAAGCCAAAGCAAATGCCAAAGCTAAAGCTAAAGCTAAAGCCAAAGCTAAAGCTAAAGCCAAAGCAGTAACTTAGTCATAAATGGGGAATTAAAGAAAATGGCAAAAAATAACGATAACAGAGATAGAGGCAGACACGGAATAAGATGCTCTATATGTGGCAGAGGGGAGAATGAGGTTGCAATGTTGGTTGGAGGAGATTACGGATATATCTGCAATGAATGTGCAGAGTTGGCATACGATTACTTTAAGCAGGCGCTTAAACAATCAAATGCAAAATCTGGCCAATCGGATATGAAGCTCATAAAGCCTAAAGAGATAACGGCCTTTTTGGACAATTATGTAATAGGGCAGGATGAAGCAAAGAAGTTCCTTTCTGTTGCAGTATACAATCACTACAAAAGGGTAAATCATCAGCTGAGCAAAAGCAACGATGATGAGATGGATATAGAAAAATCCAATGTTCTTCTCGTTGGCCCTACCGGTACCGGCAAGACATTGTTGGCTAAAAGCATTGCAAAATTGCTTAATGTGCCGTTTGCAATAGTGGATGCAACTGTGCTAACAGAGGCCGGTTATGTAGGAGAGGATGTTGAATCTATCCTAACAAGATTGCTTCAAGATGCAGATTATGATGTTGCCAAGGCAGAGCGTGGCATAGTATTCATAGATGAGATAGACAAGATTGCGCGTAAGAGCGACAATCCGTCTATTACCAGAGATGTTTCCGGAGAGGGTGTCCAGCAGGCAATGCTCAAACTATTGGAGGGAAGCAAGGTAAATGTGCCACCTCAGGGAGGAAGAAAACACCCTGAGCAGCGTATGATAGAGGTGGATACCACAAATATTCTCTTTATCTGCGGTGGAGCTTTTGAGGGGATAGAACGCAAAATAGCTCAAAGGCTCAATACACAGGTAGTAGGTTATGGAGCGGAAAAGAAGACAGCCAACATAGACAAGAAGGATCTCTTAAAATATGTGGCCCCGCAAGACCTTAGATCATACGGTCTTATACCCGAGATAATAGGACGTCTCCCAATCATTACCTATCTTCACAGTTTGGACAGGGATGCATTGAGGAATATCCTTACGCAGCCTAAAAATGCCCTTATAAAGCAGTATGTGAAGATGTTTGAGTTAGACGGCATAAAACTCAAGTTTGACGATGACGTGCTTGATTTCATTGTAGATACGGCAATAGAATACAACTTGGGAGCCAGAGGGTTGCGCTCTATCTGCGAGGCGATAATGTTAGATGCAATGTATGAAGCCCCTTCTGAAAACAAAAAGACGCTCACCATTAAATTACCGTACGCAAAGGAGAAGGTGGCCAAGTTTACCGGTTCGCTGCCTCTTTAGAGAGATAAAACAATATTTGTCGGGAAGAAAAATAACTAATTAAAATAAAATATATGAAAGCTTACATAGCGGAGAATAAAGATAGATTTTTGGCGGAATTGTTTGAGATTCTGCGAATACCAAGTATAAGCTCACAAAGTGAGAACAAGAAGGATATGCAGGCATGCGCAGAAAAACTTGCGCAATTCCTTTTGGAAGCCGGGGCCGATACAGCTAAGGTATATCCAACCAAGGGGCACCCTGTTGTCTTTGGAGAGAAGATTGTAGACAAGAATCTTCCAAATGTTTTGGTGTACGGCCATTATGACGTTCAGCCTGTAGACCCAATCGAACTTTGGAAATCTGCACCGTTTGAGCCTGAAATAAGAGATGGAGCAATCTATGCGCGTGGAGCCAACGATGATAAGGGCCAGCTCTTTATGCATGTTAAAGCGTTTGAGTATCTTGTAAGAGAGAATAAGTTGCAGCATAACATAAAGTTCATCCTTGAGGGTGAGGAGGAGATAGGTTCTCCAAGTCTCTCTGCTTGGGCAAAGGAGCACATGGAGTTGTTGGCATGCGATGTTATTTTGGTATCAGACACTACAATGATAGATGAGAAGGTACCAAGCATCAACTGTGGCATGAGGGGATTGGCTTATGTAGAGGTTAAGGTTACAGGTCCCGACAAAGACCTCCATTCAGGCCATTACGGAGGTGCGGTGAGCAACCCTATAAATGTGCTTTGCGATATGATCTCATCTCTTATAGACAAAGACGGACACATAACCGTAGAGGGCTTCTATGATGATGTTGTTGAGCTGAGCGCAGAGGACAGGGCTATGCTGGCAAAGGCTCCGTTCAATATAGATGAATATAAGAAATCTCTTAATATAGATGAGGTTAGGGGTGAAAAAGGTTATACTACATTAGAGAGAACAGGCATACGTCCATGTTTGGATGTTAACGGCATCTGGGGTGGCTTCACCGGCGAAGGGGCAAAGACCGTTATTCCGTCTACCGCTCATGCAAAGATCTCAATGAGGCTTGTCCCTAACCAGGATTGTCACAAGATCACCGAGCTCTTTGCCAAACACTTCTGCAAGATAGCTCCAAAAGGGGTTAAGGTTGAGGTATTCCCTCATCATGGAGGGAACGGTTTCCTTATGCCAATATCGTCACCTGCATACAAGGCTGCCTCAAAAGCAATAGGGGAGGTATACGGAATAGATCCTGTTCCAAGCCGCGGTGGTGGAAGTATCCCTGTTTTGGCAGATCTTCAGCAGATTTTAGGAGTTAATCCGCTGCTTATGGGATTCGGTTTGGAGAGAGATACAATTCATTCTCCAAATGAGAGCTATCTTTTGAGCCAGTTCTTTAGGGGGATGGAGTCTATAGCGTTGTTCTATAAATATTACAGAGGATAATAATGAACTACACACAACTATACGAACAGATTAAGGCCAAACAGAGTTTTCTCTGTGTTGGCCTTGATTCAGATCCGCTACACTTTCCGCCATGCTTGAAAGGAGCTGAGAATCCTATCTATACATTTAACAAAGAGATAGTTAATGCAACGGCTCCGTATGCGGTGGCCTATAAAATCAATATAGCCTTTTATGAAGCTGAGGGTGTTAGGGGTTGGCAGCAATTGGAGATGACTGTAGATTACATTAAACGCAATCACCCCAATATTTTGCTTATAGCAGATGCCAAGCGCGGAGATATAGGCAATACCGCCAAGCAATACGCAAAGGCATTCTTTGAGACCATGACCTTTGACGCTGTAACGCTCGCTCCATATATGGGAGAAGACTCAATAAAACCTTTTCTTGAGTATCCCGACAAATGGGCTATCATACTTGCCTTAACCTCAAATGCATCTGCCGTAGATTTTGAGACTCAGGAACTTGCTGTCGGAGGGCATCTTTACGAGAAGGTGATAAGATCATCTATGCAGTGGGGGTCTGTAGATAATACAATGTTTGTGGTTGGTGCCACCCGCCCTGCTAAATTAAAAGAGATAAGAGAGTATTGTAAAGATAACTTCTTTCTTGTACCCGGAGTTGGAGCACAGGGCGGCACAATAAAAGAGGTTGCGGAGAATGGCATGAACAAGCATTGCGGATTGCTTGTAAATGCTTCACGTTCAATTATCTTTGCAGATAAGACATCTCCAGACTATGCTTCTGCTGCAGGGCGTGTAGCTAAAGAGATGGCAGAGGAGATGGCCAAATATGTTTAAGTAAAGCTTTAGCTTTGGCATTGGCTTTAGCTAATTTAATTTTAAAAGCCAAAGCTTAATTATAAGGAAGTTGAAACGTTGTAAACATATATGTTTGTGCGGCCTTATGGCCTTATGCTTTATGATTGGAGAGGGTTTTGCCGCAGACAGGACTGCTGCAGAGGTCTCTCTTAATCGTAAAAAGCCCCTCACTGTGCTGTTTACAAGTGACCTGCACTCCAAATTAGACAATGTTCCATATCTTAAGTTTTTGATAGATGCAAAACGGAGAGTTGCGGAGGAGAGGGGAGATGCCGTTGTTGTTGTGGATGCCGGTGATATGGCAATGGGCACCGTTTACAGCACACTGTTCTCATCTTCTGCCACTGAGTTGCTCTCTTTGGGAATGTTAGGATATGATGCCGTATGTTTTGGGAATCACGATTTTGATTATGGTACAGACAGCCTTGCAAAAATGTTCTTTACAGCAGATTCAATTTCTGCCATTACAGATAATCCAATTAAACTGCCTGCTTTTCTTAACTCAAATCTTAGATTTGAAAATAACATATTAAACAGAGCACTGCAAAAGATAAAATCCGGGCCGGATACCATCATAGTGTCCAATGGAGTTAGAGTTGGTATAATAGGCTCTGTTGGAGAGGATTGTTTCTCTACAATTGCAGATAGCAAAGGAATTGAATATATTAATCAAAAAGAGGTAGTTGCAGAATCGGCTGATGATTTAAGAAATCGCGGGGCAGATTATGTAATACTCTTGTCTCATTCCGGGACGTACAGCAAAAAGGGAGCTTTAAAGAGTAGCGATGCCTTGCTTGCACAATCTCTGCAAGGTAGAGTAGATGCTATAATTAGCGGACACGACCACATACAACTTTTCAAACCGCTCAGAGTAGGAAATGTTGTCATAGGCAACGCAGGTTGTTATGGCCGGTATTTGGGCGAGATGCGGTTGAACGGAGATTCTTTGGAATATAGCTTATACAACGTGGATTTTTCTCCCGGAAGAGATAGTAATCTTCTTAAATGGCTTGAGATTCAGAAGAATAGGGTAAATGACCATTTTGTGGATATGTTTGGAGTTTCTGCGTCTGATACGGTTGCTGTTATTGATACCCCTTTTGAATATGGCAGAGATGACTTTGGTAATTATCCGTTAGGAAATCTTGTAGCCGAGTCTTACAGATCTACGGCATTGCCATTTGTAAGTGATGATATTGTGGCTGTGGTTCCGGACGGAACTTTAAGAAATTCATTATCTGTTGGGGCTGTTACCTATGCAGATTGTTATGAAACGCTCTCACTTGGAATGGACAGCGACGGTAGGGTGGGCTATCCGCTTGTACTTATATATCTGTATGGAAGCGAACTGTATGATGTTGCTGAGTTGACCCCCTCCATAGGGGATTATATGCCGGATGCAAAGCTCTCTTTTGCAGGTTTTAACTACATCTACAACAGCAAAAGGCTGCCGCTATTTAAAGTAAAAGAGGTATTTGTCGGGAAGCAGAAAGTCATTAAAGATAAATTGTACCCTGTGGTAGGGAGCTATTATACGGCATCTCTTCTCAGGCTTATGGAGGAGAGTTCTCTTGGTCTGTTAAAAGTTGTACCAAAGGATGCCTGTGGTAATGTTGTAACAGATCTAAAGAGCTGTATACTTAAAGATTCTGTTGGCAATGATATGGTTGAGTGGAAGGTGTTTGCAGATTATCTTAAAATGGCAGACTTCAATTCTTGTAAGCATAATGCATTGTCAAGCAGCAGGATTGGTAAAGTGGTTTATGCAAAGACAGCCTTGGATAGAGACAATTACTTTGTATGGTTACTTTATACAACTGTTCTTAGCGTAGTTGTGCTTTTTGTTCTATTTGTGATAAAAGTCGCCAGGCGTATGTTGCGAAACAGGAGATAGAAAGATAGGAGACAATCTCAAGGCCTATTTTAGTTTTGCAATAACAGACTGACAGGCACGTACCTTATCTCCAACTTTAACTGTTATCTCTGTATCAAGCGGCAGGAAAATATCCATTCTCGAGCCAAATTTTATGAAACCTACCTGAGAACACTGGTTAACATCCTCTCCAATCTTGGCGTAGCAGACAATTCTTCTTGCAATATAACCGGCAATCTGCCTAAACAGAATGTCTGTCCCTTTGTGGTTTTTTACAACAATGCTTGTCCTCTCGTTTTTTTCGGAAGATTTAGGATGATTGGCAACTAAATAGTTCCCGTGGTGGTGTTTGCAATATACAACCTTGCCACCTATGGGGTAGTAATTTACATGTACGTTGAAGATGCTCATAAAGACAGATACCTGTATGCAACGTCTCTTTAGGTATTCGTTCTCGTCAACCTCCTGCACTATAACCACTTTACCGTCACACGACGAAACAACCAAATCTTTGTCTATTACAGAGATCCTTTTTGGACAACGGAAGAAGTTTGTTATGAAAAGAGAGAGAATGGCACCAACGATACATACCGTTTTGGATGTACAGTGCCAGCCTGATATTAATACAACAATGCCTAAGATTACAAAATATATTGCAAATGTTGTTGCTATTATGCCGTATCCCTCCTTATGAATTTTCATTGTCTGTCTATTAAATGTTAACAAAAAAATACAGGTATAAAACCGCTACCGGAAATGCCAGCAATGCACCGTCAAATCTGTCTAACATGCCACCATGCCCGGGCATAATGTTTCCGGAATCCTTTACACCAAAATTTCGCTTCAGTTGAGATTCAACCAAATCTCCTAAAACGCCAAAGATAGTAATAATTATCGATACTGCTATAATATGAACGTAGCTAATCTCCAGCAGTCCGCACAATTTAACAAC
>ERZ857629.3118-NODE-3118-length-14427-cov-3.283885_pt1 | contig 14427 bp, 3 predicted proteins | sample MGYA00519700_ERZ857629 | MGnify/ENA primary metagenome ERZ857629 (study PRJEB31778, sample SAMEA3449351) | human gut metagenome | biome: human gut; feature: human-associated habitat; material: faeces | place: United Kingdom | collected 2010/2012 ... | reverse complement strand
CGGCCGTCTCGGTGTTAATCGGTCCCGACTCACGGTTCTGCTTCGTAGCGTCGGCGCGCTCAATGTCGCCCCTCGTCAGGGTGCCAACCTTCTCCACCGTAGTGGGCGGCGTAGGTGTGACAGTGACAGGCTTCCTGATCGGAGCCTCGTCGGTCTTGGGAGCCGACTCTATCAAGTTGTGATTCTTATCATACTTGTTGCCGTCCTTGTCAACCCAGTTGCCATCAGCGTCAAGCTTGTGGTTCTTAAGCCAGTCTAACGCTTTCTCCTGTTCCATTTCCTTCCTGATCTGCCCAGGCGTCTTGGTGTTGTTCATCAGGAAGTCTTGCTTGGAAGCGGTACTTGAGCCTACAGGCTTGTTCGTCGTGGCTGTGCCGCCCGTCGTGCCTGTGCCGCCTGTCGTGCCTGTGCCGCCTGTTGGGCTACTGATCACCAAGCCACCATCGTTGGGGAATCGGTTGAGGTCGGCCACCGTGGTCGGCACAAAGCCCTCTGGCTTGTCGTCGAAGGCCGAGCGCAACAAGATGTTCACCACAGGAGCGTTGTAGGTCATGACACTCTTATAGCGTCCCTTCGTCATGTCGTACAGGTCGGGGATGGCCACATACTCGCCGCTATTGAGGTCGAACGTGTTGACACGGTATGCCTGCACCTTCACGTAGTTAATGCCCTTCAGCGCCTTGACATAATCGAACGGGCGGTAATCGGCAGACGTCTCGTCGGCGAGCGCCGTCCACACCTTCTTCTGATTGTCCTGGGCGAATCGGTCGACCAGTTCCTTCGACTGTCCCTCAAACTCGAAGATGTCGTTCGGATCGAGCAGGTACGTGGTGAGCGCCATCTGATAGAACGGCACCGACGCCTTGGCGTACTTTCTGACGAACGAGAAGCTTGTCGAAGCAACGAAGCTGCTGTCTTGCTTATCGGTGTTCACGTTCATGTATAAGCCGTTGCGCTCTTCCAGATAATTGGAAACGAGATTCTTCAGCTTTCCCTTTTGCTTAAACAGGCTGTTCGCACGGGTCATCTCGCTCTGCAAGCTGACGCTGACTCGTCTTGCGAGACCATACACATCCGTGATGTTACGTAAAGCCTCTGAAGACAAGCGGGCAAATCGCTCGTGTAGCATTCCAACATTAACGCCACCCATACGGAAGTTGCCCACGAGGGCCACATCCTCCTCAGGTTTGTCCAACTCGCGAACGGGGAAGTAGTCGCGCTCAGGACAGTAGATCAGCGTCTTGAAGAGATCCTTGGCGCCTTGGAACACATTGCGTGAACCATTACGGCCAAGCAAGCCGGCATACACGCCGCCGTTACCCACTGCCAACAACGACTCGGTGGTGGTAACGCCGATGTTGTACTTCAACAGTTGGGCTCGCCAACCACCTACCAAAGCGTAGTTGCTCAACCAGCTGAGGTAGAAGAAGGGGTCGCGCTGTATCCAATAACCGTTGACATCATTGACGAGCATCGCCGAATAGTCGGTGTGGTTGGGGAAATAGTCGTACTTACGGGTGTTCACCTCGTAGTCGATGAGGCGCGACGTGACGAACGGCTTCTCATACTGCGTCGTATAACCACCGAGGTCTTCGCCGCCCTGCCATGAGGATGACGTTATGGTGAGGGGCAGGTATGCCAGGTTGATGGTGTCGACAACCTCGTAAGGGATCTCCTCTTCGGCCGTAAACTTCTTAGTGGTGTACATGTTGGCATTGCTTGCCAGGCCGTCGAGGATCTTACGGATCTCGTTATCGACCAGACCACGCGACTTCCACTGCTTATAGAAAGTCTCCGCCAATTGCTTTCGGTTCTTGTCAATAGCCGTATTGCTACCGGATGGCGACGTGGCACCAAACTTCGATGATGTGCCGCCAACCTTCTTACCGTTCACGGTGCTGCCCGCACCCTTCGCCCCGCTCGTGCCTGTCATGCCGGCCGTTGCCCTTGAGGGAGGCAACGAGCTCGACGAACTGCCCGAAGAGGAGACACCTTGAGCGTTCATATACTGCCTGATGTCGGGTACCAACTCCCTCCAAGTGTTGATGGCCTGCTGGGTAGGCATGGCGCCTCCATTGGCCTTCGTGAGCAACAGGGTGAACGAGGTTGGATACGTCTTTTCCTTCTCCACCATTTCTTTCCTCGTCATAGTCCTCGTGGTAATGTAGTCGAGGCTCAGGTCGACGTCGACATTATATCTGCCATTCGACACATCGCTGAGTCCGTCCTCCGGGGCAATGATGTTGCAACTAACCACCTTCTTCTTCGAAGCGGGAAGAATCGAGGTCATCGTCTTCACCACTGCGTCCTTGGTGGTGTAAAGTCGGCGTCCGTCCTTCTTGTCGTACACATACTGTCGCCATATCATCTTGTCGCCTGGCTTCTTAAACCGGAACTCGCGTGTCAGGGCGATGTTCGGGAAGATCAGGTCGTACGAGTGGGCGTAGATGCGCTCCACCTTATTGTTTGACGACTCTGCCGACCCAGCGTCCTCGACATCCACGTCAAACTTAAGCTTGTTGTGCTGCGACGGATAAGCCAGCGCCACGTAATCCTCAAGGTTGAAGTCCTCAGAGAGTGGATCGAAATCGTCGAAGCCCTGATCAGTGGTGCGGAAGTAGTAATACTTGGCCTGCTCCCATGGGGTGTAGTTGGCCTTGTAAGGAGTCGATGTGGTGTCAACAGTCCAAGGATCCACCTCCATACCAGCCTCAATCTGCTTGGCGCATCCCACAACCTTCAGTGCATAGAAGCGGTTGGGCCTCAGCATGCGCACGTCGAGAAGGTGCTGCGAGGTGGTCTCCGCGCCACGGTAGTAAGATATTGTCTCCACAAACTCGGGCTTTCTGTGCAGCGAGTCGGCAAAGGCTTTAGCTGAGTCGGTGTACGAATAGAGATACGCCACATACTTGCCGTCCTTCATATCCTTGTTGCGGAAGATGAACGTGCGCGAAGCCAGTGCGGCAATATCCTCGCTGACAATGCCGTTCTTCTCAAGACGGGCACGCTCGTTCTCATCAATCAGGCGATAGTGCTGGTTGAGGTTGGCGTTGGTCTTGATGGTAGGACGTCTGCCCAGCTCGGGCGCGATGCGTGCGCTATAGGCCCATCCCTCACGACGGCGCTCGCTACCAATGCTCATCTCGCTCCACATGTCGAAGTTGTCGAGCGGATTGCCGTAGAACATATCGCACACCTCGCCACACTCGAACGAGAAGCTTCGGTTGACGTTCACCAGTCCACCCAAGAGCTTCAGCTTGATGCGGGCCTTACCCACAGCGTAGTTGGGGTTAGGAAGTGCGCATCGGAACATACCGCCGATACCAGCGTCGAGCAGGTTGAATGAGCTGTTGTAGAAGCCCAAACGGATGTGGAGCTTCAGCACAGCGTAAAGGTACGCATACATCTGACCCTCAGCATACCAGCCATTGTGGCCGGGCTTTGCTCCCTTACCGTGGTTGAGATTGGTACACCAGCCGCCACTGAGGTTGCGCAGCGACAGGTCGAATCCTGCCTGCACACCCATGTCGGCGGAGATGAGTCCGAGGTCGAACTTGATGAATCCGAACACCTGCGCACCCACCATCACGCCACCTTTCACGTTTCCGGTGATGCCAGTCACACCATTGCGGCGCGCCTTATCGGCCTCGCCTCTTGACGCCGACTTCACACCTTCCTTGCTTCCTCCGTTGAGGAACTCGCTGATCTCGGCGGGGATAGGAGGCAGCTGGCCGTTGCCTGGCAACTCATTGCCGAAGCATACGTAGACGTTGGCGCCCACCTTCACCTTCACGATCTTGGCGTCGAAGTCGATGAACGTTATCTTGCATCGTTTCTCGTAGTCGGGCTCGCCGATGTAAACATGCCACTTGGGCGTGCTGAGATTCTGGCTGTTGGCACGGAACGTTATCTTGAAGTCGAACGTTATCGTCGACTCCATGGCCTTCAACGATCCCTTCGGCTTTTCGGTATCGGTGTCCTTGGCTTCCAACGACTCGCTCTCCGTGGGCTTGTCGGTCTTGCCTGAAAGACCTTTGAGACCTGCCTTCATATCCTTCTCATACTTCTCAAACTGATTGTTGAGTTTCTGCAAGTCTTCGGTCAGACCGTCGAGCTTCTTCGCAAGTTCCTTCAGCTCTGACGATCCGGTCTCAAAGGTCACATTGAGCTGGAAGTACTTGTCCACATCGTCGCAGAAGTAGATGATGCTGGCCTTACTCTTCACCAGTCCACCAGCGCCCGATATGCTTCCGTTGAGCAAGAATGCCGACAGATATCCGTCTTTATCCTCGGTTGCTTTCTGATAGATCACCGTCATGTCGAAATCGCCACTCATGGTTGATTCGGAGATGGCCGACAGGCTCAGGCCCGCGATGATACCGATGGTGCCATAAGAGGGAACCGGCGCATCCTTCGTATTCGACAGGTCGACCTTCGAGCCCTTGCCTCCTCCACGCTTACAGTTGAAGAAGAGGCCGAACTTCACGCCGGTAATCTTCACAGGATCCATGCCCACACCCGTCTTCGAGTCGAGCTCGCCATAGAAGTAACCCCAAGTAAACTTATCGCCTTCCTTGGGATCCTCGGCGCCACTGTCGTGCTCAAAGCATCCTCCGTCGACCGTTACCTTGAAGAGGTCGCCGGGCATCGTCACGGTGAGGTTGCCACCGAGACCGGTGTCCTCGCCGCTGGTTCGGATATCAAACCTACCATCGAGCTTCACCACACCGAAGTTGGCGCCGATGGATATCTCATCGAGCTCCCAACCGTCGTACTTCAGGTCGAGGTCTTCGATGTTGACCTTGGCGTTGATGGCGAAGCCTGTGCCGGCATCGAACACGCCATCGACAATCGACAACGATCCCTTGAGGTAGAGGCCCACCGTATGGGCCGCCATATCGCTGCGGAACTGATAGTCGTCGAACTTAAACTTGAACGGGCCCAGTTTCTTCTCGATAGACGCCAGCGACCACTGTCCGGCGCTGAAGTAGCAATCCTGGCCCACTTGCATCTCCTTCCACTTGTTGAACTCGATCTTCGAATCCGTGGGCACAAAGGCCGCCTTACGATCTTCCTCCACCTCCGCTATCGACGACTGCCATGCCTCGCGGCCCTCGGGCTTATAGGCGAAGTTGGCAATGCGCATGCCTACGAAGTGGATGTCGGGCAGCTTGGGAGAGATCTTCTCCTTGCCGTTGATGCTGAGCACACCACCGAAGCAGAGCTCCACATGAGTCTCGGTCTTTCCATCGTCTTGATCCTCGGCCTCGAGCAGGAAGTAGGTCTGCGACTTGGTTATCTTGGCCTTGGCGAGGAAGAAGTCGAGGGCCAACTCGTCGGTTCTCGGCTCCACCTTGAACACATAGGTGTAGCCGTTCTTATTCTTGCTGCCCTTGAGCGTCCTCTGGTTGTAGATGTCGCACCGGTAGTCGATGTTCTTCTCGTCCTTGTCTTTGCTTCCAAGCAATGGCACACCAATGCCACCGCTGAAGTTGCAGCCATCGAACGAGTTCTGCACAATATTGAGCTCCATCTTCTTGATGGAGAATCCCCAACCGCCGACCTTACCTGTCACGGCGTCGAAGATGTTGTTCAGGTTGGCCTGCAGCGAAGCACCGCTCTTGTCGAAGAACATGTTGTCCACGCTTGCCTCCAAGCGCTTCTCCTTATCGGCGCTTCCAAACGCGAGGGCCTTCGGGAAGCGGATGCCTACCTTCTTGATATAAAGTCCTTGCCACGTCTCGATCTTGTTGGCGGTGAGCACCTTCGACCTATCGTAGGTCTTGGGGAACGATCCCATTCCGCTTGCGTTGGTCGAGGGCGAGTGGTCGTAGATCATTTCGCCGGGCATGAAGGTCCAACCGGGCAGGTCGTCGGCCTCAAACGAGTCCATCTTGACGCTGGTCTTCCAGTCGCTCCAATCGCGCACACCAAACTTGATGTACACCTTCGGAAGTTCGGAGGTGACATCGCCTGCGTCGGTAACCTTCTTGAGCTTGGGGATGGCCATCTCTATGTCGACCATGAAGGCCGAGAGCGTGTCGGCGCCCCAACTGATGTAGCAACCGTCCTCGGGCGCCTGGCCGTTGTTGGTGACGGTGATGTCGCTCGGCGACTTAAACGTGAACTCAAACTGCGAGTCTTGCTCGGTCAGCGTAAAGTCGGAGAGCAGGCAGATGGCTCCGCTCTCTGGCAACAGGCGGTCGGGACTGATGCAAAGATGCGGCGCACCCAGCACAAGCACCTCGTTCTTGACATGGCTGCTCTTGGGCATCATGAACGTGCCCATGAGGTCCATCGACGCCCATGTGGGGGTGAACGTTACGTTGACGATCTGCAAATCGACAGGCACCTTACCCATGTCGTCGGGCAACTTGATGGGGAGGCACACGTTATCGAGCTTGCCCTCCTTCACAAAGTCCTTGGCATCGTGGTACCACTTGTAATAGTTGCCTATGCCCATCTTCTTGGCAAACTCGCGTCCGCGCTTCGAGGCCTCCTTCTGCAACTTGTCGGCAAAGGGCAGGCGGGTGTCGCTCACGAGGTTGTCGAGGCCCCACTCAGAGAACAGCTGGTCGACCTGCTCTCCGTTGTGCCCGTAATAGTTGTCGTCCTTGCGGCCACGCACGATACCCGAGTAAACGATGTCGTCGGTGTTGATACACAGCGAGTCGAACTCCACGGCCACCATGACCTTCAAGCCCAAGGGTCGCCACTCCACGCGGCCCCGTCCCTTGAAGCCCTGCTTGCTCTTCGCGAGCTCGTCGAGGGTGAGCTGGTACTGGCCAATGCCCACCACCTTGCCCTTGAGGTCGGAAGCCGACTTGTTGGTTGGGGTGGTGTTTTCGATGGTGACCTGCGAAGAGCATTGGAAGAACTTCTTGCTGATGCGGTCGCTCAGGGCAAAGTCGCGCACATTGAGCGAGTCGTCGATGAATGCCACCGACTGCACGTTGAGCGCCTTGGGCTTGACACGCAGCAACAGGTAGTCGCCGATGCTCACATCGCCATTGATCTGCTCCCACGAGATGCTGTCTTGCAGCTCCTCGGTGGTGTGGCGATATACGGGTTCCTGCTTGAAGTTTTCCTCATAACTCAACGACGGGTCGCCACGAAACAGCTCCACGTCGTAGCTGAAGCGCACGCTGTCTTGCCGCGCACCGCTTCCGCCCACAAACCACACGCGCTTCCACTCCACGAAGATGTCGTCGCTGACAAACACCTTGCGCGCACCGGCGTCTTCGCTGAAAGCCGGCGAGAGAATCTCCGGGTTGCGGAAGTTGTAAAGCGAGTCGGTGAGCGCACCTTCCTTTTCCTTGAATCCGAACTTCAACACCAAGCTGTCCTCAGGCTCGTCGCCGGTTTCGGGCTTCTGCTCTTCGGTAGGTGTGGGTGGCGCGGGAACATCGTCGGCCTGCAACCTGAACACCATGAGGTCGCTCTTGCCCTCATTGGCCACGAGCGTGAAGTTCATGTTGTTGGAGGTAACCTGCGTGCGCTGCTTGGCCGTTACGCGAGCCGCATAGGTGCAACTCTTGTCCATCATGCGTATCACGTTCTGCGGAATGACTGCCGTTGCCGACGTCAGGTTGTCTTTCTTATAGAGCACATGGGTCTCGTGGGCCCAGGCGTCCTCGGGATCCTGGTCGGGTCCCACCTCCACCACCTTAAAGTCGTAGTTGAAGTGTACGGGGCGCGCGCCTCCCAGCATCGACTCGGTCCATGCGAACATGGGGTTGATGGGGTTGAGTTTGGCCACCCCCTGCAACGACTCGAGCGTAGTGCCCATAGGACGCATGGGCGTCACAAACTTAGGCGCGTCGACCTTATAGCGCACCGAGAACTGGCATGAGTTCTTGCCATTGGTGGCCACGGCGCTCTCGCCATTGAGCTGAATGTCGGTTGTTCCGTCGACGTTCCACTTATACACGTTGAGCTGCAAGCGGTAGTCGCCCTCCTCGAGCAGACCAAACTGCCCACTCTCGAAGCCACTCGAATAGTCGAGCCTCGTAACGATGTCGGATGCGTTGAGATGGTTGAACATCTGTCGCATCTCGGTGAGGTTGAGCTGTCGCGTCTCGTTGGAAGCGAGGGCCACGGTAGGCATCTTGGGCATGCGGTTGCCAGGCACAATCACCAGCGGGTCGGTGGTGTTGGGCATCTTGGCGAGCGTCATACCGAAATAGATGAAGGCCTGCTTCGACGTGGTGTTGGTAACCGTCACATTGAAGTAGGCTCCCGGGTTGCTTACATACGCGCCCAACTGGGGAGGAAGCACGGGCTGCACCGGATTGATGTTGACGATGATATCGTCGGTCGCCAGCGCCATGAGTGTGTTCATGAGCAGCAGTAGCGAGGTGAGGCAGTATCGCAGTGTCTTCATATCGTGTAGTGTTTTGTTAGCTTATGGTATCATTATTATATAAGGTGCGCTCAGTTCTTCGCCCGCTTCTCGGCCCGCTCGGCGTTCCTCTTGAGCTCGAGCAGCGTGAAGGTGTAGTTGTAGTTGAAGCTGAGGGTGATGTCGGTGGCGTTGAGGTCGTCGTGGGTCTTCGACGGGTTGACATCGCCATACTTATACATGCCGGCGGTGAACGAGAACAGGTGCACCTTCTTCAGCGAGTAGCTGGCCGCCATGTCGAAGCCCACCGAGAGGCTCTTCGACAGCCTTTCCACCTCGTTGTAGCACATCGACACGGTGGCCGACAGGTTGAGGTTCTTCTCCTTGAGGAACGATCGGCTGGTGGTGATCGACGCCACATCGCTGGTGTAGCGCGTTCCCGACCCCCTGGTGTTCTGGTGGCTGAAGGAGGCTATGAAGTCGGTTTCCCAGGGTTTCACCCCGAGGTCGTAGGTGGCTCCGATGGCCAGCGACGTGTAGTCGCCCACGCCTGTTGCAAACCGGTTGAGGTCCTTGTTGCGCGACCAGCTCGTTGAGACCGAGGCGGTGTGGGCCAGGAGGTCGTTCTCGGTGGTGAACGTCGGCGTTACCGACACCGAGTGCATGATGCGTTTCACCTGTGTGCTGTCGTTCACGCGCTCCGTTCCGTCGGCCTGTGTGGTGAGATACCCGCTGTAGGCCGCCGAGAGGTTGAAGTGCTCGCCGAAGCGCGTGCTGGCGTTGGCCGAGTAGACATAACCGCGCGTGGTGTACAACTGGCGGTTGGTAAGGTTGTCTTCCTGTCCTGAGAACGTGGCCGAGAGCGCCACCTTCTTAAAGAGATAGGTGCCCATGGTCAGTCCGAGGCTGTGGTAGTTGTTGGCGAGATAATTGGTGCCGAGCGTCAGGTAGTCGGGCTGCACCATGCGGTAGAACACCGACGTGTTGAACGTTGGCGAGTTGAAGTTGACGCTCACATCGCCTGCGAAACGCGCGAGCGAGGTGTAGCGTGTGTCGAATATCTTGTCGAAACGCTTGGTTTCGGATGTGGTCACTTTATCGGCGCGCCTGTCGGTTGAGAAGGCCGACATGGCGACGTTGGCCGAGAACGAGAAGTAGCGCCTGAAGGCGTAGCTGCCTTTCAGGGCAAACGACAGGTTCTCCTGTGGCGTGATGCGGTCGCGCCACACTTCATCGACCGTGTTCAGACGGTCGTAGGCGCGCAGCAGGTAGAGGTCGATGGCTCCGCGCGCATTGTTGTACCCCACGTTGAAGCCCCATCCCACACGCTGGTACTGCGGGTTGCGCGGCGACGGGTCGTCGGGGTTGTCGTTGATGGCATTGCGGAAGGTTCCGTAGAACACGCTCGAATGGAACGTCTTTCCGCGGTATTCCAGTCCTACGCCATTGAACGACATGTTCATGATGTAGGGACTGTAGTTGAGCGTTGTGCGCCCGATGTATCCGCGCCAGTTCTTATAGCGCGGGTTAATCTTGAAGTTGATGTGTGGATAGTTGAAGTCGAGGTTGTTGTTCGAATAATAGAACGAGAACGGCATGCTGAACCCATACAGGCTCACATTGAGGTTCAGGTAGAACATGTTGCTCATGGGCGAAGCGTAGCTCGAACCTGCCGACGAATGGAAATAGGTGTTACGCGTACCTACCGAGCCGGTGATGATCAGGGGATCGCGCTTGGCTATCTCCGAGATGGTCTGTGCTTGCACGCCGCCGTTATACATAAAGAGGGCTGCCACAGCCGTAAGTATGGTTTTGTGTAGGGGGCTATTCATCGCTTCGCTTCTTTGGGTGAGTAATATATGAATGGTTGTAATGGAAGAGGGGTTACACTTTCGTGTGGGTGGCAAAGGGGTAAACGAGGGGGGGATGTTACGCCCCACCCTGTTTACCCATTGCTTATCATTTCATGATCTTCTTCGTAATGGTCTTTCCGTCGGTGGTCTTCACCTTCACGATGTAGACGCCCGAAGGCAGACTGCTGAGGTCGGTCTGGTTGCGCAGCACCACGGCTCCCGTGGTGTTGACCACGGCGGTCGAGGCTACGCTCATGCCCTGGATCGAGAGTTGTCCGTCGATCACGGCAATGCCCGAACGGTCGAGGAGGGTCTGGTCGATGGCGGTCGACTCGCCCAAGGTCATCTTCACGGGTCGCTTCATGGTGCCTGCCATGTCGGCGAACGGCATCTGCTCGTTCACCATGCGCATCTCGCCTGTCAGCTCGTCGTAGAGGCGGAACGAGATGGTCTCGCCGTTGTCGGCGTGTACGGTGATGAAGCACTTGCCGCCTACCATGCGTCCCTCGCCACGGCACTCGTCGCCCACGAAGGCTCCCACCGAGTAGTTGTCGGTGCCATAGCGGCTGCCGAGGTCGGCAATGATGGTCATGTTGTCGGCGAACGGTGCGCTGTTGTAGGTCCACACGCTGCTCTTAACTAAGGCCGACTTGGCATACTCCCTATCGGTAGGCTGGTCGAACTCGTCGTCGCTCGCATAGCTAATAAGCTTCGTTTCGCCAGAGGCGTTGTAGTACATATAGCCCTGACCGAAACGCAGATACTTGAGCGTGCCTTCCCATCCGTTGGCGGTGTAAGTGGCAAAGCCTTCGTCCTTCGAAACGATGCGGTCGCCCTCGGAGAATTTCTCCTTGTTAAAATACTGATCCATCGTAAGGTCAAACTGGCTGTTGTAAGAAAGCCAGTTCCACTGGGGCCGGTACTCTGCCTCGCCATTGATGTCGGCAGCATAGCTATCCGACGGCAGCACGAAGCTAACGTATCCGGGATTCTCACCGATCTTCACCTTGTAGCAGGTTCGTTCAACGAGGTTGGTCAACGTTCCAAAGTAGCCATACTTGGGGTCGTTGTACATGAGGTCGTTCTCGCTGCGGATTTCCTCAACGGCATCTTCGAAATAACCATGCATCGCATCCTCGCTCATGTTGCCCAGGAAGGTGTTCCAGCTCCATCCAGCCTTCTGCTCAAAGGGCTGGCCAACGGCAAACGTTTCGCGGCCCATCACGATCTTGCCATAAACCACCTGGATCGTTCCATGACCCATCGACTTCGGCAAGAGCGTCCAGGTCTGTCCATCTTCGCTTGCACGCTGGATGGTGGCAATGGTCCACGTGTCGGGGCATCCATCGGCGTACTGCTTATTCCAATCCACCAAGACCTGGAGGCCCTTGGGATCGTAAGGAGCGGTGGCGGGATCGGGAGTAATCTCCACAGTGGCCTGTCGGCCCAAGGTGGGCGGATCCACCACATTAATCGTGAAGCCCTTGAGGCCCTCCACCACACGCACCGTGAACGAGCCGGTAAACAGCATATCATCTTTGGAGTTCAATCCGTTGGCAGACACCTCGGTGTGAGCCACATAGTATTTCACGGTAACTGTCGCCTCACCAAGAGCTTCAACTCTGGCTACACACATTTCTTCATCAAAAAGAGTATGTTGCACAAAGAACACGTCTTCATTAGACGATTCCATTTCGACGTCGGTATAACCATCATCCACGGGCCACTCGGGATCAAAGACGATGTTTGCGCGAACATCATTGAGGACATTACCCGGGTTCTCTAAGATAAACGAGAGCACCGGCTTCTTAAATGTCATGCCGTTCATCTTCTTATGAACAACTACATCAATGCCGAGCATTGCCTGCGGATTTTGTTTCGACGAAACAACGACTCTTGCCTTACCCGGCTTGGCGCCCACGATGTCGCCATTGTCCTGCCTGCTGAGCACGGAGGTACCGTAGTTGCCACCTTCTTGGATGGAATAATCGACGCTGGTATCGGTGGCATCCTCTGGCATCACCTTGATGCCTGCGGGCAGGATCTTCGTCAGGCTCTCGCCCACATAGATATGCACCTCCTTGTAAACGCCCGTCATCTCCATCTCGATGTGCGTCACGGGTTTAACGACGGTAACCTTCAGGTCGACGCTGGCCTTTGAGCCACTGAGCGTCATGGTGTAGGTACCTGTCTTCACGGGCGTGAACCCATTGTAGAGATTTTTATCTGGCACGATGGCCGTTTCGTCGTTGCTCTTCCATAGCAGTTCCTCGTTGCAATCGGCGGGGGTTACGTCGTAACACGACTGCAAAATGTTGGTGAGCTCTTCCAGGCTGTTGAGGGGCACCGTTACGCCATTCTTATACTCCTCCTTGAGGGTGATGGAGGTGGCGGGCTGAATAACGGTTACCTTGAAGGATTTGACATTTCCTGTGGGGTTTAGTGTTCCCACCTTCACGCCCAAGTATCCTTCATTTACTGTAGGGGTTCTACCATAGAGGATGTTGTCGTCCACAGCGAAGTAGTTGGAACTGTTCGCAAAGTCCCACTCAATGTTCATGGGCACCGAGGCGTTCGCGGGGGTAAACTTGATATACTGCATCATGTCTACCGACTCACCTACGTTCACCGAGATGTATTGCTGGGTGAGAGTATACGTTCTGGGTTGTTGGAACAACAACTTAAACAGGTTCGAGGGAATACCCGTGGTGGCTCCGTTATCGTAGGTCAATGTGCCGTTTTGGGGTTGGATAACATACTCCAAGCCATCGGTGTTCTGGAATCGGAAAGTGACGGGCTTGCCTTGGTCGCTACTTGTTCCCTTGATACGGAGAGGGAAGTAATAGGAAGATTGGGCATACTCCGATCGAGCCAGGCCACGACACTCACCGTCGATAAAGGCACCAAGGTAAGTAAATTGGCCACCCACTTGGAGCCCATCAGAGTCTACCAAACAGGCGTAGACGACGTGCTCGTCACTGTAGGCATTCGGATTGTACCCCCAGTCGGGTTGCGCCATCATTCCCGCCGCATAGAGCAGGAAGGTTAGCATTAGAAATAGTTGTTTTCTCATAACTGAAATATGAAAGGTGAATAATTATTGATGAGCTTGCAGGGGTGCTACTTGCTGTCGCCGGTCTCCTGGGCTTCAGGGCCGGCGCCACCCGCAAGACAGTCGCGTGGCGTGTCGTCGGTTTGCTTGATGCTTGCCAGATGAGAATTGATCATCTCGTCGACAAGGTCATAGGAATAGCGATTGCTTGCAGGGTCTGACGATAGAATGTTTGGTTTCATCTTGTTGGGCTTTCGTTGGTGATTAGACACTATGAGTCGGCACAATGCCATGACTGTGCTGCAAAGTAAGGTAGAAAAAGCCCAAAGGAGTAGGATATTTCTTACAAAAAATGGCCAATTTCTTACAAAATTGGCCTTTTCTTGTCTTATTTTGGATGTAACACCTGCAATTCGCAAAAATGTTACATCTTCTTTCGGTATTGTGTGGGGGTGACGCCCAAGGCTTGCTTGAACGCGCGGGTGAAGTGGGAGGTGTCGAAGAAACCGCACTTCATGGCAACATCGCTGATGGGCACGTCGGCGTGGTTGTTGAGCAATTCTTGCGCCCGTTTCATCTGAAGGGCGCGTATGTAGGCAAGCGGGGTGTCGCCCGTCACGGCGCTGAGCTTGCGGCGCATCTGCTGCTGACTCATGCAGAGGGCCGAGGCCACACTGTCGACGGTGACCTCGCCGCGCGACATGTCGCCGTAGATGATCTCATCGACCCGCTTCAGGAAGGCACGGTCGCGCGGTGACAGCTCCGCCGAGGCGTCGGCCTTGTGCTCGGCTTTGGCTTGCATGTAACGCTCGCGCAGCATGCGATGCTTCTCCAGCAGATTGTCGACACGCACGGTGAGCTCCTCGGCGTTGAACGGCTTGTTGAGATATGCGTCGACACCCATCTGCAGGCCGCGCAGGCGGTCTTGCTGGGTGGTCTTGGCGGTAACGATGATAACGGGGATATGATTGAGCACCTCCGACTGCTTGACGGCCTGGCACAGCTCGTAGCCGTCCATGCGCGGCATCATGAGGTCGGTAATGATGAGGTCGGGCACGGTGTCGGTGGCCATGCGCAAGCCCTCCTCGCCATCGTGGGCCACGGCAAGGCGGTAGCGGCTGCGCAGCTGCATGCTCATGTATTCGGCCACATCGGCGTTGTCCTCCACGATGAGCACCAGC